>OMGL01002110.1_pt1 | contig 10755 bp, 9 predicted proteins | sample 1645831 | NCBI WGS metagenome assembly OMGL01 (sample SAMN00849301, study PRJEB25192) | human gut metagenome | reverse complement strand
GGTTGTGGGGGATGCGTGTCCCGGTCGCTGTTTCGCGGCTCTGCCGCGAAAGGCGCGCTACTTTGGGGCGGATGGAGGACGTGGTTGTTGCGCTAACTTGTCCCTACCGCATTTCTGGAGCGTTTCCCCACCACAAATTACCCTTGGCATACTTGCGCGAACGATTGCTCGTGCTACACTTGCAATTGCTGTTTCAGGGCGGGGTGGAATTCCCCACTGGCGGTAAATCGGGCGGTGCCAAAGGGGTGCCGTGGCGCAGACGAGGCGTTTGCGACCGAGCCGATGAGTCCGCGACCCGTGTGTGCGTTGGTTCGCATGCCGGCTGAACTGGTGAGATCCCAGTACCAACGGTTAGAGTCCGGATGAAAGAGGCAGGTGATCTTAATGTCTGAACAGTCGCAGCATATCCATTTTGAGAACACGAATAGGTGGAGCACCAAACAGCTCGTTACCATGGCGCTGATGTGCGCCTTGGGCGCCCTGTTTATGTATGTGCAGCTGCCCATTCTTCCCTCGGCGCCGTTTTTGACGTATGACCCGTCGCTGGTGCCGGCGATGGTGTGCGGGTTTGCGTATGGTCCTGGTGCCGGCACTGCTGTTGCCGCCATGGCGATCGTTATCCATGCGCTCACCACGGGTGACTGGGTCGGCGCGCTTATGAACCTGGCTGCCACGCTGGGCTACATTCTGCCCGCGGCTATCGTCTACCAGAAGATGCATACCTATAAGGGTGCCGTGATTGGCCTGGTGCTCGGCGTCATTGCCGCTACGGCGTTGTCTATGGTCGCAAACCTTACCATTGGCGTATGGTTCTGGTATGGCTCGGTCGATGTGATCGCCCCGCTTATGATTCCTGCCGTGCTGCCGTTCAACCTTATCAAGACCGTGCTTAACTCGGTGTTGACGCTAGCGGTGTATAAAGCAGTCTCCAACCTCATCACGCCTAAAAAGGACCAGGTCAAAGGCCGCGCATGATTGAGTGTCGGGGCGTTTCCTTTAGCTATGACGGTGCCGTACCGGCACTCGACGGCGTCGATCTGAACATCGAGGACGGGGAGTTTTTCTGCATCCTCGGTGGCAATGGGTCGGGCAAGTCGACGTTTGCCAAGCATCTGAATGCGCTGCTGCAGCCCGATGCGGGCACGGTACGTATCAACGGTATGGATGCGTCCGATCCCGAGCTGGTCTACGACATTCGTTCGACCGCAGGCATGGTGTTCCAGAATCCCGACGACCAGCTGGTGGCAACGCTTGTCGAAGATGACGTTGCGTTCGGTCCCGAAAACCTTGGCGTGCCATCGGCGCAAATTGCGCAGCGCGTACGCGAGGCGCTGAAGGGCGTGGGCCTGGTGGGCTTTGAGCGCCACGAGACCCATGCGCTTTCGGGCGGTCAAAAGCAGCGTGTGGCGCTTGCCGGTGTGCTCGCCATGGAACCGCGCGTGCTCATTTTGGACGAGGCGTCCTCGATGCTCGATCCGCGCGGGCGCAAGGGCCTTATGAAGGCCTGTCACGTGCTGCACGAACGCGGCATGACCATCGTGATGATTACGCACTTTATGGAAGAGGCCGCCGAGGCCGATCGTGTCGCGGTGTTTCGGGCGGGGCGCGTTGCCATGCTCGGTACGCCCGAGGAGATTCTGACGCGGGCAGATGGGCTCGTGGAGCTCAACCTGGATATGCCGGCGTCGTGCTGCTTGGGCATGGCGCTTCGTGCGAAGGGCGTGCCCGTTCATGCGCGGGTGCGCGAGGCGGATATGGTCGCCGAGATTGCGCAGGTATATGCCGACCGGAGTGGGGAAGACACCGCAGGGCGGCCTTCTGCATCCGATTCTCGTGTGCTCGACAACGTCTCCTCTGCAACCGACGGGACAGCCGTGTCGGAGCCCGTCATCGAGATTTCGCACCTCTCGCATAGTTACTCGCTGAGTGCCCGCGAGCGCCGTCGATGGCGCAAGCGCTCGGCCACTGCGGGCAAATCGAATAAACAGGCTCTCTGGGGAAACGACCCCAGCAGCCCGTGGGCGCTGCGCGATGTATCGCTGACGGTGCGTCGCGGCGAGTTCCTGGGCTTGGCAGGTCATACCGGTTCGGGTAAGTCGACGCTAGTCCAGCATCTCAACGGTTTGATTCGCCCCCAGGAGGGATTCGTTCGCGCGCTGGGGCTCGACCTGGCAAACAAGAAAGATGCCGCCGCGGTTAAGGCCAAGGTCGGCGTGGTGTTTCAATATCCCGAGCGTCAGCTGTTTGCCGAAACCGTGACGCAGGACGTGGCGTTTGGCCCGCACAACCTTGGCTTGCCGCAAGATGAAGTCGACCGTCGCGTCGAGTCGTCGCTCTCGCGCGTGGGCCTCGACCTTTCTACGGTCGGCGACAAGAGTCCCTTTGAGCTTTCGGGCGGTCAGCAACGGCGTGTGGCATTCGCCGGTGTGCTCGCCATGGAGCCCGAAGTCCTGGTGCTCGATGAACCCATGGCGGGGCTCGATCCGGCTGCGCACAGGGATTTCCTTGAGCTTATCGATCGACTTCACCGCGATGGCCTGACCGTTGTCATGGTTTCGCATAGTATGGATGACCTGGCCAATTGCTGCGACCGCATCGTCGTGATGAACGAAGGTGCGGTGTTTGCAGAGGGAACCCCCGCGCAGGTGTTTGCACATGCCGATGAGCTCAAGTCGATCGGCTTGGGCGTACCTGCTGCCCAGCGCATGGCGTTGGCGCTCGCGGAGGCGGGCGTGCCGCTGCGTTGCGGCGGGCTCTATACGGTTGAGTCGCTGGCAGACGAGTTGGTGGACCTGCTAATCGGTCGCTCGGACGGTCCTTCTAACGTCGCGGACATTGCTAAATCCAAGACGGTCGCGCGAGAGGAGGGCTGCTAATGGAGGCGTTTTCGTTTGGCAGCTACTATCCGAGCGATAGTGCGATCCATCGCCTGGATCCGCGCACCAAGCTGCTCCTGGGCTTTGTGTTTTTAATCACGACGCTGACCGTCGGCGGCTTCCGCGGACTGGCTCCTGTCGCAATTTTCGTCGTGCTGATCTATGCCGTGTCCCGGGTGCCGGCTCGTCGCGTTCTGTCGTCGATGGCGCCGCTGCTGGCAATCGTCGTCGTGGTCGCGGTGCTCAACTTGTTTACCGATCAGAGTGGGCGCATCCTGTGGCAGCTCGGCTTTTTGCAGATAAGCGAGGGCTCGCTGCATTCCGCCGTCTTTATGGCGTGCCGCCTGACCTTGATGATGGCCGGCATGAGCGCCATTACGCTCACCACGCCTACGCTCGACCTCACCGCGGGCTTTGAGCGCCTGCTCGCACCGTTTGCGCGCGTGGGGCTCCCTGCGCATGAGCTCGGCATGATCATGGGCATCGCGTTGCGCTTTATGCCGCAGTTTGCCACCGAGATGAAGCAGACGGCGGACGCGCAGGCAAGCCGCGGCGCACGCGTAACGGGTGGCCCGCTCGGCGGCGTGCGTATGCTCGGCAGTGTGGCGATTCCACTGTTCACGGGCGTGTTCCGTCATGCCGAGACGTTGTCTGCCGCCATGGATGCACGCTGCTATCACGGCGAGCAGGGCCGCACGCGTCTGCATGCACTTGCATTTCGCCGCGGGGATGCGCTGGCTGCGGTTGTGACGATGCTGCTGCTTGCGTGTGTCATCGTCGTCAACCTTCAACTTGTTTAGGCGCGATTCGAGCGCAAGAAAGGGGCCCCTATGACCGACAAGGACCGCACGGCTCAGCTTGAGCGCGCCTGTTCGTATCTCAGGCGCATTCCGGCGTGGTATCTGGCCACGACCGATGTGACCGACGGGCATCAGCCTCGCGTGAGGCCGTTTTCGTTTGCCATGGTCGATGACGGTAAGCTGTGGTTTTGCACGTCGCGCGACAAGGATGTGTGGGCGGAGCTGAGTGCGAATCCCAAGTTTGAGCTCTCGGGCTGGAAGCCGGGGGAATGTTGGATCGTGTTGACCGGCGAGGCCGCACTTGAGGACGACGCGGTTGCGAGCGACAAGGTGCGTCAAGCGGGTTTTAAGCACATGGTGGGCATCGGCGAGGAACACGAGAGTGCCAACGACGGCCGCCTTGCTTTCTTTTCGGTCCGCAACATTGCCGCGCGCTTCTGTGATATCGACGGCAGCGAGGAGCGCCTGGAGCTCTAACGTTTACCAACCAGTCAAATGAGCTAGCGGCAGGAGGAACCGTGGACGGATTGAATACGGTGTTGGAGTATCTGACGTCGGTGCCGGCATGGTATTTGGCGACGAGCGTTGACGGACAGCCTCATGTGCGTCCGTTTTCGTTTGCGCAGATCCAGGATGGCAAGCTGTGGTTTGTAACAGCGCGCACCAAAGATGTGTGGCAAGAGCTGCTGCAAAACCAGCGCTTTGAGGCCACGAGTTGGTGGCCGGGCCATGGCTGGCTTATCTTGCGCGGGCGTGCCGGCTTGGATGACCGGGCTTTAGGCGAAATGCGCGAAGCCGGGTGGAAGCATCTAGAGCACCTGGGCGAGCACTATGAGGGGCCTAACGACCCCACGCTCGTCTTCTTTAGCGTCGAGGATCCCGAGGCTTTTATCTGCAATCACGACGAATGGGTGCCGGTCGAGCTCTAGCCAGCTGGCTCATCCTAACAACTTGGTTTTCGCATGGGCGGGCCCCGTATTGCCCGGCGCCGTTAGGAGCGCCGGTCAATACGGGGCCCGCTCCATTTGTCAATTCCTTCAAGCGAATGTGTCGGGAATGTTTCAATGCATGAATATGCAAGCCATTTACGTAATCATGCATCTTTTGGTGCTAAAGTTTCAACCCACTTCATAATGACCGCTGCGAAATGCGCATCGGTGCATAAATCGCAGACAAGGAGTCTGATATGTCTTTGAAGGTTGGAATCGTCGGCGCGGCTGGATATGCCGGAGCCGAGCTCATTCGCCTCGTACTCGGCCATCCCGAGTTTGAACTTGTTGCCATTACGTCCAACGCCGATGCCGGCCAGCCGCTGTCCGCAGTGTATCCGAGCTTTGCTGGCGTGAGCGATCTGGTTTTCACCACGCATGACGCCCCCGAGCTCAAAAGCTGCGATGCGGTTTTTCTTGCCGTGCCGCACACGGCTGCCATGGCGCAGGTGCCCGCGCTCCTTGCCGCGGGCGTTTCCTGCTTTGATCTTTCGGCCGATTACCGTCTGAGCGACCCGTCCGTCTTTGAGGCATGGTATGCCGCCGAGCACACGAGCCCCGAGCTGCTCAAGACCCGCGCTTTTGGCCTGCCCGAGCTGTTCTGCCGGGACTTAGAGACCGCTGCTTCCAGCCATGCCGCCGGAAAGCCCGTTTTGGTCGCTTGCGCCGGCTGCTATCCCACCGCAACGAGCCTCGCTGCCGCTCCTGCCGTGCGTGCGGGCTGGGTGGCAGAGAACGGCCCCGTAATCGTCGATGCCATTAGTGGCGTGACGGGCGCCGGTAAGTCCTGCAACGCTCGCACCCATTTTTGTAGCGCAGACGAGAACTTAGAGGCCTATGGCGTAGGCAAACATCGTCACACACCAGAGATCGAGCAGATCCTGGGCCTGACCGATCGCGTCGTCTTTACTCCGCACTTGGCACCGCTCAGGCGCGGCCTGCTTTCCACGGTGACGATGCCGCTCGCGCCGCAGACTCTCGACACGTTGGCCCTTGAGGACGTCGTCGACCATTACAAGAAGTTCTACGCCGGTCGCACCTTTGTGCGCGTGCTCGATGCCGGCCAGCAGCCCAAGACGGCTTCGGTCGTCGGCACCAACGCTGCCCAGATTGGCCTTGCGCTCAACAAGCGTGCGGGCGTGCTGGTGGCGACGGGTGCTATCGACAATTTGTGCAAGGGTGCTGCGGGCCAGGCGGTCCAGTGCGCCAACATCGTTTTTGGCTTTGACGAGCGACGAGGCTTGCCCACAGTGGCGTGCCCGGTGTAGCACATTCGATTGTTAACGATTTGGTGGTCGGGTATCGAGTTGGGCGCCGCTTTCAAGCTGGTCTAGTAGTTGCGACCGGTATGGCGTGCCAGCCGATGCCCGCTTTTTTGTCTGATATAAGGAGCCGTAGGGACGATGAATACCGACCTGATTGATATCAAGATACGCGCCGTCGAGGGTGGCGTTACGGCAGCGGCTGGCTTTAAGGCCGCAGGCATCCATGCAGGATTCCGGAAGAATCCCGAGCGCTTGGACTATGCGCTCGTCGTGCCCGATAAGCCCTGTCCAGGCGCCGGCGTGTTTACGACCAACCGCTTTTGCGCGGCGCCCGTGCAGGTGAGCCGTGCCAACCTGGGCGGTGCGGACAAGGGCTATGGCATCATCGCCGGCGTTTCAATCAACTCCGGCAACGCGAATGCCGCCACGGGCGAGACCGGCCTTGCCTGCGCGCGAGAGACATGCAATATCGCGTCGCAGGTCATCGGCTGTGAACCCCAGCAGATCCTAGTTGCATCCACAGGCGTGATTGGACAGATTCTGCCGATCGACACGTTTGAGACCGCCATTCCTGCTGCCTACGAGGCACTCTCTGCCCATGGCGGTGCCGATGCGGCCCGTGCCATCATGACGACCGATACGCACTCCAAGGAGTATGCCGTTCGCTACCGCAGTGAGGCTGCGGGTCATGCGGGCAACGCTTATACGGTGGGCGGCATGTGCAAGGGCTCGGGCATGATCATGCCCAATATGGCCACCATGATCGCGGTCATTACTACCGATGCCCCCGTCGAGCCGTCGGCGCTCCACGCCCTGTTGCTCTCGACCGTTAAGCAGACCTTCAATAAAGTGACGGTCGATTCCGATACCTCGACCAACGACACCTGCATCATGCTTGCTTCTGGCGCTGCTGCCGCAGATGCCGAGGCCATCGTCGAGGGCACTGACGCCTTTGACGAGTTGGCCTTTGCCGTGCACGAGGTGTGCGAGAGCCTGGCGCGCAACATCGCGGCCGATGGCGAGGGTGCGTCGAAGCTCGTGACGGTTAACGTTACCGGCGCCGCCAACGACGAGGAAGCCGATATCGCCGCCCGCGCCGTCGCCAATTCGCCGCTCGTCAAGAACTGCATCGCCGGCCACGACTGCAACTGGGGCCGCGTCGCCATGGCGCTCGGCAAGTGCGGCGTGAAGTTTAACCAGGAAGACGTTTCCATCGACATGATGGGCATGCCTGTCTGTCGCGACGGTCTGACTGTTCCCTTTGACGAGGACGAGGCACTGCGACGTTTTGAGGCGTCCGAGATCGTGATCTCGGCCGACCTGGGTGCAGGCGACGCGGCAACGACCGTGTGGACCTGCGACCTCACGCGCGAGTACATCTCCATCAACGGCGACTACCGTTCCTAGATTCCAGGCGCGCTGCGCATCTTGCCGCGATTGCGGGCAGCGAAGCACGGCGTGATAACGATACGAAAGACGAGGCAGATTATGAAATTCGCACGCGACTGTCGTTCGAGCGAATCCAACGAAGCAACCGCGCAGCTGCTGTTCGAAGCGCTGCCGTGGATTAAAAACCTGACCGGCAAGACGGTCGTTATCAAGTATGGCGGAGCGGCCATGGTCGATGAGCAACTGCGCCGCGACGTGATGAGCGACATCGTTTTGCTCAAGATTATCGGCATGCGCCCCGTCATCGTGCATGGCGGCGGCAAGGCCATCAACGAGGCACTGAGCCATTACGATATTCCCGTCGAGTTTAAGAACGGCCAGCGCGTGACCACGCCGGCGACTATGGATATCGTGCGCGAGGTGCTGGGCGGCAAAGTCAACCAGGAGCTGGTTGCTGCCATCAACCACCACGGCAACCTGGCCGTAGGCGTGTCGGGCAGCGATGCCGGCACGCTCATCGCCGAGCCGCTCGACCCCGAGCTCGGTCGCGTGGGCAAAGTGACGCACGTCAACACCGACTATATCGAGCGCTTGCTCGATAGCGAGTACATTCCCGTCATCGCCACCGTCGCGGCGGGGGAGGACGGCGGATTCTTCAACATCAACGCCGACACCGCCGCCGGCGCCGTTGCCGCGGCGCTCCACGCGCATAAGGCGATTTTTTTGACTGACGTCGACGGCCTGTACAAGGACTTTAGCGACAAGGAGTCGCTCATCTCCAACCTAACGCTCGATGAGGTTAACGAGATGCTCTATGGCGGGGAGGTCGATAAGGGCATGATTCCCAAGCTGCGCGCGGCCGTCGATGCGCTTGCCGGTGGCGTATTCCGCGCCCACATCATTAACGGTACCACGCCGCATTCGCTGCTGCTTGAGCTGCTGACCGATGCCGGCGTCGGTACCGTGATCCATTCCACCGAGACGGCCTACGAGTTCGATACGCACCCGCACCCGCTTTCGACCTTTGCAGCGCGCCTGACCGAGAACCTCGACGAGGTCGAGAAGCTCCAGACGGTCTAGCCGGCTCGAAATTGCTACGCCATTACGCCCACAGTCCGCGCTACCTGGCACTTAACGAAAGGTATCTCATGTCACTTGCAGCACAACAATCGCTCGAATCCCACTACGTCATGCACACCTTTGGTCGCTCGCCGGTCGAGTTCGTCGAAGGCCACGGCATGAAGCTCACCGGCGACGATGGTCGCGAATACCTCGATTTTCTTGCAGGTATTGGCGTGTGCAGTTTGGGCCACGGCAACCCGGCAGTGCTGCCGGCGCTCGAGGCTCAGACCAAAAAGCTCCTGCATGTCTCCAACTATTTCTACATCGAGCAGCGTGGCCAGGTCGCGGCGCTGCTGTCCAAGCTCGCTAACGATGATGCGGATGGTGCGCGCGTGCTTGCCGACGCGATTGCCGCTGGCGACGAGACCACGGCGGCGGCGCTTGGCGCTCCGGCTGCGGGCGAGCAGGCGTGGGAGACGTTCTTTGCCAATTCCGGTGCCGAGGCCAACGAGGGCTCTATGAAGCTCGCGCGTCTGTACGCCAAGCGTGCCGGTAACGGTGGCAACACCATCGTGTGCATGCGCGGCGGCTTTCACGGCCGTACGCTCGAGACTATTGCGGCCACCATGCAGGATTGGCTACAGGACAGCTTCCGCCCGCTGCCGGGTGGTTTTGTGGCCTGCACGCCCAACGATGTAGATGAACTGCGCGCAATCTTTAAGCAGTTGGGCAGTGAAATCTGTGCCGTGATGCTCGAGCCGATTCAGGGCGAGAGCGGTGTGCACCCCATGACCGAGGAGTTTATGGCCGCGGCGCGCGACTTGGCGCACGAGGTGGGTGCCGCGCTTATCGCCGACGAGGTCCAGTGCGGAATCTTTCGCACGGGGAAGCCGTTTGCGTTCCAGACCTATGGCGTGGAGCCTGACATTATGAGCCTTGCCAAGGGCATTGCCGACGGTGTGCCTATGGGTGCCGTGGTGGCGAAGAAAGAGATCGCCGATGTGTTTAAGCCCGGCGATCACGGTTCGACCTTCGGTGGTAGCTGCTTGGCCATCGCGGCGTGTGCCGCGACGCTCTCCGTGCTTGTGCGCGGCGATTATGCCGAGCATGCTGCCAAGGTTGGCGCCTATATGGAGCGGGCGCTGGCTAAGCTTCCGCATGTGGTAGAGGTGCGTGGTCGCGGCCTGATGCTCGGCTGCGATCTGGACGATGCCGCGGGTGATGCACACGACGTCGTGGCCCGTGCATTGGGGGCTGGTGCCGTGATCAACGCTACGGGCGCACATACGCTGCGCTTCCTTCCGCCGCTCGTGTGCGAAGAGGCCGACGTGGACAGCCTAACCGAGATCCTGTCGGACGTTTTGGCCTAGCGAGAGTAAAGCATAGCCAGTTTGAACGGGTTCCAGATCGTTAGTGCGTCATCTGATGCATGATTGGACGGTCTGGAACCCTTTTTGTCATCAATCTGCAAAGGCCACGGCCTTTGCGACAGACGTGCTGACGGGTTCGAATCCCATGCGCTGGGCGCAAAAAAAGAAAGGCCTCCATCACTGGAGGCCTAGCAATTCAGTGGTGGGCGATGAGGGATGTCCGCGTGCGGCTTCGCCGCCCGCTTTCGCTTCGTCGCTCCGCTCCTCGCGTGCTGCGCTGGAAAACGCTTCGCGTTTCCTCAGCTCCGCACCCTTGCGGGTTCGAATCCCTCTGCGATGGACCCAAAAACGAAAGGCCCCCATCGCTGGGAGCCTTTTCAATCAAGTGGTGGGCGATGAGGGATTCGAACCCCCAGCCTTGTGCGTGTAAAGCACCTGCGCTAACCGTTGCGCCAATCGCCCGCAGGGACTGAGTATAGCGGAAACCTCGCGCTGTTCACCGCTAATTCATAACGAAACTTACGCGGCGATTTCAGCGCCTTGATTCTCATCTTCATTGCAACAGCCTCAGGACTCAGCGCAACGCGTTGCGCTGAGTCCTGAGTCGCGAATCCGGGTAGGCAACCCCAGAGGGGCCGGAATCCCCCGGCCCGCGATGGAGGGAGGCCGAAATGTCCAGACCCAAGCCGTCCGGGAGGTCGTACGGGAGGCTCACGAGGCACGAGAGGAACACGGTCGAGAGGATGCTCGACCGCAACCGCAGCGCCCGCGATATCGCCGCGGAGCTCGGCAGGTCGCCCTCGACCGTGACCAGGGAGGTTGCGGCGCACCGCTACGTCACCGCGCCGCGCTCGCGCTACGGCGAGCCCGCGCCCGCGGACCTCTCGGGGGCCTGCCCCAGGCTCTCCGCGTGGCCGAGGTGCTGCAACGGCTGCTCGCACAGGAGGGGTGTTAGCGTCAATATATTTTTCACCATTTTCACCAACGTATTTTCGCCAATCGCG
>OMGL01002109.1_pt1 | contig 10763 bp, 9 predicted proteins | sample 1645831 | NCBI WGS metagenome assembly OMGL01 (sample SAMN00849301, study PRJEB25192) | human gut metagenome | reverse complement strand
CACTGCGGTATACCAAAGAGGCACTCCCGAAAACTGCATATAATTGTTTTCGGCGGTCGGCGTGACATCGCCGTAAAAATAACCGTAGCCACGCATAGCCCCTGTCGGCAGAAGATAGCTGAGATTTGAGCGATTGCCGACATAGTCGACAACTATCTGCACGGTTACGAGCGAAAATACGCTTGCGGCATAGCTTTTAAAAAGCTCGGAAATAAGAATTGCAACCGAGGCGATGAAAATACTTCCCACCAGTTTAATAAGCTGGGTCTGAATAAACAGGCCGCCTATAGAAAGCTCCGCCGTACAATTCGTCATTATCACTATGCCTTTTGCGGAATACGCCCAGTATTCAAAGGGAAGCTGTTTTGAAAGACAGTATCCCTCAACCGCCGAGAGTAAAACCGATGCCACTGCGACCGAAAAGAGCAGAACTGCCGTTTTTGCCGCCATACTGCGTGACTGTCCTGCCGGAGTAGTACACAGGATATATCTTGTCTTGCTTGTATACTCTGTGATTACACTCAGACTGCATATAAGACAGATTGCAAGCACAAAAAGGTAATCGGCCGACGCATCACATATTATGGGAATATAGCTTACAGGCAGAATATCGCATTGGCGTTCTTGCGCCTGCCGTACCTGTTCGACAGTTTTTTCAATCTGTTTTTTGATATTGAGCGTCGGTTCGTACAGCTTCATCTGCTCGTAATATTCAATATCCGATATTTTGTGTTCCAGACGCTGATCAATCAGCTTATCGTATTGTTGACTTGCCGTTTTCAGCTGATTTTCAAGCTCGTCTGCACGGTCAGTTTTTTCTTCGGTCACTGCTCCTATAAACGGAGAGATTATCTCAAAATATTTCTCTCGCTCTGTGGCGGAGTCAAATCCGTATGTCTGCTTTGCAAGCGGCAGAGAAGATAGCAGTCTTACTATTACTACAGCTGCCAGAATTATTATTGCGTACTGTTTTATCAGTATCTTTTTCATCTCATATACAAATATTTTCATATAGCATTACTCCTCGCTTTTCCGGTAAGCCGTATCGCACGTTGCGGACAGGCGACAGCAAAGCAAATAATATTTACTGTAACGCAAAGAAGTATTGTAAGTATCGGCAGAAAAATTATGTTAAGCACAGGAAAGCCCAGCACATTAACAAATTCCGCATCGGTGAAAAAGTTACTCATACATATCATAGAAAAAGGAGAGAATTGTGATGGCACAGAGCCGTGCAGATAGATAAGCGCACCTATTGCACAAAAGCTCAGGGCGTAGGAAATGCCGATGTTTTTCTGGGTAGAGGATATGAGCAGTACAATTTCACCGATAAACACAGTAAGCAGGAATCTCATAAACGCCGTAATAAGTATTGCGGTAAATATGCTTATGTCAAGCGGCGCATAAGTAAAGCTGTGTATCGCATATATCGGCTGCTCCAAAAATTCAATGCCGTACCGACAGCCGAAGGATAAAATATCCGTAAATGTCATTATCACCGTAATGGCGGCACAAAATGCGTACATACACAAATGCTTTGCAAAAAATACGCTTTTGACCTTTCCACAGGCGCATATTATCTTGTCATCGCTGATAGCCTTTTGTTTTGAAAACGAGGGAGCAAATACAAACAGCACCATTATCATCGAAATAAAGGTAGAAAACTCATAGTCAAAGTAAAGGGCATAAGTATCATAATTGCCGTATACGTCTATATGACGGTTTCCGTACAGGCGTTCGATCTGCTGAGCCTCTCTCACCTTGTAGTCGTTTTTGCCCTCGTAAAACGCAATTGCGGTCTGTGTTTTCTCTCTAAGCACAATGATATTGTTTATGTATTCTATCGCATATTTCATTTCTTCGATAACTTTTTCCGATGACCCGTTATCTCCGAATGCAAAGCCGGTATAATATCTGTCATCAGGCGTAGTCGGATAGTCGAAATCCGATGAGCTTACAATAGCCGACATTTCATTTCTGTATGCGGCTATACGCTGTATTTTTTCATCGGTAATCTCGCCTTTGTACGCCTGATAAATATTGCGCATAAGACCGTCGGCAAGATAATCCTGAGTGCCGTATAATTGAACGGTTTCACTGTGCTTGTACAGGCTTACAAGAATAAGAGCCGCAAACAACAGCAGAACGGGAAGCCGCAGTATATTCTTTTTAAGTTCATATTTAAACAGTTTCATATCACATATCTCCGAAATAATATATACATACGTCCTCAAGTGTAGGCGGTACTGAAACAGCGCCGTTTTCGGGATATTCATCGGATACTATTCTCAGGGTATACTTATTGCCGTCAGACACTGCGTTTGATACACACATACGGTTCATATAGTCCATTACTTTGTCACTCTGTGCGGTTATCTCCCATACCTTGTCTGAAATATCGGAGCAAAGTTCCTCCTGCGTTCCTGTTTTTATTATCCTGCCGTCGTTCATAAGCACGACAGTTTTTGCTACATACGCAATATCGGTCACGATATGAGTTGCAAGTATTACTATTTTGTCTGCGGCAAGAGAGCTTATAACATTTCTGAAGCGTATACGCTCCTTTGCGTCAAGTCCGGCGGTAGGCTCGTCAAATATAAGCACCTTCGGTTCTCCGACTATAGCCTGTGCTATGCCGAGCCTTTGCTTCATTCCGCCTGAAAAAGCACCGATTTTCTTGTCGGCATCTGCACGGAGATTTACCCTGCCGAGCGTTGTCAAAGCGTACTCGTCTGCATTATCGGGAGAATATTTTTTCAGTGCCATTATGTACTTTATGTAGTCCTTTGCGGTAAAGTTGCGATAAAAGTCCATACCTTGCGGCATAAAGCCGAGATGCGACAAAAAGCTGTTGTCATTACCGTCGGTAAAGGATATACTGCCGCTATCCCTGCCGATTATCCCCGTGATAATATTTATCAGCGTTGATTTTCCCGCACCGTTGGGTCCGAGAAGTCCGTATACTCCCTCAGTAAGAGTGAGAGAGAAGTCTTCAAGAGCGTTTTTGCGTTTTTTCCCCTTTGTGTAGGATTTTGTGATACCTTCTAATTTAAGTTCCATTATTTTCCCTCGTTTGTTAAATTCAAAGCATACAGTGCGTCTTTATAACGTACTGTATGCTTTCTTCTGCTGAAAGTGTGTTGCCTTAACTGTCAGTGCTTGATCATCCGTAATTTCAGTTACACTTTATCCTTTGGCCATATAGATTCACCCTGAACAGTTGCACTCATTATACATTTCCCATCGTCACGCAGGCAGGCAACAGGTAAAAAGACTATCGTGTCACACTCGCCCAGTATTTTCGAAAAATCCTGTGCTTCATATACATACAGCTTTCCCGGTTTCATATCTATGCTTTTATAAATACTTCCGTCCGGAAAAGCGTGGGGAGCGCCGTTTACAAACATAGAAACAAGGTATCTGCCCTGTGAAGATATTTCAAAGTCAAATTCACCGTCTTCGCTTACCGATGTGATAAAACCCAGATCAAGCTTTCCGTTTTCATCAAAATTGAAATGTGAATGATATTCGGAATCGACATTTGCAAAGGGACGTGTATTTTCAGTTATGGCTTTTGGGGCAATATTAGCCATTTCCGAGTATTTTTCTATAACCTCATCGGTTAAATCCAGCTCGGTAATGCCGCTCTCTGAAATTATATCCTTGGTGTAGTTGGTTATCGGTGAATTAAGCGTCATTTTAAGCACGTGGCTTGTAGCTGCCCGATGTATCAAATAGCCCAAAGGATATTCAGGCTGAAGTCTGAAAAGCGGGTTGTCTACTGTGATAATTGTAAGCTGCAGCATTGTCAGGTCCTTATCCTTTTCGTTTATCTGCGGCTCAAAGCTGAAGGTGATTTTTTTGCGTGAAGTGTAATCTTCGTTTTCCTTTATGAAATCGTCCTTTTCATAGGTCTGAACATACATATATTGATCTTTTTGCTCGCCGTATGATATTTTCTGAAGTACGCCGTTTATCGCTATAAGGCATCCTGTTGATACATCTGTGAAAGATTCTTCCGATTTACAGCTCTGTTCTATACTGCAAGGCAATTCCATTATGCCGCCGTTATATTCAACAGTGTCAACTTTGTCATCTATGTCACATAACACGTTTCCGTTTCCGAGTGAAATGAGCTTTTCACGTGCTTTTGCGGATCTTTCCTCAGGTGTTAAATCTTCTTCGGAACGGTCATTTTGCGATGCCGATATATCGGTGCTTTGCGAGTTCGCAAAGTCTGCACTGACAAGCCCGTCGGATAAAACATCCGGGGCTGAAGAACAGCCGGAGATGATGAGAGCAAGAAACGATGCTGTCAGAGGTTTAAATAGTTTTTTTATGTTCATATTAACTTATGTAGGATTCTGTATTTTTGGAAAGAACACGTTTTCCGTTGCTTTTTACTTCGTGATAAGAAAATACTGTAAGCTTGTAGCCGAGGGGTGCATCATCAACGGCATCAACTCTTGTAGCGTTATCCTTAAATTCCTCTTGAATTGTACCAAATTTATTTCCTGTTACTGTATTTGCTTTTTGCCAGTTTACATATACTTTTTCCTGCTTTGCGGTTGCACCGTAGTGTGCGGCAACAGATGTAGATAATTGGATTTTTTCGAAGTTTTTTGTTAAACTTGATGAGTTATTGCCATAGGCGGTATAACCCATACCGTTATAGGTGAATGAACTTGAAACAGTGCTACTTGTTGCAGCTGCAACGATTGCACAAAATGCCGATACTGTTGTTAATGTTGTTACAAACAGTGTTCTTTTGAATCCTTTTTTCATGATAAATTTCCTTTCTGCTCATAATGAGTTTTGTGCGACAGCTATATGCTGCTTGTTTTTGATTTCTTTATAAGCCAATCTGTGATCTGTGTCAGCTGATAGTTTCTTTGGAGTAGTAAAACTTACCGGGAATCAATTTGCTATAATAAATACGAATAGCGTTTTTTAACTATCATCTTTTTCCCTCCTTTAAATTGATTTGAAATGACGCTTCATATAATACATCTTTTTAAATTCGCTGTTTGTTAGCAAGAAATTACTCGAAAATTCATTTTTGTTAAATATGCACAGATTATTTTTAAATAATTAGTCACTATAACAAGATTGGACGAAAAATCAAAGTATTTGCTTGACTTATTATTCTTTTGATGATATTCTAAATATAGAAAAAATAAAGGATATGTTGTCAATGCTATCATTCTGTCTATCTCTCATTAAAACTGAACAAGAAAAACTACTGATTGAAGAATTATACAATAAAAATAAGCAGACAATGTATAATATCGCATATAGCAATCTGCATAACAGAGACGATGCTGAAGACGCTGTACAAGAAGCAATTTTGAGAGCAATAAATCAGATTGATAAGATTTCTCAGATTTCGCCTGACAAACAGTGCACTTATCTGAATGTAATAGTGAGAAACATATCATTTGATATGTTCAACAGGAAGGTCAACCATCTTTCGTTGGAAGAAGATGCGGAAATATATGACCAAACTGTCCTTGAGGATCAGGCAATCGGAAATGTAAATTACGATTCATTGGTTGAGTATATCCGTTCATTACCGCAAGGTATGCGTGATGCACTGTATCTGAAATATTGCCTTGAATTTACAAACGAAGAAATAGCGCAATCGCTGAATATCAGTCCGTGTGCACTCAGAAACAGATTATTTGCGGCAAGAAATAAAATAAAGGATCATATCAAAAATTAGAAAATGTTTCGGTAAAAAGGAAAGAATGCGGCAGGAGAGCCGAAAAGATCGGTGTCGGGTAGTGTATACAGTTGATGCGGTTTATGCAAAAGTGAATAATTCAAAAAAGCCACTCTCACGAGCGGCTTTTCTTTTTGGCACCCCCTGCGAGAATCGAACTCACAACTAACCCTTAGGAGGGGTTTATTATATCCATTTAACTAAGGAGGCGTGCTTGCATATTAAATTGACAGATAATATTATACACTATCCGCTTAGGATTTGCAAGCACTTTGCGAAAATTATTTATACAGTTTTCCATCGCAGACGCTCAGTATCCTGTCTGCATATTTGGCATCGGAAAGGTCGTGGGTTATAAGGATAACCGTCTTTCCGCATTCGTGACGTGAGCGGAGAAGCTCCATGACTTCTTTGCTTGAGCGGCTGTCAAGATTTCCGCACGGCTCGTCCGCAAGGATAAGGTCGGGGTCTGCGGCGATTGCTCTTGCGATAGCGACACGCTGCTGCTGTCCTCCCGAAAGCTCATACGGCTTGTGCGACAGCCTTCCCGAAAGTCCTACAGCTTCAAGCGCCGAAAGTGAGCGTTCAAGGCGTTTCGCTGTCGGGATACCTCTGTAAGTAAGAGGCAATGCTACATTTTCAACCACCGACAGCGTCGGTATAAGATTGAACGACTGAAAAATAAAACCTATCCTTTCGTTTCTTATACGGCTCAACTCGTTATCGGCAAGTGTTTTTGTGTCAAGTCCGGAAAACATATATGTTCCGCTGTCGCAGGTGTCGAGCAGACCGAGAATATTCATCAGCGTGGATTTTCCCGAGCCGCTCGGACCTGTAATTGCTATGAACTCGCCCACGTTTACCGTAAGGCTGACGTTGTCCAGTGCCTGTACCGTACCGTCAGCCATTGTGTAGTGCCTTGATATGTCAGCGGCGTTTATCAGAGCATTCCCGTTTGCTTGATTGACATTCCTGCTTTCTTTCATAAGAGCCGACCTCCTTCGGTGAGAAATAACGGCAAGGCGAGGCTGTCGTGTTGGTTATTACGCCTGCACCGTGAAGTCCGCAACAGCCGTCATGCTGATGTATGCAAGGCTCGCCGCATATTATCATATTCATTTTTCCACCTTCTTTTTGTGAGATTATAAAGCTATTTTTAGCCGCAACGACTGTAATATTCACAGCATTTCAGTAATATTTTCCGTAACGGCAGATAAACTAAGTAGGTAAAAACGAAAAGGAGAATGAGTATGAATTACCGTAAAACATACAAAAAAAGAAAGGCGTTTCATATTACGATTATCGCAATTTCGGTTATTGCAGGGCTTTATTTCAATATGATGCTTCCCGGTGTTATAAGGGATAACGTTCCTTGTGTGGACGTAATCTTCCCTGAAAGGACAGAATATATCCCGTCCGTAACCAGCAGCGGTACGGTAGGTTATTCACAGGTCAGGAGCATAAAAGAAGAAATACCGCTTATTATAAAGGAATATCTTGTGAATGTCGGCGACAGGGTAGACCAGGGACAGACGATAGCTGTTGTTGATAAGCAGGCAGTGTGTGATAAGCTGAGCAATATATACAGCGGTTCGGTATCCGATGTGCTGACGGCGGCGGAGCTTTCCGACAGGATACCTGAGGAAATACCGGCTTTGGTATCCGGAACGGTATGCTATCTTGCAAAAAGCGGAGAGCTTATAGATGCCGGAGCGGATATTGCAAGGGTAGGAGGCAAGGGTGCACTTGTGCTGAATGTTGCTGTGCCTGAACGCAATCTGTCGAAAATCAGAAAAGGGCAGACCGCATTGCTTACTCTGTCGTCTGTTGACGGAAAATTTGCAGGACAGGTGAAAAGCATCGGCAAAAGTACGAGGAAACAATATCTCGGTGCCGTAGAGGAAACCGTAGCCGATGTTATGATAAGTATAGAAAGCCCGTCGGACAAGCTCAAAAGCGGTGACAGCGGATATGCGGAAATACAGACAGGTCTTAAGCGTGATATAGTTACCTTGCCTTACAGTGCGGTTATGCAGGATGAAAAAAGCGAATATATCTACGTTATCGAGAACGGCAGAACAACAAGACGTGACGTTATAACAGGGCTGGAGCTTGCAAAACGGACGCAGGTTTTCGGAGTAAGCGTTGAGGAGGAAGTTGTGAAAAGCACGCATGGAGTAGCGGCGAACTCGATTATTATCAGAAATTAGACGGAATAAAGGAATACACAGGCACAAAACGGTAATTATATAATGGTCGGATATGAAACATAAAGCGGAGGTAGGTTATGGGACTGATGTCGGTTATGGCTGATATATGGAGAAGCAGGAGCAGAAGTGCGCTGACTATGAGTGCAGTTGCGATAGGTATTTTTTCGGTGACGGTAATATCGGCGGCAGGGCAGATAGGCACAGCCAAGATAAACGACAGCCTTGACGATATGGGAGTAAACTCTGTACTTGTAGAGGCACAGGAGGCGGGAGTCGCTCTGAGCGACAGCGATATAGATGCTTTGGGCGGATTGAGCGGTGTCAACGGTGCGATGCCGCTTATGGCACAGGTCACCAAGTGTGAGCTTATCGAAAGCAATGTTTCGTGTATGGTGTGGGGAGTAAACGAGAAAGCGGACGAGATTATTTCGATGAAGGCGATACACGGCAGACTTATTGACAGATCGGATCTGAAAAAAGCCGAAAATATCTGTGTTATTGATGATGAGATAGCACTCGAAACATACGGAAGGACGAACATAGTCGGAAAGACGGTGAGCGTGAATTTCGGCGGTAAATACACTGATTTTACGGTGATCGGTGTTGCCGAGTCGGGACTCAGCCCTATACAGAATATGATGAATGATGCAGTGCCGTATTTTGTGTACATTCCATACACCACAGCGCAGAATATAAGCGGTAAAAGTGAATATGACAAGATAGCCGTTCTTCTTGACAAAAACGGTGACGGCGAAACTGCGATAGACAGAATTAAAACCTGTATGGCAAATGTCAAGGGTGAGGGAAGTATTAAAATAAGCGAGCTTCAGAGCCAGAAGAAACAGCTTGACGGAATACTGGCTGCCGCAACCTCGGCACTGTCGTTCACGGCAGGAATTTCGCTTGCGGTAGCGTCCGTATCGGTTATGACCGCAATGCTTGTAAGCGTGGGTGAACGAAAACGTGAGATAGGCATAAAGAAGTCGCTCGGAGCAAGGAATATAAGAATAGTCGGCGAGTTCTTAGCCGAAAGCACGATGATATGTATTATCGGCAGTATCGTGGGTATTGCGGCAGGTTGTGCGGTGGCGTTTGTTATAGGTCTTGCGGTCGGTGAGAGCTTTGTTATGCAGACGGATATAATGCTTATTGCAGTTGCGGTGTCGGCGGTGATAGGTATGATTTCGGGGAGCTATCCTGCATATAAAGCGGCAAGAATGAAGCCGGTGGATGCGCTGAAGATGTAAAGATTCAAAAAAATTTTCCCTACCCTCTTGACAGCTAACGATTATTAGCTTATAATATAGCTAACGATCGTTAGCTTTTTTATATCGAGGTGAATATATGAAACAAGCCTCCAAAAAGGAAGACACAAAACAACGCATACTTGACGAAGCGTTGCGGCTCTTTTCGCAGAGCGGTTATGATGCTGTAAGTGTTGAGAGAATAGCTTCGGCGGTGGGGATAAAAGCGCCTTCACTGTACAAGCATTTCAAAAGCAAGCAGGAGATATTTGACGCTATAGTTGCGGAAACGTACCGCCGTTATGATACATTCACGGACGGCATTGATGTGCACGTTTCCGAAAGCAAAGCCGATGAAAAGGTGTTTGACGGTATTTCCGAGGAAATGCTTGCAAAAAAGGTAAGACAGCTGATAGAATATTCACTGCACGATGAGTATGTCAGCCGATTCAGACGAATGATGACAATAGAGCAGTTCAGAAACGCTGAGTTTGCGGCTATGTATTCCGAACGGTATCTGGAAAGATTGGTGCGTTATCACGCAGGACTTTTCAGAGCGCTTATCAAGTCGGGAACGATAATCGGAGAAGATCCCGATACGCTGGCACTTGAGTATGTTGCGCCTGTTGTGCTTATGGTAGAAATTTGCGACAGACAGCCCGAAAGGGAAACGGAGTGTCTGAAACGGCTTGAGGCACACGTCAGAAATTTCTACCGTACATATTCGCCGCATATGGTGAAAACAGCAGAGAAAAGAGGCGGTAAGAGTGACGGATGAAAGTCGTTTTATACTGTGTCCTCACTGCAAGGCAAAAACAAGGGTAAAAATTACACAGGACACGGTGCTGAAGAATTTTCCGCTGTTTTGTCCGAAATGCAAACAGGAGAACGTTATAAACGTTGAAAATTACATAATTACGTTGATTCAGACAGACGCAAAGACGCAGTGCTGACCTATTTATCGGGGCGGTACTGCGTTACTTTTTTGAAAAGAGGTTTTTGATATGAAATTATATTTCAAGGACGGGGTCACAATTGCGACAACCGTAATGATACTTATCCTTATAGGCTACATAGCATTCTGTATTCTGACACGAAAACAGACACAGCACTGGGGGCTGAGAAGCCTTATATTGCTTATATTCGGGCTTGTTGTATGCTGCTTTGCCGCAACGCGTGACGGACTTGACAAGACTATTCAGAATGCGATTGACGGAAGCTGTGATCCCGGATTGTTTCAGCTTATCAGCATACCGAACATAGTCGGCTGTATCGGTGCGCTTGCGGTAATTGTCGGAATAATCGCAACGCCGATAGCTAAAACGCAGGTAGCCCGTGAGGTATGGTTTTATGTTATGTCGGGCGGAATAACGCTTAAGATTCTTACGGTGGAAATTGCAAGGATCATAACGTCACTCAGATAAAGGGAAGAGGCAAAACAATGATAATTACGGTAATACACGGAGCTATGCACAAAGGCATTACATACGCTATGACAAAGGCAGTGCTTGACAAACTGGGAAATGACAACGAGATACACGAATTTTTTATGCCGGCAGACGCACCCGGCTACTGTGTCGGCTGTTA
>OMGL01002102.1_pt1 | contig 10790 bp, 8 predicted proteins | sample 1645831 | NCBI WGS metagenome assembly OMGL01 (sample SAMN00849301, study PRJEB25192) | human gut metagenome | reverse complement strand
GGCGCAGAAACTGTCCTTTCTTCGGAATATTTACTGTGTGAATTCCCAGTTCTCTTTTTACAGGTTTTTCTTTTTATAGATAAACCATGATGCAATCGCTGTAAAAACGATCAGATATGTCATAAGTATCGCAATTCCCGACATTGCAAATCCCTCTCCTGCAGAGATGCTTCGGATCATATGACTTGTCTGGGAAAGCGGCAGTGCAGAGACAAATTTTCCAAGAAAACCAGGAAGCTTTTCTGTAGAGAAAAATGTATTGCACAGATATGCCATTGGCATGATGATGTAGTTCGAAAAACGCGGTACATCTGCATGGTTTTTGGCAAGGAATGAAACGACAACACCGATTGCAGAAAAAACAGCTCCATTCAGGAACATGACAAGGAAAGACCAACCGTTAAAGATCAGTCCGGTGTCGATCGGCATTGTCAGAACCAGAATAACGCCACCTGCATAAAAACCACGAAGGCTTCCGCCGATGATCTGACCGGCAATAAACTGCCATAACGGTGTAGGAGAGATCAGTACCTGATCGAAAGCCTTCTCATAAAGTCGCTGCACATTCAGATTCTGTGCAATGGCATTAAAGCTTCCATTCATTGTCGTCAGTGAAACAACACCCGGGATCAGAAAGTTCAGATAAGGTTCTCCATGTGAGATTGTCTGGATTCCCATTCCAAATACGACCAGATACATCAGTGGGGCAATCATTGCCGCCAGCGTGATCTTATAGAAATCCCTTCGAAATTCGACCCATTTTTCCCATAAAATTGTAATAATTCCCATAATTAGCTCCTCTCTTATGACGGCATCAGATGTCGTCCGGCACGTTCAACAAACACATCTTCCAGCGTTGTTTCGCGTAGAGAAGCCTGTCCGGAAAGACCGGAGAGATAGGCAATTGCTTCTTCACGACTGTGAAAATAATGACTGTGAGTTTTGTCTCCGGCAAATTCATCAACGGTGTAATTTCCAAGACTGTCGATCAGTCCGGCCGGAGTATTGACTTCCTCCAGTTTACCGTGGTCCATCAGAGCTACACGGCTGCAGAGATTCTGGGCTTCCTCCATATAATGAGTAGTCAGAAGAATGGTCAGGTTTTTGCCGTTTAATTTGCGGAGCAGATTCCACATCTGACGACGGGAAAGCGCATCCATACCGGCGGTCGGTTCATCCAGAAGCAGGATGTCCGGGTTTCCGAACAGTGTCAGGAGGGCCCGACATACCATCAGTTTCCGCTTCATGCCGCCGGAAAGCTTACGGACTGTTCGTTTACGAAACTTGATCAGATCACAGAACTCCAGAAGTTCTTCTGTACGACGTTTGATTTCTTTGCGTGGCATGAAATAAAGACGTCCCTGATATTCCATAATCTCGTTCATCGTCATATCCTGACGCATCGAGTATTCCTGCGTAACGACACTGAGTTTTTGTTTCAGCTGGTTTTTCTGACGGGTCAGCAGCTCTCCGTTGATCCAGATTTCACCCGAAGTCGGAAGCAGGAGAGTGGAGAGCATTCCGATGGTGGTCGTTTTTCCGGAACCATTCGGTCCCAAAAGCCCAAAGAACTCGCCTGTCTCAATTTTCAGGTTCAGATCCTCGACCGCCAGAAAATGATCGTATTTTTTTGTCAGATGCTTTAATTCAATCATGGTTCCCTTCCTTCACGACAATAATCGAATAATAACTTGCCCGTTCTGGAATTTCATCGATTTTATGATAAATATGCTCCTCTGGCATACCACAATTTTCGATCATGATACCTGTCATATGCTTTTCTTTCAGGGTCGCCTTGACAAGCGGCATCTTGGAAGCTGCTTTCATCAGAACCTTGGTACCTGGAAGTTCCAGCGCCGCCTCAATATCATAAGTGGACGGAATAATATGAAGCTGTTCTGAGCGGTCAACAAGACTGTCCTGAAGCTTGGCGCTGACCGCGCAGAAGGACGGAATGCCATTAATGATTTCAGTTGCATAACCATGTGCTTTTACAATTCGATGGATATAAATATAGGTACTGTAAATCGTCGGATCTCCGAGCGTGAGGCAGGCAACATCCTTCCCCTGTTCCAGCTGCTCTATAATCTGATTCGAGGCAGCCTGGTATGCTGCATTTAAAACAGCTTTATCTTTTGTCATCGGAGTAGTGAGGTTTAAGCATTCCTTTTCATCCAGATTTTCCACGATCCCGCTGGCAATTTTATAGGAAACTGCATTTTCCTTTCCATCCGCCGGTACCGCAATCACCGGGCACTTCTGAATCGTGTCAACTGCCAGATACGTCATGAGCCGCGGATCGCCCGGACCTACTCCTACGCCATATAAGGTTCCTTTTATCATAAACATTTCCTTTCTGTGAAAACTGTGAGAAATTCAAGTGTTCAACTTTTAAAATTTTTGTACGATGCCTTTTTTGCTTTTTTAATAAAGTACGAAATTAGCCTTTTTCAAAAGTAAAAAATTTTGTACTTTATAGTTAGTGGTTAATAAATGGCTTAGATACAAGGATTATAGCATAAAGTACAAAAATTTCAAAATGCACTTTATTTCAGAATGTACTTTATTTCGAAACAGAATAAAGTACATTTTCAAATCGCTCCATTTTGGAAATTTCATAAATAGTGGAATAAAGTGGGTTACAAGAATTCCAAAAGCAGTTATCCGCAAAAAGGGTTAATGTCAGTGGAATGTATTTTGGATATGTTCCCCAAAATGGAAAACAAATACAGATGAGCTTATCCGATGGCTTTGACTGTTATCAGTCTACACCATCGGTTTCCTCAAGTCCAGCTAACCCCTGAATAGTAACTGAGAGGTCATTGTATAGTATGAAGTTGTATTCTAGACAGAAAAATTTTTTGGATGTATACTATAGAGTTGGATTTACTAAAAAGCAAAAGCAGGAGGAAATAATACTGTGCGCGATGTACTGCGGGAAGAAAAGAAATTTCTGCTGAATCAGGCAGAAGCTTTAAAACTCCGGAATTATCTGTCAAATGTGGTTCATACCGATTTACATAATGGATCCGATGGTTACCAGGTACGTTCTTTGTACTTTGATTCTTTGTCAAATCGGGATTTTCAGGAAAAAGAAGATGGTCTGGAGTTAAGAAGGAAGTTTCGTTTGCGGGTATATAGTCCTGATGCGGATTTTGCACTGTTTGAAATGAAGCAGAAGCAGGGACCATATCAGCGAAAGCGATCATTAAGATTATCCAGAAAGGAAGCGCAGGCTCTCATTGAGGGTGATTATTCTGTACTTTTAAACAGTGGCAGTGAGTTTGGACAGGAATGTTATTCAATTATGGAAATGTGGGCATACCGTCCTAAAACAGTTGTAGAATATGACAGATTTGCATTTATCGCGCCAGAAAACTCTATTCGAATAACCTTTGATTCCGGAATACGGGCTAATGAAGTGAATTTTAATGTGTTTGATAGAAATCTGGTGTTAAACAGTGTAATGTCGCCTTTTGCTGTAGTGCTGGAAGTAAAATACAATGGCTTTTTGTTAAGCTATATCAAGCATATGCTTCTGCCCGTTCAGAAAAGCGAGCTTTCCGTGAGCAAATATTGTATGGCAAGACAAGTTGGCTGTAACTACAGGTTTTAGGAGGAAAGGAAATGAAAGAGACGATTTATAACCTGCTTGCCCAACAGGGGGATATGACCTGGCAGCAAATTATAATGCATATTCTGGTAAGTGCTGTCATTGGTCTGTTTATTTTTATTTCATATGTGATTTCACATAAGGGAACGATTTACAGCAAAAAATTTGGAGTAACACTGATCGTTCTGACGGTTATGACAGGAACAGTTATGACTGTCATAGGAAACAATATTGCATTGTCGCTTGGTATGGTCGGTGCATTATCTATTGTGCGTTTTCGAACTGCAATAAAAGATTCCAGAGATACTGTATATATTTTCTGGACGATTATTGTGGGAATATGCTGTGGAGTTGGAGATTATCTGGTTGCTGCAGTAGGCAGTTCTGCTATTTTTCTTATTTTTCTTATCATGGGAGCGATTCGCAGTGATAACCGTATGCTTTTGATCATCCGTGCAAAAAGAAGCCGCTGTGAAAATATAGAATCCCAGGTCTTTCGTTATTTTGGGACTGGTGTCGTTCTTCGGGTAAAAAATACGACAGAGGAAAATGCTGAGTACATTTATGAATTATCCAGAAAAATACTGGAGAAAGTTCAGAAACAGTATCCGGCTTTAACAGATGATTTCTATAACCTTGGACAAATCGAAAGTGTTAATATTGTAGCTCAAAGCGATGAAATTTATAACTGATATGAAATATAAAATAATAGGATTTATATGCTGCTTTGCGGTTATCCTGATTGCCGTTTTTGCGCCATTGTCTTATAAGGACTACCGAAAAACGGAGAGAATTCATCAGCATGAACAGGAAATTCCCCAGGAACCATGTACGGATCCTGCGGATGGCGGTCTGTGTACATATCTTCCGATTGTCAAAATTGATACAGATGGGATAGAAATCCCGGGAAGACCCATTAAGGATGATGGAAACAACCGCATTTATACACGCGCTACGGATGGGGAAACTACAATTGCTGCTCAGATGGATATAATTGGGAATGACAGCAAAGAGTACCATCATGCAAATGAAACGGCAGATGTATCTTCTGAAATCCGTATACGAATGAGAGGTAATTCCTCAAGAAAGTTTGATAAGCCAAGCTATGCCATCAGACTTGTAGATAAAAAAGGGGAAAACAATCCGCTTTCCATTATGGGAATGGATGCGCACCATGAATGGGTATTATACGGTCCCTGGCTCGATAAAACAGCCATACGAAATTATATGTTTTACAATCTTGCCGGAGAAATGATGTCTTATGCGCCAAATGTAAGATTCTGCGAAGTAATTCTTAATGGTGAATATGAAGGTCTATATGTAATGACTGAAATGATAACCGGCGGAAAAGATGGCGCCAGGCTGGGACTTCGTGTAAATGCCAAGCGCAGCACATTTTCCGGATACCTGCTTCGCCTGGATCATCAGCATGCGGGCGAAGAAGCTTTAAACAGCTTTACAACGTATACCTACAAAACCCCCTTCCTGCTGCAGATAGAATATCCCGGAAACAGGAACAGGGATGCCAGACTGACAGAAGAAATCCGACAGGATTTTTCAAATTTTGAAAAAACTCTGTATTCATATGATTATGACAGGGAAAAACATGGCTACACTTCTATGATAGATGTAGACAGCTTTGTAGATTACTTTATAATCAATGAGCTTTCCAGTAATGCAGATGCCGGAAACTATTCCACTTATATTTATAAGGGAACCGATAATCTGTATCGTATGTGTGTATGGGATTTTAATAATGCCTGCAATAACTATTTCGAGGAGGAACTTCCTTATACAGGATTTTTCCTGAACAACCGATTATGGTTTGAAATGCTTATCAAAGATGAGGATTTTACTGAACGGATCATCCAGCGATATCATTCCTTGCGAAAAGGTCTGTTAAGTGAGGAATCACTTTATCGTTATATCGATGAAACCCTTGATTTTATCGCACCAGCTCTTGCAAGAAACGATGCACGATGGGGAAGTGTGGAACAGCAGGCAAAGGGACTTCTGGTTCCGGTATCGAGAAATCTTGACAGTAGATCTGCCGCTGAAGGACAGTTAAAAGGTTACTTGCGAAACAGAGGAAAATGGCTGGATGAAAACATTGAGACTCTGCGTCAGTATTCAGCATCCTCCCGTGTAAAGCAGTATAATGAGGTTAATGATTAAAATATGAAACGATTTATTATCAGTATATCTGCCATCATTCTGCTTGTATTTATTGGATTTATAGCTGTGTTTTATGGCGGATTTTATGTAGACTCAGGCCGAGACAATCATGTAAACACATTTGTCCGGACTGAGAATAAAGAGATACTTATAAAGGACAAAGATAAGTGGAAACCATTTGAAGTCAGAGGAATTGACATGGGAAGCGGTATTCCAGGTGAATGGTCTACCGATTATGCGATCACCAAAGAAACCTATCTGCGCTGGTTTCAGCTGATCCAGGAAGCAGGAGCAAATACGCTGAGAGTCTATTCTGTCCAGAATCCGTCTTTTTATAATGCGTTCTATGAATACAATTCCCAACATGAGGAGCCGTTATATTTACTTCAGGGAATCTGGGTAAATGATTATATACAGAACTCCCGAGTGGATGCATATGCCGACTCCTTTGCAGGAAAGCTTCTGGATAATTGCCTGGTCACTGTAGATGTGATCCATGGAAAACGACTTATCATCAATAATGATGCAGATACAAGTACAGGACTTTATTTACACGATATCTCGAAATGGGTGCTGGGATATATTATCGGAAATGGATGGGAAGATACAACCGTTGCATATACAGATGAGAAATATCCGGATATGGAACCGTATAAAGGAACCTATCTTACTGCTTCAAAAGATGCCTCTGCCTTTGAATCCCTGCTTGCAGAAACAGGTGACAGGATGCTGTACTATGAATCAACAAGATATGATGAGCAGCGTCTGATCTCCTTTTCCAGTGGAAATGCAACAGATCCTTTTGATTATCCTAAAGAGATTGCAGAATATTTCCGAAAATGTGCCCGGATCGACGCAGAACATATAACTGCAACTGATAAATTTATATCCGGTCAGTTTGTCAGCTACAGTGCATCTCCATATGATCAGGATTACCTTTCCTGTATGGAATACACAACATGGAACAGCTTGTCTGATAAAAAGATTGACTTTAGTGACTGTATCACTCCTGACGGAAAAAGGAATACTTATCGGGCATATTTAAGACTTTTAAACGAACATCATACAATGCCGGTTTTGGCTGTTGAATTTGGTGCAGCCACAGGACGAGGTGAGATTCAGGAGAATCAGGTAACCAGCAGAGGACTTGGATACTATTCTGAAAAAGAACAGGGAAAGATTCTGGTAGATTGTTATGAAGACATTATGGCTGCCGGACTTTCCGGAGGCTGTGTCTACTCCTGGCAGGATGAATGGTTCAAGCATACCTGGAATACCATGTATGCTGTAGATTTAAGCCGTAATATTTACTGGGAAGATGCTCAGACAAATGACCAGCATTTTGGCTTGCTGGCATTTGACTGTGGGGAAAAAGAAAGTGTTTGTTACGTGGACGGGGATACTTCCGAATGGACGGATAAAGATATGGTGATCCAATATGAAGACGGCTCTTTCATCAGTGTGAAGTATGATGCCTCCGATGTTTATTTATATCTCCATAAAAAGGGCTTTGATCTGGAAAATGACACGCTGTATGTTCCGGTTGATACGACCCCTAAAACAGGCAGTACCCGTATGGAAAATTGTACAGCAGAATTTGAAAGACCTACAGATTTTGTACTGATCTTAAATGGAAAAGATAATACTCGTCTGTTGGTTCAGGATCGGTATAATCCCATTCATGCCAATTATGAGGAAGATATTACAGGAGAAGATTCTTATATTGATCCACCGGCTCGGGATAGCGCTGTATTCGAAAATATCTGCATGGTATTACGGGATGTTATTGGTCAGTATCAGGATGCTGCCACACCGTTAAGAACCTTTGAAAGTGGAAAGCTGCATTATGGTAATGGAAATCCATCTGCATCTGATTATGATTCCAGAGCAGATTTTATCTGTAACGGAGATGATGTGGAAATTAGAATCCCATGGCAGCTGCTGAATTTTTCTGATCCGTCCCGAATGCAGATTCATGATGATTATTATGACGGAAATTATGGCATTGAAGCAGTGGGGATCAAAGAGATGTTTATAGGTCTTGGCAGAGAAGGAAATACTATCGAGATGGGACGGCTTAAACTGAAAGGATGGGAAAATACAGTATCTTACCATGAAAGATTAAAAGAAGCATACCAGGTTCTGAAGACATACTGGACAGGAAAGGAACACGAATGATAGCACAATTTGTGATTGTTTTTTATTTTATTGTCTGTGTGGGGATTATTCTGTTTAACTGCTTCACAGAGATAATTTCAAGATATCGTTCCTGTGTTCTGAAAAGGAGGGAACAACGATATTGCGAAGAATACAGACAGTTGTTTTTAGATAATATAACGGAAAATAAAAAGCAGGAAAAAAGGCTGGTTAAAGAGCTTCAGTCAACCAGTAGACTTCTGACGTTCAGTGAAGCATTATATAAAATTGAAAACAGTATGCCGGAACAATTCCAGCAGGGAATAGCATCTGTAAGTCGGCTGATGGAAGAACTGATACCGGTTTATAAAAGAAAATCGGATACGGAAAAGGCCTGCTTGGCTTATGTATTTGCCATATTTCATATGACGAAATTCCAGGCCAAGGAAATTGTTTTCCCATTTCTTTTTGAACTGCTTGGAAATAAAAGTCTCTATTGCAGAGAGAATGCTTTGCGGGCGTTATACAGTTCAGAAGATATACACGCAGTTATGCAGGCATTGGAATTCCTGAATGCAAATGAGCAGCTGCTTCCGCATAAAAAAATACTTGCAGATGGACTTCTTTCCTTCGATAAAAAAGAAGAACTGATACCACTCCTTTGGAAAAAATTGAGTGAATTTCATCCAAGGATGCAGGTAAACCTGTTGGATTATATTCGATATGCATCGTCAAACTGGAAGGATGAAATGCTGTCTATGTTGGAAACAAGCCAGGATATGGAAATTCAGATCGCATGTGTCCGCTATTTTGGCAGATATCAGGATGAAAGAAGTGTTTCTTTTTTGCTTCATCACGCCAAAGAAGAAAAGGAAGGGGTCTGGGAATTGCAGAATGCCTGTATTTCCTCTCTTGCTATGTATCCCGGACCGCAGACACTGGAAATTTTGAAAAAAGAGATTTACAGTAAAAACTGGTATGTCCGTCATAATGCTGCAAAAAGCCTTGCAGTTCTGAATACAGATAGGGACGCATTAGCTGATATTTTACAGGGAAATGACCGCTACGCAAAAGAAATGTTAGAGTACCAGTTAGATGCAGCAAAAGCACAAAGGAGGGCGGGTTTATGACCGATGCATTTCGTTTTTTTCTGGAATGTGTCAATCTGTTTTTTATTATATATCTGATTGGATATTCCAGCTTTTTGTTTTTGTCGGTTGTAGCAGGAGCAATTGAACTGTACAAATCATACCGCCTTGAACAGCTGCACAATAAACTGTGGCAAAGCTATTACATACCGGTTTCCATTCTTGTTCCGGCTTATAACGAGGAGATCACGGTGAAGGACACAGTTACTTCACTTCTCAACCTGGATTATAAACTATATGAAATTATAGTGATAGATGATGGTTCTAAAGACAAAACATCTCAGATCCTGATTGATGCATTTCATATGGAGCGAGTGGCGCGCCCGATCCGTCATCTAATCCAATGTCAGCCTGAGGAAGATGTTTATGAATGCCCGAACCAGAAAGTACCCATTACTTTGATCCGCAAGAAGAACGGCGGAAAAGCAGACAGCTTAAATGCCGGAATCAATGCAGCCAGGTATCCTTGGTTTATCTGCATGGATGCGGACTCTATTTTACAGCATGATTCGCTGGAGAAAATCATTCGTCCGGTTCTGGAGGACGAAAATGTAATAGCCGTTGGTGGAAGTGTCCGTCCAGCCAATGGTGTTGTCATAAAAAAAGGTCATGTGATAAAATATAGGCTACCTAGAAATATAATAGCAAGAATGCAATCCCTGGAATATGACCGTTCTTTTCTGGCAGCACGTATCCTGTTGGATAAAATCAATGCAAACATGATCATATCCGGAGCTTTTGGATTATTTGAGAAAAAAACAGTGATTGCCGTAGGCGGATATGACAGCAGTACAATGGGCGAGGATATGGAACTGGTAGTCAGACTTCATGAATTCAGCCGCATGAATCGTAAGCCATATAAGATTGATTTTGCACAGGATGCCATCTGCTGGTCGCAAACACCGGAAAAATTAAGTGAATTGGGCAAGCAGCGGAAAAGATGGCAGAGAGGATTGTTCCAGTGTATGTGGGGACACCGTAAAATGCTGGCAAACCCACGGTACGGAGCTGTAGGACTTTTATCCTATATTTATTTTCTGTTTTACGAATTATTGTCACCATTTATTGAATTTTTTGGTATACTTACAATGGTTTTATCTGTGATGATGGATATGCTGAATGTGAAATTTATGCTGGTATTTCTTGCCTGCTATGCCCTGTATGGTATTTTACTCACATTAACTGCATATTTTTCAAGAATCTATACCATTGACCAGAGGCTTTCTTTTCGAGAACTGATCCTTGCTATTACTGCTTGTTTTTTTGAAACAACTTTTCTCCGCTTTTATCTGGCATTTGTCCGTGTGACTGCATTTGTGGGATACAAGAAGAACAAACTGAACTGGGGTAAACTGGAAAGAAAGAAAATGAACGGAATATAATTTTATTACTATGTCAATTTAGATTGATCGAAACGGCGGGAGGAAGTCTTGATTTAGCTGCGGGAAAAATAAGATTTGAGACTATATTACAATGGGTTATCAGTCATCAGAAGTAATGATTTTGGGAGAGATACCTTTACGGCATCTCTCTTTTTGTTTCATAGGAAATTGCGTCCTATGTCACATTATTTAAATAATCCATGTTACCGAGTGCTCTGGAAATGCCCTAAAAGTAAAAAATAATGCGGATGCAGTAGGAGCATTTAATATCCTGCGTAAATATCTTTCCGTATCCGGAAAACAGAAAGAACTGTCCGTAACCGGACTAAAGAATCC
>OMGL01002100.1_pt1 | contig 10800 bp, 10 predicted proteins | sample 1645831 | NCBI WGS metagenome assembly OMGL01 (sample SAMN00849301, study PRJEB25192) | human gut metagenome | reverse complement strand
CCTTCACAAATCACCACCAATACGGATAAACATGGAAATATCACTTATTCCTTCTATGTGAACGGAATCGCTTTAACCGCCCAGGTTGTGGTCAATCTGAGTGCAGGCAGTAACTATGCCAATGCAACGGTTTACCCGATGATGAACGGTAATAACCTGACTTTCTCCGGAACTCTTGTTCCCACCTCACAATCCGGAATCTTCAGAAGTGGATTCATCAGTTATTGACCGGAAGTTTATAAATTACGGCTTTACACTTAAAGCCGGTAAAATAAAAGGCGCCTTGCGGGGCGCCTTTTTACGATCGTTGTTAATCTAATTATTTTGCCTTTTCCAATTCGACAGTAAAGTGGCGCATGATCGGAAATTCTTTCGTAATTACATAACCACGGGTAATGGATTCGCGGCGATCATATACATTTTTCAGTGCAGCAGCTATTACATCCATATGATTATTGGTATAAGTACGGCGCGGAATAGCCAGCCTTAATAATTCCAGGCGGGGATAACGGTTTTCGCGGGTTACCGGATCCCGGTCGGCCAATATCGAACCGATCTCCACACCACGGATTCCGGCTTCAAGATACAACTCTACTCCCAACGTCTGAGCGATAAATTCTTCTTTAGGTACATGAGTAAGTACTTTCTTGGCATCCACAAAAATCGCATGTCCACCGGCAGGACGCTGATAAGGTATTCCGTATTCATCCAATTTCGCCCCCAAATATTCCACCTGTTTAATCCGGGTTTCGAGGTATTCGAATTCAGTACCTTCATCCAATCCCTGTGCCAAAGCATTCATATCCCGGCCCGACATTCCGCCATAGGTAATAAACCCCTCGTTCATGATACAGAACATCTGGCATTTTTTCCACAACTCTTCGCTTTTGAATGCTACAAATCCACCCATATTCACAATCGCATCTTTTTTCGAAGACATGGTCATGATATCGGCATAAGAGAACATTTCTTTTACAATCTCTTTGATGGATTTGTTTTCATACCCTTTTTCCCTTGTTTTAATGAAATAAGCATTCTCTGCAAAACGGGCAGAATCGATCTGCAGGTTCACTCCGTACTTTTTACAAAGGGCAGATACTTCCCGAATATTCTGCATAGATACGGGCTGACCTCCGGCGGTATTATTCGTAACGGTCAATACGACTGCAGGGATCTTTTCTTTGGGATATTTTTTCAATACTTCCTCCAGCTTGGTAGGATCCATGTTGCCTTTAAACGGAATTTCCAACTGCGTATCAGCTGCTTCGTCGATAGTACAATCGATAGCCAAAGCTTTCCGGAATTCAATATGTCCTTTCGTAGTATCGAAATGGGAATTGCCCGGCAACACATCTCCTTCTTTGATAATGGTAGAATATAAAACATTCTCCGCAGCACGTCCCTGGTGAGTCGGTAAGAAATAATCGAATCCCAGAATTTCCTTGATAGCATTCTTCATCTTATAATAAGAACGGGCTCCGGCATAGCTTTCATCTCCCAACATCAGCTCAGCCCATTGTTTATCGCTCATAGCCCCGGTACCCGAATCGGTCAGCAGATCGATGAATACCTGGTCGCTTTTCAGGTTAAAAAGATTGTATTTAGCCTCTTTAATCCATTGTTCACGTTCTTCACGTGTACTTTTACGGATGGTTTCCACCATCTTAATCCGAAATGATTCTGAAAATGGTAATTCCATAACAATATAAATTAAGTTTTAAACAAAAAATAACAAAACAAAACCGGAAAGTTATCTATAACTCTTTACAGACATCCTCACCTCAGGACCTTTTAAACAGAAAATATAGAACAACAAGAATAAATGAGTTTCAGAAATTAAACTCATCGCGCTTTTTAATATTCAGAAAAAGCCGGTTTAAAGGCAATATGTTTCCACTGCGTTGCATACGATTGCAAAAATATAAAATAATTTAGAAATGACAAGTTTTGAACAAAAAAGATACTACAACTTTCACCGAACCACTAAAAAAATTATTGACCACACTATTCATATACCGTTCCATATAATCCTCCCGATTGACCAAAGGATAATATTAATAAGTCTTACCGATATTCCAAAGGATTTGTATGATTTGCAATTCTGCCTTCGTTAATTCCTCCATTTTATTCATTATTCACTCATTTTTAGTTATCCCATCCAAGTATCGTTACACAAACGCACAACTATAAAAATAATTATACAACTACTTCAATAGTTATTTTCAAAACAGCCGATAAGAAATTTTTAAAAACAAGCTATATCTTTTATATTTGCAAAAAATAAAGACGATGAACATCACCACTTACTTTTTGATTCCCCTTGTCTTATTTGTTATTTTACATACACTATTTGCCGTAGTTCTGAATGTATTAGAGTTCGGTAATACAGTCATGGATGCAAGAATAACAGCCATTGGTGATAAGTTAAAAATAGGTGACGTCTTCAACAAGATAAAGTTTAATAATGCTGTGTTTACAGGTAGGAATAAACCAGCAGTAATTAACCGATCTACTCAGAACTCAAGGTACAGTTTCAATTCATCTGTTGACTCTGTATACGAGAGACGCAGAAGATCGTAACATAGGGTTGCAACTGTAAAAGGTTGCAACTTTTTTAATAAATAAGTAACTAGGAGGACGGGTATGATTTTTCCAATAAATGTACACAGAAGAGCTGTCAATGCAAGAAAGTTGGTTGCACAGGATAAAACAGCAATTACAGTACAGCTTTTTGTAATTGCAAATATAGGTTGTTTCTTTCTAATGAAGTTTTTATTTGGAACTTTTTTGGGATTAGGTATTGGTTGGGCTATACTTGCACAGTTGATCTTGTTCACAGCAATTGGGATTCTTATTTTCCGTTACATTATCTTCAAAGAAGATGAGAAGATACAGGAATACAATGATGAGCAGACAGATTCTTTTGCTAGATATTTATACGTAAGAAAAGATAATGTAACCCAATTATCTTGTGCGGAGCAAGCAATAACTGCTTTTGAATTTACAAATGGTTGCCTAACGACAACTATGCTTTTCAGATTTGGTAGCAACAATGATGCAAAAGCTAAGAGCACTTATGAAGTGTTGAACAGAATGTATGGCTTAATTAGCAGTTATAATTTTAAGTTTTGTACTGATACCATGCCAGAAGTTTTCACAAATTCTTTGGAATACAAAAGACATCTGGCTCAGATAAATAATATTGAGAATAAAACTCTGTCTTTATTCCTCAGAAAGGTATCTAATGAAGTATTAAATACGGTAGACACTTCTTGTAATACTGACGTATTATACTTAACTATTACGTCAAAAATACCCGGAGAGAAGGACAGTTTGGAGCAGTTATTGACAGACATTATTAAATTATTGCAGGAAAATGTTACATGTTTTAGAGATGTACATTTTCTGACTATGGATGATCTATTGGAATACTATAGAGAATTCTATGGTATACAGGCAATTGATTTAGCAATGATGAAAGCCATTGATTTGTCAAATGAGTTGAGCGAAGAATACAATAAGCTGGTTCATTTATACAGTTTGACAGCACAGGATGGTACTATCTACAGTGCACCGCATTCAATGGATCGTTATTTTGAAACAAAGGAGCGTAAAATATGATAAATGTTATGCTAGTGGCTGGTGATAATACACCTAAGCTTGCTGAGTTTTTGGTCCAGAGAGGTACATTCTCTCTGGATTTTTCATACAGATCTTTAACAGAAGAAATAATGCATGTTAAAGATAGTATCATCAATGTAGATAAATTGATTTATCTTCTTGATAATCAGCAAATAAACATAAGAACTGAAATGCAGCTTTTGAAGGAATTATTGACCAGTGAGGGCTTTTTCACTGTGAGAGAAATTATCTTTATCGTAACAGAAAATACAGAAGCAGACAAAGCAATTAGATACTTTAACGCTGTAATGGTGGATAGTAATTACACGAATTTTACTGTTCATAAAACTAAAGCTAAAGTCTCATTTTCGGAGATATACGATTATGTAATTGGTGTATCTGTTGCAGAAAATTATAAAAATACATTTAAGGATGTATATCGCGTCGAGCGAAATAGTGATTCCACAGTTGCTTATATGCCAGCAGATGATGTGAGTCTAAAAGTAGAACCTTTTAGCTATGATTCAGTTAATATGTTTGAAGAAGCTAAGGCAAATTCAGAGCGTACAGAATCTGGTATTTTGCACAAGGACGAAGCTCCGGATAGTAATATTGAGCAATTTGATAACCCAAATCTTGGATCTTTGGCTGTCATAGGAGCAAAAAGTCAACAGGAAATTATTGTAGTCTCAGGTGATAAAAAGACTGGTGTTTCTACTTGGGCAGGCGCAGTAGCGCAATCTGCGGTAGCTGCTGGAAAGGTAGTAACTCTTTTTGATTTCACAGATAATGGTGATATTGCAAACTTACTTAAAGCTAATAATTTGGAATTTTGTTACGTAAGAATGCTTGAGATGTTACGTAATTACCAGCAGGTTGAAGATGCAATAAACTTAGTGGTTATTCATAATGAAGTGGAGCTGTCTGTGCGCGTAGAGTTTTTGCAGCATTTATTTATTAAACGTAACACATTATCTGAAGTTTGTGTAATTGCGCTTCCCGAAAATTTATTAGAAACAGTGTCCCAGATACTGCATAACGAAAAGGCAAAGTTGCTGTACTGTATCAATCCTATTTTTAGTGATATTGCGGTAAAGCACACTTTGATCGAAAAGTGTACGAAGCAGCTTAGGACATTTCTTGTCCTAAATACAACGTGTAAGTTATTACCTAGTATGGCTTACGTTTCTAAAGATGATATCTTGATGTTGCTCCCATATGCGATTCAGATCATACAAGCTATTGACTTTAGTTCATTAGACTTAGATTCTAGTTTGTTCATTAGTTTACAGGAGGTGTGATATGGTAGGGAATATTGCAACTATTCTGTTATTGGATAGCATTAGTAAGAAATTTATCAAGACTAATACAACAGAACTTGGTCTTATGGGTATAACAATTGTAAATAGTTTTGATGAAATTACTGATGATATGCTCAGTAACAACAAAAATTTGATTATTCTGGAAAGTTATTTTCAAAATAATGCTAGTTATTCTGATGTACGATTATTCAAATCTCTGTTTGGTAGCTTGCGTTTTGTATTTCTGGGGGTTAATCAAGAGTTTCTAGATACATTAAAAGAATACGGGGATGTTTTCTGCGCAGATCCAACACTTATTGATTATGAGATGATACAGGCTGCTGTGTTTGGAGATAAAGTATTAGAAGATACAACAGGTATAGTGCATAACTACAATGATAATGCTAATTTTGCTAAAAATATCTTAGAAAACGAAGACACATTCGATAGCAAGGTTATCAATATTGCTAGAGATTTTTTATCTCTAGAGTCTGAGTTAAGACGTCAACATATGCTGTGTGCTGAATGGAAAGAAAAAACGGAAAATTTGCAAAACGTGAATGCTCATTTGACTAGCGAAAATAATAGTCTTATAGAAGGTTTTGAGGAAATGATGCGAAATTCTATAAAGCTGAATAAAAGCTTGAAAGAATATGAGCGCATTATGAGTAAGGATGTGTACTCTAAAATTTCATTAAGCAATTACCCGAATAGACCTATTATCGTCTACTTAAAAGAGATTGAGGAATTAGTGCATCAAAATGCATTGATCGACACGTTATTTGAAATCTTAAGATTGCAGGGACGACATTCTGTAAAAGTTTTACGTTTATTTGATGGGGCAAGTTGCAGGAGAGTAAAAGCACTTCCTGATAATTATCATGTGATTCGAAATCAATTCCTTGTATCAGAAATAACTACAAATGATTTTATTGCTAAAGTTGGCGATTATCGTGAGATTTTGGATATCATTCTTAGTAATAAGACTGGTTTGGATGTTTTAATTCTTGTAGATTCAAAAGCGCAGGATGATGTTATCTTGAGCGGCGCTCAAATGTACTTCAACTTATGTAGAAATAGACATAATCTGGAGAATTATAATTTAGTCCGGGATAACACTATAGTAAATGGTATCGAGGACAACAATTATTTGGTTTGGGAACATTATGATCAATTACCAAGCCTGGTATCAAAGGAAGAGAAATTCCTTTTCTTAGCATCAAGACCAGTTATGCGGACATTATACGACTTATTCTGTTTAATGTCATCCAGAGTTTAATGGGGGTGATTTGATTTGAAGTTGTCTGATATTTATTCAGAATATTTTGCAAACTGGATCAGCTCGGGCAATTTGATTGCCCGAGATAAGTTATCATTGCTTGGTATCAAGTCTTTATATGATAGATTTATCACCCATAGTTATATTACAAAAGTATGGTGTGTAATTGCGGTTCCAGTGGAATACAATACCAACCTTACACAGGCTATTCGTATGGAAATGTTTGAAAGATGTCCATCAGTAAAAACGATCGTTCGTACTGTAAATACTCCTGTGGCAATAAATCCTTCAAGTGATGTTTTTGTGCGGCAGTTGAAAAGAACTGCCAATGCTTACACGCAGTACAAGGATATATTTGAAAACTTGAGAAAAGATGAGCAGTTAACTGGGTCAGTTGAATATGATGAAAGAGGACATAGACGTTTTGTTAATGCACAAACACTAACGGCTATAAAGAGTTTATATGATTCATATACATACGTGTTTGACAGCAGCACGCATAATCAAGAGTTTACAGAAACGTACTTCTTTATCTTAGCTTCTGCTAAGAATAAAGCTGATATGCGAAAGTATAAAATGGCTTTGCAGAAGTTTATTGTTGGAGAGGGTATCACTGCAGTTGAAATGAAAGGAAACATAAATGTTTTCTTAGATAATTTTTGCCCTGCATCATACGAACATAGTCAGATTAGAAAAATACAACCTATGTTGCTATCACAGGAAAATCTTGCATCAATTACTAATTACAAGAATAAAGGATTGGTTGGTGATAAGGGTGTTTTAATTGCTATTGACTGGCAGACAAAACTTCCGTTCATGCAGGATTATTTCCATAGTGGAGCAGCACAAGTAAACTTGATCTGTTCTAAGTCTGGTTGGGGTAAATCATACTTAGGGTTTATTATTTGCTTAAGTACCTTAGGTTACTACAACACTCATGCCAGTGTGGTTGATATCAAAGGACGTGAATGGGTAAGGATTGTACCTTTTATTGAAGATAAGCACCAATGTAGAATTATTGATATGGATCAGGGTATTTTTGTAAATACTATGCGCTTGGATGATTTACAGATAGATTCTATGTATGCGGAGGAATTCTTTAATGCGGCAGTGAGCGATACCGTGAGATTTTTTAAGATTGTAGTGAATATGCAAGAAAATGAGGGTAATGAGCGTGATCTTGAGGATATCTTATTTCAAGCTGTTATGAAAATGTATTATAACAGAGAAGTAATTGCTGATAATGCTGCAACATTTAAAAGAACTGCAGATATGCATTACAAGGAGATTATTGAGATTGTGAATGATCTTGCAGCTTCCAGCTCTTACACAGAAGAGCAGAAGTTTATTTGTAAATTGATCGTAACGCGTTGCTCGGCTTTCTTTATCTCGGAGTCTGGTAAAGGTTCTGATCTTAAGAAGGAAATCACGGTACAGGATATCTTGGATTCTCCGTTTACGATTTATTCTTTTAATAAAAACTCTAATGCGGAGTTAGACTTATTGGATGATTTAAGGGTGTTTATGGTACAAACATTAGACAGCAAGAAAGCAACAATCAGAAAGTTGCGGGGATTGTTTACTGCTGCATTTTACGAAGAGTTACAGCGATGTGTTAATTCAAAAGAGCTGATTCGTTATATTAGTAGTAAGGTTACTGGTAGTAGAAGTGATAATTTAATTGTTTTTCTGCTGATGAACTCTATAACTGCTCTAAAGGAAGAATCACTAGCGCAGATTCGTAGTAATATTACAAGCTATCTTATAGGCAAGGTTACCGATAAAGATAGAGAAATTATTGCAAATGAGTTCGACTGTGCTGAGATAGAGCATTATGTAAATGTACTTAGTTCAGACGAATCTGAATTTTATAGAAATTGTTTTGCTGTAAAATTTGATGATGGGCATAAAGTTGATAATGCTCTTATAAAAGTGCAGGTGCCAAAAGAGTTATCAGAAGCTTTCCAAACAAGGGATGTGATGTCGGATGGCTAAAAGATTTTTCAGAATTATGATTTTACCAATAGTAGCATTTATTCTGTTCTTTATAATGATAGTTTCTGCTGGAGATAATATAGATTATGACTATTTCTTACTATTAATGCAGAGACACAAAGTACAGGAGGCACGATATACTATACAGAAAATACACACAGGTAGTACCACTTCAAATTCTGGTGGTAGTAGTGGTAGTACTTCTGCCACAGATGGTTCTGGCTTAAATTTAATGCTAATAGATGAACTTCAAGAGGGATACGTAAAAGAAATGCTATCTATGTTTAAGGATAGTTACAATGGTACATATGATTCAGCAGCGTTTCAATATCATTTACCTGTTGATGCTTTGTGCGGGTTACAAAATGCAGAATCCGGTATGTATGCTGGAACATCATTATTACAGTCTTACTTACCAATCAGTAATGGCAATGTTATTTGGAATCAGGCATACAATGGAGCTTCAGCTTCAGAAATGACTTTAGCTAAATTTGATGAGGGTGTAAAAAATAAGCTTGGCGGAGCTGCAAATACCTCATTTGACACAGGAGCAGTGACGGTCTTCCAATATGATAATTGGAGTTCTACGAGTGTAAAAAGTTCTGTATCAGGTGCTACAAATGGTGGTAGAGCATCAGCAGATCATTATTTTTTACCAGATATTTTGAACAGTAACAACAATATTCTTAACAGTTTAATAAAGGATACATTAAAACTTGGAAGTAAGAGCCAATCCGATTTTGAAAATGATTGGCTCTCTTTTATGTATGCAGGTGCCCATAATAGAGGTTCTGCTGGTTTCACGAGATACATTATGGGATTCTATTTTTATTCTTCTGCACCTTTTACGCTTAATAATGTAAGTGCAGATGAAATACTGGAGATAACAAATTCTTGCTATGGTCTAGTAAAGGATTACAAGACACAGTACCTTAGCAATGCTTCTATTTTAAGTGAGGATATTAGCTCACAGACAGCGACATATGTTGCCGTAAATTTGGCTATACATGATCCAAATTGGTTTATCTCAGAACAGGCATACGGATATTTAGCAAGCAGTGCTAGTACTTGTATGGATTTGTACAATAAGATGTTCCCTAATGAGGCTGTTGGGAGTACAGAAGCTTGGCTGTCATTAGCAAGGGATAATATTTCGACCTATCCAGAAGCAATTAAAGCAGTAACAGGAACTCAGATAACTACCGCAGACAGTCAGGCAGCATACCAGTGTACTACTACACCTAGATGCGCATACAGTTGTGGGTATATCTTTGGAGTGATGAATAAGAGAAGCTCTATTTATGATAATAAATATACGGATGGCAGCCAGCCATACGTAGTGCATTGTCTAGATCTTATTTGTGCTAGAGAGGTAGTATCAGCTTCTATGTTTGGAGGACAGGTTTATGCAAGAATGCTGACATATGCTGGTTTGAATGATGTAGATAGGTCAAATCCAAATACTTATTATACAACGAATACAGTACGAGGATCATTTAAACCTATCATAAATGAAACTTGGTACAGCTCTTTCGAGGTCGGAGAATTGAGTAAACAGCAGAGAGATATCCTCAACACCGGATACAATTTAGTTAGGAATAATGGTTGCGTTTATGACAATGAGGATGTCGATCTTATAGCAAAAGAATTTACAAATAGTTCAAATCCAACAAAAATGGATTCTGTGACATTTATGTATAGAGTGTTAAAAGATGCCGGTTATCCTGTAACGGAAAGATTAAGTGCTGAAGATCTTATACAAGGCAGGGATAATTATTTTGATACAGTGGACGCAGAGCAAGTGGAAGCTGGCGATATCATCATCAAATATAATGAAGATGGTACAAGTAGTTTCGCCATTTTAATAAGTAGTGTTGGAAATACTTATTTTGTATTAAACTGCACAAGTCAGCCAGATTTAACAGGAAAATCTTCTGGTGCAGGTATAAGGCAATACAATAAAGCAATCTTTAGTATTGCAGAATCTAATGATGAGAGTAAAGCAGGTACATACTTTTTACGTATTAAAAACAGAGATTCAGTAAATACAATAGAGTGCAATTATGAATAGTCGGATGAATAATCCGGCTATTTATTTTATAGGTAAGATAGTTAATTTTCCTATAGGAAGCATAGCAAAAGAATGCACAAATATAAACCATTTTTGTAAAATCTCAAGCTATTTAGAAGTAACAGAAATAAGGAGGTTTTCAGATGAGTAAAACAGCAAAACAGAGAGAGCTTTTGGTTGCACTTAGAGCTAAGTTGATAGGCACAAAGCATACATTGCCTTTCACAATCTATAGTGATGAAACTATTGAAGATTTACTTAAAGCGCAGCCAGCAACATTGGAGGAACTTACAAAGGTTAAGGGGTTCCCGGCGAATGGAAAGCGTGTTGCTGGATTTGGTGAGTGCATTGTTAAAATCTTTACATCCACAGATGAGGTTTCTAATATCACGGTAGAAACTTCTAGAGATGGGGTTAATGTAAAGACTGAATTAAAAAAGCTCTCCTTATTTTAGGAGGTATTATGAAACACAATTCTGTTATTAACGGCGTCACTTTGATTTGTTCAGTGCTGCTTCTCATGTTGGCTTGTT
>OMGL01002092.1_pt1 | contig 10855 bp, 7 predicted proteins | sample 1645831 | NCBI WGS metagenome assembly OMGL01 (sample SAMN00849301, study PRJEB25192) | human gut metagenome | reverse complement strand
TTATACAGGAAACAGGCTTGTTATAATGACAGAGCAGTATGGAAGAGACCAGAAGCTTGATATTTCATGTGACAACGAAGAACTTGCAGGACTTCTTGGCATAGACAGGAAAGATATTGCGGCATTTGGCGATGCGGATAATGATATTGATATGATACAATTCGCAGGCTACGGTGTTGCTATGGGTAATGCAACAGAACATTTAAAGAGCATTGCTGATTATGTGACTAAAAGCAATGATGAAGATGGTGTGGCATATGCTATAGAGAATATATTGTTGAATTAAAAAAGTTATGCTGATTTATGTGAATATTTAAATGCCTGTATTTTAATATACCTGTCGAAATATATATATTATATATGCTATATATGATATATATAGCATACAAAGTGTACATAGGAATATATTGTTATGTGTCAATGGATATATTAAAAGTGTTGGTGATATGAAATTGATATATATATCAAACATAAGTTGATAAATATCATAAAAATGTGTAATATATAATATTGGCTGTTGCCGTAATGATATGTGAATGTATAAGCGCATTATAGCATTGTATATAATTATATAATACATAGAAGTTATATGAGAATATGCGCAGAAATGAGGATGAAATGGATAATCAGAAATTAGCAGATTTATTATTTCCGGAAGTAGTTAATACTCCTGAATATTATGAAGAGAAATTCCCATATAGAAAGCTTCCTAATAAGGCAGAAGTTACACGTATGGCACCAAGTCCAACAGGATTTATTCATCTGGGCAATCTCTATAGTGCACTTGCTGATGAGAGAATTGCACACAGAAATGGTGGTGTATTTTATCTTAGAATAGAAGATACAGATGAGAAAAGAAAAGTTGATGGTGCAGTAGAAACAATTATTAATGTATTAAGATATTTTGATATTGAATTTGATGAGGGTGCTGGCTTTGATGATACAGATCCAAGAAATGCTTATGGACCATATTTCCAGAGACAGAGAGTTGAAATATATCATTCATATGCCAAGAGCCTTGTAGAAAGAGGACTTGCTTACCCATGCTTTTGTACAGAGGAGGAGCTTGATAAGGTAAGGGCAAAGCAGGAAGAAGATAAGGTTCTTACAGGTTATTATGGAGAATATGCGACTTGTCGTAACCTCTCTTATGAAGAGATAGAAGCTAATATTAAGGCTGGTAAGCCATATGTATTAAGACTTCGTTCACAGGGAAGCCCTGATAAGGAGATTACATTTGTTGATGCAATCAAGGGAGAGATTAAGCTTCCAGAGAATATACACGACATTGTGCTTTTAAAGAAAGATGGTATTCCAACATACCATTTTGCACATGCAATTGATGACCATCTTATGAGAACAACTACAGTTGTAAGAGGTGGTGAGTGGCTTGCATCAGCTCCTATACATTATGAGTTATTCCATTTATTGGGCTTTAAGATGCCGGCTTACGCACATACAGCACATCTTATGAAGTTTGATGAGGAGACAGGAGGCAAGAGAAAGTTATCTAAGAGAAAAGACCCAGAGCTTTCACTTGATTATTATAGGAAGGACGGATACCATCCATATACAATGAAGGTATATCTTCTTACGCTTCTTAATTCTAACTTTGAAGAGTGGCACGAGAAGTTCCCGGACAAGGATATCAATGAGTTCCCATTCTCAGTAGAGAAGATGAACCAGTCAGGTGCACTCTTTGATAAGGATAAGCTTCATAATATATGTAAGAATGAATTATCTAAGCTTTCAGAAGAAGAACTTTACGATTTCCTTTATGACTGGGCTAAGGAGAATGAACCAGAAAATGTAGAGAAATGGTTCGGCGATAGAGAAAAGATGTTACAAATTCTCCGCCTTTATATGGGTGTCGGTGCTAAGAGAAGAAGAAAAGATTTAATGTATGCAAAGCAGATATTTGAACTTATCTCTTATTTCTTTGACGGTGAGTCAGCAGAGGAAATGGACGAATTCAAGCTTGATGAAGATATGGTAAGTAAGATACTAAAGAGTTATCTTGCAAAGTATGACCATAATGATGATAATTCAGTATGGTTTAACAAGCTTAAGGAGATAGCAGATGAGCACGGCTTTGCTTCAGATATGAAGGCTTACAAGGCTAATCCAGAGAATTTCAAGGGAAATGTATCTGATATAGCTGAAGCTGTAAGGATTGCAGTTACAGGACGTGCCAATACACCTGACCTTTGGACAATAGTTCATATTATGGGTGAGGAGCAGATGACAGAAAGAATTAAGAAGCATATTAAGTAATTGTGCATAAGCAGTTTAATAAACTGGGGAATTGATATACAAAAAGAATATTATACAAGTAGATTAATATACCAAAGAATTAATATGTGGACAGAACAATATGCAGGAATGGAGATTAATATGTCTAGAGAAGATGAAGGACTTAAGCAGTTAGGCAATAAGACGAAGTATAGTATGGATTATGCACCAGGAGTGCTTGAAACATTTGAGAACAAACATCCGGACAATGATTATTTTGTAAAATTTAATTGTCCTGAGTTTACAAGTCTTTGTCCTATAACAGGCCAGCCTGATTTTGCAACAATATATATATCATATATTCCTGATAAGCTTATGGTTGAATCAAAGTCACTTAAATTATATCTGTTCAGTTTCAGAAATCATGGTGATTTCCATGAGGACTGTGTGAATATAATTATGAAGGATTTAATCAGGCTTATGCAGCCAAGATATATAGAAGTGTGGGGCAAGTTCACTCCACGAGGAGGAATATCAATTGACCCATATTGCAATTATGGCAAGGAAGGAACTGCATTTGAGGATATGGCAAAGCAGAGACTTTTATGGCACGATATGAATCCTGAAAAGGTTGATAACAGATGATGTAAAGCTGGTAACAGATTAGTTATAAGGCTATTAAGATAGTTAGTTATATTAAATTAGATTAAAGCTGGAAGTATATGCTTAATATAGCGCAATTTTATTTAATTAATAAGTCTGCGTAATATTGGCATATACTTCCAGCTTGTTTCTTAATTATGTGTTTATTTCAAGTTTCAAGTTGCTTCAAAATGTATAAATTTGGGATTATTAACCTGCGATTTTAAAGATAATTTAACAATATTTAACAAATTTTAGTAAAACTTAATAAATGGATTGATATTGTAAATACATAGTGATAATATATATTTAAATATTTAAGATACGATCAATTGAATATTTAATGTGTAGAAGAACGGAGGAATAATATGAGCAAGGAACACACAGAGAAAAATGCTGCAGTCGAGGGGTTCAAAAATAAACAACTGACCTATAAGATTTCAGTAGCAGTGGGTATATTATTAGTTGCCTGCCTTACGGTTATGATTGCAATTAGTGCAACAATTGCAGCTAAGTTTATGAATAGTAGTATAAGTGGTGAGTTTGATGGAATTGCACAGCAGAATGGTGTATCAGTACAGGAGGTACTTGACAGAGCCTCAGATGTTGCTAATATTCTTCAGAATTATATTACTGAACGTTATGATGATTATGCTAAGAACGGATATACTGGAGAGACAGTTAAGAGTGAAGTATATGATGTACAGTTACAGAAGATGAACAAAGAGATTGAGCAGTTTATGATCAGCGTAGCCAATACATCTGTAACATCAAGTGAAAGCATTGCAGGTGTTGGTGTATTTTTTGAGCCTAACGCTTTTGACCCTGCTATTAAAGATTATACAATCTATGTAAGTGAATCAGATGCACAGAGTGGAAAGGTACAAAGCTATGGTGAGTATTCAAGCTATGGCTCAAAGGACTATTACAAGAATGCTGCAGCATCACAGCAGAGCAGTTTTACAAGTCCATATAAGGATCAGGGCATCAATATGGTAAGTGCCTCTTTTCCAATTGTATATCATGGTAAGACACAGGGTGTAATTCTTGTAGATATTAATGTTGATACATTCAGCGGACTCCGTTCAACAGACGATAAGTACAATACAATGTATGTAGATGTACTTATGGGTGATGGTACATTTATATATGACAGCGAATCAGATGAATATGTTGGAAAGAAGTTAAGCGATGTTTTACCAGCTAAAGAATATGCCAAGATACAGAAGGGCATTGATACAGGAAAAAGTTTCAGCGTAACAACTAAGAAGGATGATGGTTCTAAGGTTGAAAGATATTATGCACCTATTAAAGCTGTTAATCAGACCTGGTGGGCAGCAAGTGCATTAAATAAGACAGATCTTGAGCGTAATACGATTATTCTTGTAGTGTTTATGATTGTTATTTCGATTATAACTTTAGTAATTATAATTGTTATCAGCAATAAGCTTATTAAGAAATATATTAAGCCTATAGATGATGTAGTTGCAGTAGCTGACCAGCTTGCAAGGGGAGATTTCTCGGTTAATATTAAGAAGAATTATAATGATGAAATTGGTCAGCTTGCTGAGAAGTTTGATAATATGGCGGGAAGATTAAGTGCAATAATTAAAGATTTAACACGAGGTTTAAAAGAGATGGCAGGTGGTAACTTTAATATATCACCTAATGTAGAACACATCGGTGACTTTAAGGACATTGAAGTTGCTTTAGTAAAAGTTATAACAGATCTTTCATCAACTCTTTCAGAGATTAATGGTGTTGCAGATATGGTAGCTTCCAATGCAAGCCAGCTTTCAGATGGTGCACAGGCAATTACTGAGGGTGCAACGGATCAGGCAAGTTCAGTACAGGAATTACAGAGTACAATTGCTAATGTAGCTGATCAGGTTGATATGAATGCACATAATGCTAATAAGGCTAATGAAATGGCTAAAGCTGTTGGTGACCAGATTATTGAAAGTAATAATCAGGTACAGCAGATAGTTCACGCTATGGAAGTTATCACAGAGAATTCTAAGCATATCAGCAGTATTATTAATACAATTGATGAGATTGCCTCAAGTACTAACCTTCTTGCACTTAACGCTTCGATTGAAGCTGCAAGAGCAGGTGAAGAAGGAAGAGGCTTCGCAGTTGTTGCAACACAGGTTGGTAATCTTGCAGCACAGAGTGCAGATGCAGCTAAGAGCTCTGGTGAACTTATAGTTCAGGCAATTAATGCAGTTGAAGAGGGCAAGGGAATGGTTGATGATGCAGCTGCTAAGCTTATGGAGTCAGTTGAGAAGACTAAAGAACTTGTTGAGAATATCGAGCAGATTTCAGTTGCTTCAGAACAGCAGGCTGAATCATTAAAGCAGGTATCAGAAGCAGCAAGCCAGATAGCAGCTGTAGTAGAAGAGAATACAGCTATGGCTGAGGAAAGCTCTGCAAGTAGTGAGGAACTTGCTTCACAGGCGGACAGATTAAAAGAATTAGTCAGTGCATTTAAGCTTATGAAGTAGTATAAAAAGCTGCCACTTTTAGCGGATTGACCGTTAAAAGTGGCTTTTTTTATGTCCTTGCACAGTATTTTTTTGATTAATTATGTGATTAGATATTGATTTCTATGATAAATGGTTATATTATATATATAACGTAGTAATCAATACTATGTAATATGAAGATAATTACAGCACATATTAAGAAAGCGTGTGCAGAAAAGAGGATTATTATGGAAAAGATTAAGAAAAATGTATCTAACATAAAGATAAAAGACCCAGGAAGTGCAATAACACATTTTATAGCAATGCTTATGGCATTATTTGCTGCAACACCGCTTATAATTAAGGCATTGTCAGCACCTGATACAATACATGTTATTTCACTTTCAATATTTATAGGAACAATGATTTTGCTGTATGCTGCAAGTACAACTTATCATACAGTTAATGCAACACCTGGAATTAATAAAATATTAAAGAAGTTAGACCATTGTATGATATCGGTTATGATAGCGGGTTCCTATACTCCTGTATGCTTAGTTGTCCTTCATAACAAGACAGGATATGCACTGTTAGCACTAGTATGGGGAATTGCAATAGTTGGTATTATCTTTAAATTATGCTGGGTAACCTGTCCTAAGTGGGTATCATCAGTTCTTTATATTGTTATGGGCTGGGCGTGTGTATTATCATTTACACAGATAATAAATGCACTTCCAACAGCGGCATTTGCGTGGTTGTTAGCAGGTGGAATAATATATACAATCGGTGGCGTCATATATGCACTTAAGCTTAAGGTGTTTAATGCCAACCATAAGTATTTTGGTTCTCACGAGATATTTCATCTGTTTGTTATGGCAGGAAGCATATGCCACTTTATTATGATGTTTAATTATGTGGCTGTAATGCCTTTAAAGTAGTAAGTTCTTTTAAAAATACACACAAATTATGGAAATAGAATTTTATATGTGTTATCCTCTATAATCGGGTCTGTAACTATTGTTGCAGACCCGATTATAGGTTGTCAGACCAACGAACGGAGGATTAATATGTTATTTTCAGATGTCGATGCAATTGCTAAGGCAGCATCGAATAAGGCAGAGTTATGCAACAACCATTTCGGGAAGTATTTTATGCGCTCTATTATGGCAGGCTTCTATATTGTTGTTGCAACAATTTTATCGAATGTGAGTGCGGCAGTACTGCTTCCAACTTATCCACAGTTTGGTAAGCTTTTAGGTGCATTTTTATTCTCAATTGCAATTGTACTCGTCGTATTTATGGGAGGAGAATTATTTACAGGTAATAATTTTGTTATGGCGATTGGCGCATACAATAAGACGGTTTCAGTAAGAGATCTAATAAAAGTATGGGTTGTAAGCTATATAGGTAACTTTGCCGGTGCATTTATTCTTTCGGGTTTATTTGTATATAGTAAGGCTTCACACACAATAATGGTTGATTATTATAACAGCTTTATATATACTAAGATATCAGCAGGATTACCAGAGCTTTTATTAAAAGGAATTCTTTGTAATTTTCTGGTGTGTATGGCTGTACTTGTTGGAACTAAGCTAAAGAGTGAAAGCGGAAAGCTTATTATTATGTTTTGTATAATAATGTCCTTCGTAGTTGCGGGGTTTGAGCATTGTATAGCCAATATGAGTACATTTTCTATTGGATATATGTTACTTGGTGATATTGGCACAGCTTCTGTTATCAAGAGTATGATTATGGTGACAATCGGCAATATGCTTGGCGGAGCAGTGCTTCTTGGAGTGCCGGTACAGATTATGAAAGCAGAACACTAAAATTAAAGTCATTAGTAATGAATAAAGCATGAAAGGATTAGTGAGTTGTATGAAAGAAAATCTTAAAAAGCTTGCAAAATATTATAAGCCATATTTAGGCACATTTATTATAGATATGATTCTTGCGATGATGTCTGCGGCGGTGGCACTTGTCATACCGCTTGTTGTAAGATATATAACTTCTAAGGTTGCCTATATGCCGGCAGATGAAGCGTCTAAGGCAATATTTACAATAGTTGTGATATTATTCGTGCTTGTTCTTGTGCAGTGGGGGTGTAATTATTATATATCTAATTACGGACACGTTATGGGAGCTAAGATTGAATACGATATGAGGGCTGAGATTTTTAACCACTACCAGAAGCTTTCTTATTCATTCTATGATGACCAGAAGGTTGGACAGTTATTATCAAGAATAACTTCGGATTTATTCGATATAACAGAGCTTTTACACCACGGTCCTGAGAATATAACAATATCACTTATTAAGATTGTAGGTGCACTTGTTATATTAAGCACTATAGATGTAAGGCTTACGCTTACTGCATTTGTGCTTGTGCCTGTTATGCTTGTATTTGCATATTTCCTTAATAAGAAAATGAAGCGTGCATTTAAAAGAAACCGTATCCGTATAGGTGAGATTAATGCACAGATAGAAGATAATCTGTCAGGAATACGTGTTGTTAAATCATTTGCTAATGAGGATATAGAGTGCGGTAAGTTCAAAAAAGGCAATGATTTATTCTTAGAGTCAAAGAAAGACAGCTATCATTATATGGGAATGTACAATGCCGGACTTACAGCATTTACAACTATGATTAATGTAATTGTAATAGCAGTGGGCGGTATAGGAATAACAAGAGGCTGGGTTAATATTACAGACTTCGTAACATTTTTATTGTATATAAATATATTTACGGAGCCGGTAAAGGTACTTATTGATTTTACAGAACAGTTCCAGAACGGTTATTCCGGTTATGAAAGATTTCTTGAGATATTATCAGTTGAACCGGATATAAAGGAAAAGCCAGATGCAGTTGAACTTAAAGACGTTAAGGGTGAGATTACATTCGACAATGTATCTTTTAGATATAAGGACGGAATCGAGGAAGTATTATCAGGAATCAGCTTTAATGTTACACCAGGCAGATATGTGGCACTGGTAGGTCCGTCAGGAGCAGGAAAGACTACATTATGTTCGCTTATACCAAGATTTTATGAGGCGACAGAAGGAAGCATAAGAATTGATGGAAAAGACATTAAAGATGTTACTCTTAAGAGCTTAAGGGATAATATCGGGGTTGTCCAGCAGGACGTATATCTGTTTATGGGAAGCATTAAAGAGAATATACGATACGGAAAGCCAGATGCTACCGATGACGAAGTAATTGCAGCGGCAAAGCTTGCCAATGCACATGAATTTATAGAAGCATTTGAAAATGGATACGACACGGATATAGGACAAAGAGGTGTCAAGTTGTCAGGTGGACAGAAGCAGAGATTATCAATAGCAAGGGTATTTCTTAAAAATCCACCTATACTTATATTTGATGAGGCAACATCAGCACTTGATAATGAAAGTGAGCAGATTGTACAGGAGTCGTTAGAGAAGCTGGCTAAGAATAGAACTACATTTGTTATAGCCCACAGACTTACTACAATAGAAAATGCTGAGGAAATATTTATGCTTACAGATGAGGGGATTAAGGAAAGAGGAACTCACAAGGAGCTTATGGAGTTAGATGGTGAATATGCTCATATGGTTAAAATTCACTCAGCTAACTAGAAAAAGTATTGAAAATGTGTTATACTAATCATAGTTATAACGAAAATGTTAATCGCTGTATATTATTGTATGGCTGATTATAATATATGGAGGATGACGTATATGGAAATGTGGGATATATATGATGCCAACAAAGAAAAGACAGGCAGATTAATGAAAAAGAATGACTGGCAGCTTAAAGATGGAGAATATCATCTTACAGTGTTAGGTGTCATAGAACGTCCGGATGGAAAGTTCCTTATTACACAGCGTGTTATGACTAAGGCGTGGGCTCCTGGCTGGTGGGAAGTATCAGGCGGAGCGGCTCAGGCAGGTGAGGAGTCAATTGATGCAGTAAGACGTGAGGTTCGTGAAGAGACAGGAATTGACGTTACAGATGCCAGAGGTGGATATGTATTCACCTATAAAAGAGAGAATCCTGGCAAGGGCGACAATTATTTTGTAGATGTATACAAGTTCATTAAAGATGTTAAAGATGAGGACATACATATACAGACAGAGGAAGCCTTAGGGTATAAGTTCGTTACCAGAGAAGAGCTTAAACAGATAGCAGCAACAGGAGAATTCCTGCATTATGACAGTATTAAGCAGGTATTTGAAGATTAGATATTGGATTAAGTAAGAATTGCTGTTATTAAGTGAATATTTGTACTTGATTTATAAAATGTATTTATAATAGAAGAAGCACCAGCAGATTTATTCTGATGGTGCTTTTTAGCTATAAGAAGTAATAAAGCTTAAGAAAGGAATGTGGTATGCTTAAATATTTAAAAAAGTATTGGTTCTTTGCTCTGCTTGCACCTGTATTTATGATAGGTGAGGTTTCTATGGACTTGTTACAGCCGGAGCTTATGAGCAGAATAATTGATGACGGTGTATTGGGGCTTAACAATGGCGGGGTTGGCAATCTTAATACAGTAATTACCATCGGGCTTAAAATGATAGGATTTGTGGCACTTGGTGGTATCTGTGGCATTATGTCCGGTGTCTTTGCCAATCTTTGTGCACAGCAGTTTGGTAATGATGTAAGAAAAGCTGTCTTTAAGAGAATTATGGAATTCTCTTTTGAACAGACTGATAAATTCTCCACAGGTTCTTTAATTACAAGGGTTACGAATGATATAACACAGCTTCAGAATTTTGTAATGCAATGCCTGAGAGGTTTTGTGCGTACAAGTATGCTGTTTATCGGTGGTATAGCGTGTATGGTGTCACTTAATATGGAATTTGGAATAATAATTGCGTGTGCACTTCCGTTTGTTGCAGTATGTGTTGTATATTTCATAGCCAAAGCCAATCCTAAGTTCACAGTGTTACAGAAGAAGCTTGATAAGGTTAACAATGTAATGCAGGAAAATGTGTCTGGTGCAAGAGTTGTAAAGGCATATGTCAAGGAAGATTACGAGACAGAAAGATTTGAGAAAGCTAATAATGAGCTTGTTTCAACACAGCTTGATGTGCTTTTACTGCTTTCTTATATGACACCTATTATGAATATTATATTAAATCTTTCAGTTGTTGCGGTTATAAAGGTTGGTGGAATACAGGTAAGTGCAGGAAGTGCAACGCCTGGTAATGTAATGGCGGCGATTACATATTGTTCACAGGTGCTTAATGCGGTTATGCGTATGACGATGATATTTCAGACAGCTTCAAGGGGAATTGCCTCAAAGAAGCGTGTTATGGAGATAATTAACTGTGATCCGGCAATAAAGAGCGGTACATATAATAAAGAAACTGCCGTTAAGGGAAAAGTTGAATTTAAGAATGTGTCATTTGCATATCCAGGTATGGATAATGAAAATGTTATTGAGAACTTTAACCTTGTTATTAATCCGGGTGAAACTATCGGAATACTGGGTGCAACAGGCTGCGGCAAGTCAAGTCTTGTAAATCTCATA
>OMGL01002086.1_pt1 | contig 10891 bp, 9 predicted proteins | sample 1645831 | NCBI WGS metagenome assembly OMGL01 (sample SAMN00849301, study PRJEB25192) | human gut metagenome | reverse complement strand
GATGTCCCATGTTTTCGCATAGGCCGGGATGCCGGAACTCACCACGATGCCCGCGATGACGGCGGCGGCCACGCCCCGCCGGAGTGCGCTCTTCAGTCTCATCGTACATCTCCTTTCGTTTTGTGTATCATGCAATGCCGTCGCTGCGGCTCAGAGGCTCTCCTTTGAGATGCTTATTTCTTTGGGCTGCCCCAAGTCCTCCGGTATCCAGAGCTTTATCTCACCCTGGGTATCCGGCAGGTCGTCCCAGTCGTCACCACGGTCGGTATAGCTCCGCAGGTCACTCTCCAACAGATTGGTATACTTTGTGCCATCCGGGACGGTGGTTTCCAGCAGGAAAAGCCGTGGCTTATCCTCCTCGGGAGCGGTGTCCTCATATCGGGAAGCCAGCTGTTTCAGGGACTCCTCAAGCCCGATTCTCGGCGTTTCCGTTCTCGCAGGCTCGAGCCACCAATCCAAACTCGGGCGGTCGTCCCTTTTTTTCGCAAATTGGAAGCCCATCTCCCGCTCTTGTTTCAGTAATTCGTCGAGTTCACGTCTGAGTTCTTCACTCGTTTTTTGCTCTACCGTTTCCTCTCTCTCAGGCTCGAGCCACCAATCCAAACTCGGGCGGTCGTCCCTTTTTTTCGCGAGTTCGTGGGTCAATATCAGCCACTCCTGCGGCTCTGGCGTCTGCACCGGCACCCACTCCAGATAGCGCTCTGACAGGTCGTCCCGCGTTTCGCCGTCCAGCCGGAGGCTGATGTCCTCCCTGTTCTGCTTCAGCTCCACGTCAGCGTCCTCGCCCGCCGCGTCGGCCATCTTGTCCACGCTATAGTGGGTCATGGTGTCCTCATAGCGGAAGAAGATGTCCTCCACGCCGTCCTCCCGGAGACTGGAGATGTCGGTGGTGACGGTGGAGCGGGGAGCGGCGCTCTCAATAAGCACCACACCCCCCGGGGTGAGGACCTCTCCGGCGTCGCCGGCCTTTAAGCTGCCGGGCATGGGGTCGGTGCTCTCAATGGCCAAAGCAGAATCCCACCGTTGGATGGTGACCCGGCTGGAAAAGAAGCCGCCCACCACCATGCCGCCGGGCAGGGGTTCGGGAGCGTTCTCCTGCACCGGGGGCGGGACGTCATCATCATCGTCGTCCTCGTCGTCGTCCGGCTGGGGCTTGGGGGTGGAGGTGTAGTCGTAGCCCATCCCCTCCATCACGGTGCCGTCCGCGTTCAGACGGGTCAGCCGTCCTCCCGTCACCTTATGTTCATCGTCAGAAAGGTTCTCCGTGGGTACTTCGCCGTAGCTGCCGCCGATGGCCGGGGCCTTGGCGTCCGTCATCTGGCTTCCCGCCTTGGCCGTCACCTCGGCGTCGCCGCAGATGTAGAGGTCTCCCGGGTTCGGGTCGTCGGTGTCGTCCGACGCGCGGCCTGCTCCGTCGCCGATGCCTGCCGCGTTGCTCCCGCCCACAGCCTCGATGGTGCCGCCCCGGATGGTGATGTTGCTGCCGGTGCTCTCGATGCCTCCGCCGATGCCTGCGCCGCCGAAGCCGCCCTCAGCGGTCAGCGCGCCTTTGGTATCGTTGTCGTCCTTGATGGTCAGAGTGCCTTTCGACTCGTGTTCGTTCTTCTCAAGACCCGCATTATAGCCGCCGCTCTTCAGCTCGTTGTCGCCGTCCAGCTCGATGGCCGCATCGTGGTCGCCCTGCACGGTGACGGCGGCTTTTCCCGCATCGACTGGGCCGTCACCGCTGACGTCCCCCTCGGCCTTGCCGCTGACGTCGATCTTCAGGTCGTCGAAGGTGACGTCCACGTCGCCCTTGGAGGTGTCGATGGTGACGGTGTTCTTATCCGACTCACCGGTGATGACGGTGTCGGTGTCGTCCTTGTCGATGGTCTCGCCCTGTGAGACCTTGTTCTTTCCTTCGGCGTCGCCCGCTTTCACGGTGATGTCGCCGTTGGCGATGTCCCACCGGGCCGCATAGGCCGGGATGCCGGAACTCACCACGATGCCCGCGATGACGGCGGCGGCCACGCCCCGCCGGAGTGCGCTTTTCAGTCTCATAGTCTATCCTCCTTTGGTCTGTTCGTCTTTTGAAGAATCAGCCTTTTTCGATACAAGCTTACCAAAAAATCCGGAGAATGTAAATAAAATCTGCGCGAATCGTGGTGTTTTCGGCGTGAATGGCGCAAAAAAGCCCTCCCGAGCGGGGAGGGCCATAGCCTGTCTTATTCAGAGTAGTGCGCCAAAAACTGCTTGGTGCGCTCCTCCTGGGGGTGGTCGATGAGCTGGCGGGCCGGGCCTTCCTCCACCACGACGCCGCCGTCCATGAATAGGATGCGGTCGGCCACGTCCCGGGCGAAGTGCATCTCATGGGTGACGATGATCATGGTGGTCTTTCGGTCGGCGAGGTCCCGCAGGACACGGAGGACTTCGCCGGTCAGCTCCGGGTCAAGGGCGCTGGTGGGCTCATCGAAGCAGAGGATGTCCGGGTGGAGCGCCAGTGCGCGGGCGATGGCCACCCGCTGCTGCTGGCCGCCGGAAAGCTGGTGGGGGTAGTGGCCTGCCCGCTCTGACAGGCCCATCTGGGCCAGCAGGTCACGGGCCTGTGCTTCCAGCTGGGCGTGGATGGCCTTTTTGTTGGCCTTGTAGCCGGGCTGCTCCTTTGCCAGAAGCTCCCCCGCCAGCATCACGTTTTCCAGCGCGGTGTACTGGGGGAAGAGGTTGAAGTTCTGGAACACGAGGCCGAAGTGGAGGCGCTTTTTCCGCACCTCGCTCTCCCGCTGGGTGGCAGGGTCGGCGGCGTCCCACATGGTCTCGCCGTTCACCCTGATGACGCCGGTGTCGGGACGCTCAAGGAAATTCAGGCAGCGCAGCAGCGTCGTTTTGCCCGAGCCGGACGAGCCGATGATCGCCAGCGCCTCGCCCTGTTCCAGTGTGAGCGAGATGTCCTTGAGAACTTTCGTCTCGCCGAAATTCTTCCCGATGCCGGAGGCTTCGAGTAATGCCATAATTCAGTATCCTCCTTAGCAGCGGAAATAGTCCATCTTTTTCTCGGCCCAGTCCAGCAGCAGGGTGAGTGCGCCGACAAAGACGAGGAAGAAGATCGCGGTGGAGAACAGCGGCCAGATAAGGCCCTTGGCGCTGTACTCCTTCGCCATCATGATGATCTCCTTGTTGGCGATGACATTCGCCAGCGAGGTATCCTTCACCAGCGTGATGACCTCGTTGCCCATCGGGGGCAGGATGCGCTTGACGACCTGCAGGAGCGTGACCTTGAAAAAGATCTGACTCTTGGTCATGCCAAGCACCTGACCGGCCTCGGTCTGGCCTTTCGGCACAGCCTCGATGCCGCCGCGGTAGATCTCAGAGAAGTAGCAGGCGTAGTTGATGGCGAAAGCCACCACCGCCGCCACCAGACGGCCCGAAGAGCCGGAGGGCCAGGGGTTGGTCATACCCAGCAGGCCGGGGCCAAGGTAGATGACGATGATCTGGAGCATCAGCGGCGTACCGCGGATGACCCACACGAAGGTCTTGACGACGCCCCGCAGCGGTGCGCACCGGCTCATGGAGCCAAAGGCCACCACAAGGCCCAGCGGCAGCGAGAACAGCAAGGTCAGAAAGAACAGCTCACAGTTGAGCGCGAATGCGCCGGTCAGACGCTCCAAAATCACAGTCACAGAATCACTACACCTATCCGTTTATAATGTAAGTTACTCAGCCAGAGTCAGGCCGTACTTGTCGGCCAGAGTCTGCATGGTGCCGTCAGCCTTCAGCTCGTCGAAAGCGTTGTCCACAGCCTCGGCCACGTCGCTGTCCTTGCGGAAGGCCACGCCGTACTCCTCGACGTTCAGCTCATCCACCATCTTGAGGTTTGCATAGTCGGTACCCTCGCCGATCATGGCAGAAGCCAGAGTCAGGTCGAGGATGGCGGCGTCAGCAGTGCCAGCGGCGACTTCCATCAGGCAGTCGGTCTGAACAGCCTTGGAGATGAAATCAGCCTGAGACAGATCGGCGTTCTCGGTGATGGTGGTCTCACCGGCAGAGCCGGCCTCAGCCACCACGGTCTTGCCGATGAGGTCGGCGGTGGAGGTGTAGTCGGAGCCGTCCTTCACCACGACGACCTGGGCGTTCTTGACGTAGGGCTTGGTGCAGGCCATATTCTCCTCGCGGTCATCGGTCAGGGTCAGGCCGTTCCAGATGCAGTCGATGCTCTTTGCAGCCAGCTCGGTCTCCTTGGTGTCCCAGTTGATCTCCACGAACTCCGGCTCGACACCCAGCTTCTCACAGACAGCGGTGGCCAGCTCGGTATCGAAACCGGTGAAGTTGCCGTCGGCGTCGGTGTAGTTCATCGGCTCATACACGGTGTAGCCGATGACCATCTTGCCGTTGGACTGGATGTAAGCCAGGTCGCTGTCAGCGGCCACGGAGCTTGCCGGGGCGGCAGAGGCGGCGGCAGAAGAAGCAGCCGCAGAAGTGGATGCAGAACCGCCGCAGGCGGCAAGGCTCAGTGCCATCGCACCGGCCAGAAAAGCAGATACCAGACGTTTCATGTTGTAATTTCCTCCCTCAGATTCAGCAGAAGCGACGCTTCGTTTTACCGCTTTACCATGCTAAATTGTTAAACTGTGACTATAGAATAGCGCGTTTTGCCCCGTTTTGCAAGAGGAAAACCGATTTTTTCGCGTTTTGCCCGCAGACCGCCCCTTTCCGATCGGGTTTTCGGTGTATTTGTACAAAGGACAAAAAGAAAACCGCCACCTCACGGTGACGGTCAGACTTTCCGTTCAATTTATAATGACGCATTCTCAAACGCATCCCCTGCGGCCTTTTGCAGGGCGTCGATGGAGATGGTGCAGAGGGCCGCGAGGTCGGCGTCCGAGCCGTCGGCAGGGATGTCCGCCACCTCTTTCTCAGTCTTGCCCTTGAGGTAGCTGCAATAGCCCTCGCTGTGCTCGTACCACTCCTTGCCGAGGCTGGATGCATTCCGCATCCCGTAGCTGTCGCCCAGCTCAAGCTTGGAGCGGACGGTGTCCGGGGCGGTGACGCCGCCGTCTGCCGCGATGGTCAGCGCAGGCTCTGCCATGTCGCCGATGGCGCTGGTCACACGGCCATCGGCATCCAGAGTCAGGGCCACGACGGTAAGGTCAACTTCTGCGTTCACATCCTTGTCGTCGGTGGCGGTGATGTCCGAAGAGGCATTCTCCGCCTCCACGCCGAGACTCACCCGGTCGCCCTTCGCCGCGCCGAGGGCGGACGCATTCGTGCAGGCTTTCGCCACAGCGTCGCGGTACTTATCCACCCGGATGGTGCAGCCGGACAACAGGTCGGCGTCCACAGCCTTGCCGTCCTTATCCGTTTCCAGCATGGATGCCTGCTCGGGCGTCATGCCGGTGAGGTAGTCGGCGAAGTCATCGGCCTGCTCGGCCCAGCCCTTTTTCAGCGAAGATGCCGCTGCCAGCGGGTAGTCGTCCCCTTTCTGGCGCTTGGTGCGGTAGTCGGTGGGCATGGTGACGACGCCTTTGCCGTCGGCGGTAACTTCCACTTCCAGCTCATCCAGCATCACGTCGGCCAGCTTGCCGTCTCCGTCCAGCAGGACGGCGGCGGCGATGGTATGGATGGTGCCGGTGCGGGCCTCGTCGGAGGCCTCGGTCAGGATGCCGAGGCCGGTCTTCCAGCCGCCGGTCTGGGTGGTGCTGGCACTGCCGGACGAGCCGGACATGGCGTTCGAACTGCTCATGCTGCCGGAATCGCTGTTGCCTTTGCGGCAACCGGACAGCAGCAGTGCCGCCGCCACGGCACAGCTCAGAAGAGCTTTTTGTCTCTGTGTCATAAGCGTTACGCTCCCTTTCATCTCTTTGGGAGTAGTATAGCCCGACAGGAGTCTATTTATTTATGTATCTTTTTGTTGGAAACTGTGTTATACTTGTCCTGCGGCCTACCCCGCCCAGTTTTATGGGAAGGGAGGTGTTGCCCAATGGCATATATTTCCACATTTATCCTGTCCGTCGGAGCAAATGTAGCTTCTTACTACATTTGTAAGTGGCTTGACGGATGGCTGACGGGCCGTAAGCACTAAAAAGGACCCCCTTTCGGAGATTGCCGCTCCGGGAGGGGGTCTTTTCCTTTTGGGTGTGCCAATGACATATTGGCTTCCACATTTATCATCTTTATTATATGCGATTCCCTGCAAAAGTCAAGCACCGCACAGAAAATTTACAACTGTGCTCTGAGACCGACGCGTTATCTGGCAAAGTTCCAAAATACCAGCGTGTTATCGTCACAAATCAAACTTTGCCACGTTGGCAAACTTAAGGCTTGCTGGCAAAGTAGGTAGTTTGCCAATCAGGAGAACTTTGCCAGGTTGGCAAACAATCAATATTGAACGATATATCATTTAATTTATGGAACTTTGCCACTTATTCCACCGCAGTATCCCTCACATCAGCGGGCTCAACAGGCGGAGCACACTGTCCAGCAGCGTCCCGGCCAGCGAGGTGCGGCAGTCGGCCAGCTGCACTTCCCGGCACTCCGGCAGGGTGCGGAGCACATCGTCCCGCAGAGCAATGACCTGACTGTTATAGAGCAGCAGCGCCCCGCACTCAAAGTGGAGGAAGAGGCTGCGGTAATCCATGTTGATGCTGCCCACCACGGCGGCGCGGTCATCGCTGACGTAGCACTTGGCGTGGAGGAAGCCGGGCGTGAACTCGTAGATGCGCACCCCCGCCCGGAGCAGCGGCACATAATAGGAGCGGGTCAGCCGGAAGATGAGCTTCTTGTCCGGGATGCCCGGCAGCACCAGCCGGACGTCCACGCCCCGCTTTGCCGCCGCCTTGAGGGCTTCCAGCATGGTCTCGCCCACCGCGAAGTAGGGCGTATAGATATAGACATACCGCTGGGCCTGATTGATGATATTCAGGTAGACCGTCTCGGCCAGAGCCTCTTCGTCCAGCGGGCTGTCCCCGTAGGGCTGTATCACTCCGTCCGACTGGGCAGACAGGGACTCAGCCTGAGGCATAAAGGGCGCATAATCCTCCTCGCTGGGGCGGAAGGCGTTCCAGTGGTCGAGGAACATCACCGTGAAGTTCCAGACCGCCGCGCCCTCGGTGCGGAGAGCTGCGTCCTTCCAGTAGCCGAACCTCTCTTCTTCATTGATATACTCGTCGGCCAGATTGATGCCGCCCGTATAGGCTGTATTTCCGTCCACGACTACGATCTTCCGGTGGTCGCGGTGATTCATGACCAGCGACACCAGCGGCACCACCGGGTTGAACGGGATACAGCGGATATGCGCCCGCTCCATCTGCACCACGAAATCGGACGGCAGACCCAGCAGACTGCCGAAATCGTCGTAGATGAGCCGGACATCCACCCCCTGCGCCGCCTTGCGGACAAGGATGTCCTCTACCCCCTTCCACATCTTGCCGGTGCGGACGATGAAGAACTCGAGGAAGATGAACCGCTTTGCCTTTTCGAGGTCGGCCAGCAGGTCAGGGTACATGGCCTCACCGCAGGGGTAATATTTTGCCGTGGAGTTTTTCCATGCGGGGTACGGCCCGTACTCCGAAACATACCGGCTCAGTCCCCTGCTGGCGGGGTCGAGGGCGTCGGTCTGGCCCGGCTGCTGGGCGAGGTCGGCGGTGTGCTGGCGCTCCACCGCCTGCATCCGCTGGCGCATCCGCTTGGCGGGGGCCTTGTTGCCGAAGGCCAGATAGAGCGCACCGCCCAGCAGCGGCATCATGCCGATGAGGACGAGCCAGATGATCTTATAGTCGCTGTTCTCGTCCTTCCGCACGAGGTAGAGGGTGATGAAGAGGCTGAGGACGTTCAGCCCCGCATTCACCCACACCTTTCCGGCGGTGAGGGAGAAGAAGGCCCAGAGCAGCCAGCCGATCTGCAGCAAAACAAGGGCCACTGTGACCGTGGCCCTGTTGATGACACGATTGAAGAACCGTACGACCGGCAGCCGAAAGAACATCTGCGCCTCCCCCGCTGCCTTTCGGCAGCATTTTTATGGGAATAGTATAACGCAGCGATGCGGAGATTTCAAGCTCAGGCGTCCGCGTCCTCGAAGCCCACCATGAGGCCGCCCAGCTCGGCGTAGTAGCTGCACAGGCCGCCGCACTCGGTCACCCGCACCTGTGCGCCCTCGAAGACAGCCCGCACCATGTGCATCAGGCGCTCGGCGGCGGCGGGGTTGCCGCAGTGGGCAATGATGACCTTGCCGTTCGTGTAGCCGTGGCCTTTGAGCTCCAGCACGATGCGCTCGAGAGCGCCGTGCTCGCCGCGGGTCTTGCAGAGGACGTCCAGTTCGCCCACATCGCTGGCCTTGCCGATGACCCGGATGTTGAGCATCCGCGCCACAGCAGCCACAGCGGGCTTCACCCGGCCATTCCGGGCCAGATTCGCCAGCGATTCCAGCGAGAACAGCAGATGGGTGTGGTGACGGTAGCGCAGCATCTCTTCGCACACCTCGTCAAAGTCCCTGCCCTCTTCGATGAGCGCACGGATATGCTCTGCCAGCAGCACCAGTTCCGGGCCGGCAGACAGGCTGTCCAGCACAAAGACCTGAGCACCCGGGTGCTCTGCCTGATACTCTTCTGCGGCCAGCTGGGCGGCGTTGCAGCTGCCCGACAGGGTGCCGGTGATGGTGATGGCATAAATTTCATCTGCGCCCTCATAAGCCTCCAGCCAGTCGCCGATGTTGGGGCAGGAGGTGCTGGTCTTGCCCTTATAGGTGCGCAGGGTAGTCGCCATTTCCACGGCGTTCAGCGTGCCGTCGTCGAGGTATTCCCTCTCGTCGGTCACGATCTTCAGAGGCACAGCAGCAAAATCCACGCCGTCCAGCTTGTACAGGCTGGCGGAAGAGTCCACAACGATTCGTTTCATCTCATCTATCTCCATTCCGGCGGGTGTCCGCCGCATTTTTTACGTTCGGTGAGTCCACTATATCAGTTTTTCAAAAACCTGTCAAGCGATTTGTAAAATTCTTAATATTGTTTTCATAAACGGTTGACCCCGACTCAAAAATGCGCTATACTACCACCATGAATCAGGAAATGAAACGCCGTGTCACGGCCTGCGCCGCCGGGTTTTCCCTGCCGCGCTACCGGGAGCTGCCCTCCGTGGGGCTGTATCTCGACCAGACCGTGCAGCTCGTCAACAGCTGCTTCCGGGGCTTCCCCGGGGTGGAGCTCACCCCCTCCATGGTGAGCAACTACGTCAAGAAAGGAGTCATCTCCCACCCCGTCAAAAAGAAGTATTCCCGCGAACAGCTGGCTTCTCTCATCTATATCGTGTTGTCTAAAAATGTCCTCTCGCTGGAAAACATCGACACCCTGTTCCAGATGCAGAGGGCTCACTGCACCGCCGCCGAAGCCTACGACTACTTCTGCGACGAGGTGGAGAACTGCCTGCCCTACATTTTCGGTGCCAGCCGCACCATCTGCGACCTCGACCCGGATGCCGCCGACGAAAAGCGTCTGCTGCGCGGCACCATCGTCGCCGCCGTGAACAAGATGTACCTCGACTGCTGCTTCGTCGCCATGCGGCAGGAGGAGGCGCTCTGGCCGGGGATACTCGGCGACCTCGAATAAAAAGAAAAACGTCTGTACCTCCAAACGAAGTACAGACGTTTTTATTATGCTCTGATTTTAGGTATCCTGCAGCTCACCACGGCTTGCGGCCTTGAGGTAAGCGAAGATGAAGCCGTCGAGGTCGCCGTCCATGACAGCGTCCACGTTGCCGGTCTCATAGTTGGTGCGGTGGTCCTTGACCATGGTGTAGGGCATAAAGACGTAGGAGCGGATCTGGTGGCCCCATGCGATCTCGTTCTGGACGCCCTTGATGTCGTCGATCTTATCCATGTGCTGCTGCTTGGCGATCTGGTACAGCTTTGCCTTCAGCATTTCCATCGCGTAGTCGCGGTTCTGGAACTGGCTGCGCTGGGTCTGGCAGCTGACCACGATGCCGGTGGGCTTATGGATGAGTCGGACAGCGGAAGAAGTCTTGTTGATGTGCTGGCCGCCGGCACCGGAGGAGCGGTAGACCTGCATCTCGATGTCCTCGGGGCGGATGTCCACCTGGATGGTGTTGTCCAGCTCGGGCATGACTTCCAGCGAAGCAAAGCTAGTCTGACGGCGAGCGTTGGCGTCAAAGGGAGAGACGCGCACCAGACGGTGGACGCCGTTCTCACTCTTGAGCAGGCCGTAGGCGTTGGCGCCCTTGACCATCATGGAAGCACTCTTCATGCCGGCCTCGTCGCCGTCCTGATAGTCCAGGACCTCGACGGTCATGCCGTGAGCCTGCGCCCACTTGTTGTACATACGGTAGAGCATCTCGGCCCAGTCCTGTGCCTCGGTGCCGCCGGTGCCTGCGTGGAAGGTCAGGATGGCGTTGCTGTGGTCGTACTCACCGTTCAGCATGGTCATCAGCTGCAGCTCGTCCACAGCCTTGCCCACGGCGTTGACGGCCTCTTCGGCCTCCGGCACCATCTCGGGGTCGTACTCCTCGTCCAGCATGACCAGCATGGTCTCTGCGTCATCGTACAGGCCCTGCAGCTTCTCGAAGCGGGTCAACTTGCCCTTCAGGTCGCCCACCTCGTCGAAGACCTTCTTGCTCAGCTCAGCGTCGTCATAGAAGCCGGGGCGGGACATGGTGTGCTCCAGCTCCTGCACGCGCTTGCGGGAAGCGTCGATGGCCAGCGCCTCCTCCAAGTCCTTTACAGCGGTGTGGTATTCAGCCAGCTGTACTTTCAGTTCATCAGTGGTGATCATCGTTTTATTCCTCTCGTCTTAAAGAACAGGAGCAGCCTCTTCATCATCAGCCACGCACACAGGCAGGCCCGTCTTAGTACAACCTCTCAGTCTCGCTGACGCTCGACAGCTCCCCTAGTAGGGGAGCCTCTGGCGAAACC
>OMGL01002056.1_pt1 | contig 11022 bp, 9 predicted proteins | sample 1645831 | NCBI WGS metagenome assembly OMGL01 (sample SAMN00849301, study PRJEB25192) | human gut metagenome | reverse complement strand
GCTTATTTAAAAATCTAATAGAAAAAGCCAGTAAATAAATATAACTGCGCTGAATGCGTATTGTGAACATATAAACTAAAAGCAGCATACCTGGTCTTATGGATCTTTCCTAAGATTAACAGGTACGCTGCTTTTTTCACGTTCCATATCCAATTATACTAAAAACAGACACCATACAGGTACTGTTACCAGTGAAAGCAGTGTGGAAGACACTACGCACCGGGTAGCAAATTTCTCATCCTTTTTATATTTGGACGCTATGATCGCTGTTGTGCTGGCTGCAGGCATTGCCGCTAAAACTACAGATACACCTGTTACCAGATCATCTAAACCAGCCAGTTTGCATCCAACATACACCAGAAGGGGTATGAATACCAGACGGATAAATGCATAGTAGATAGTATCACGATCTACCAGTTCCTTCATTTTTACCCTGGATAAGATCACGCCCACCAGTGCCATTGCAAGAAATGTATTTGCACCGGCAATATTTTTTATGGTCACGTTCAGTACTTCCGGCAGCTGTATCTGTGTTACCATCAGGAAAAATCCGATAAATACAGACAGGATGCATGGATGTGTGGCTACTTTTTTAAAGAGCGTTTTCTTATCCGGTGCCTCTGTAAAATAAGTAAGACCTACAGACCACATAAAAATACGCTGTGGGATCACATAAATGGACGCATACATCATTCCCATCTGTCCGAAAATCCCTTCCGCGATAGGATTTCCCAGAATTCCCGCATTGGAACAGATGGTGGCATACTGCAGCACTTTCTTTTTGCTGTCTCCATAGTGATTATAAAGAAACATTCCAAGAACAGAGCTTCCTGTCTGTATTACGATCCCCGCAATAGCAATGGTCATACAGGCAATCAGGATCTGGTGGTTAAACTCGATCTGAAAGGATTTGATAATACTTCCGGGAAGAGTAACATAGATCACCAGATCAGTCAGCAGATTTTTGCCTGTGCCATCTGCCAGTCCCTTCTTCCCGAAAATATACCCGATGAGCAAAAGCAGAAACAGCATTCCCTGTGTCTGAAATAAGCCGGAAAAACTCATAAGAACTACCTCAACTTTTATCTTTTGTCTGCTGGCTTTCAGCCAGTCCGGCTTTTATTCTAGCACACTCTTTATCTGTAAAACAAGTACCTATCTGTATCAGTTCGTTTATATACTGTTTCGGCTGTATTTATCTTTTTGTATTAAAAGCGCCAAAGCCCGGGAACTGTGCAGCTGCACCCAGTTCTTCCTCAATACGAAGCAGCTGATTGTACTTGGCAACTCTCTCGCTTCTGCTTGGAGCACCGGTCTTGATCTGGCAGGTATTTAACGCAACAGCCAGGTCTGCAATGGTGGTATCCTCAGTTTCACCGGAACGATGGGATGCGATTGCTGTATAGCCAGCCTTATGAGCCATCTTAATAGCCTCTAAAGTCTCGGAAACGCTGCCGATCTGGTTTAACTTGATCAGAATGGAGTTGCCGCAGCCAAGGCTGATGCCCTTGGACAGACGCTCTGTATTGGTTACAAACAGGTCATCACCAACTAACTGAACCTTGTCGCCCAGTTCCTTGGTCATTAACTGCCAGCCTTCCCAGTCTTCCTCATCCAGACCATCCTCGATGGAGTAGATCGGGTATTTCTCACACAGATCTTTCCAGTGTGCGATCAGTTCTTTGGAAGTAAACTTCTTTCCGCACTTAGGAAGGATGTACTCGCCCTTTACACTGCCCTTCCATTCACTGGAAGCTGCATCCATTGCCAGTACGAAGTCTTTTCCCGGCTCGTAACCTGCACGTTTTACTGCCTCTAAGATGCACTGGATGGCTTCTTCATCACTTCCAAGGTCTGGTGCAAAACCGCCCTCATCACCAACAGAAGTTGCCAGTTTTCTCTCCTTTAATAAGGCAGCTAATGCATGGAATACTTCTGCACACCAGCGCAGTCCTTCTTTGAAACTTGGAGCGCCTGCCGGCATGATCATAAATTCCTGCACATCTACGGTATTTGCTGCATGAGCGCCCCCTTGTGTCAAGCTAATGACACAAAATTTTTGTAATTTGTCCGGCATCACTTCAACTGCAGATTTTCTGCACCTGCTCCACATACTTCACCAGCTCATCAGCAAAATTCCATTCAATTTCTATTCGCTTATCATTATATACCTTGATACCACGAATAAAAGTTGCTGCTATCTCTCTGGTTAATTGCTCATTTCCTTCAATTAAATCTGTCAGACACTGCCTGCCATCTGATGGAAGTTCAAATAAACGTTCAGCCGCTTCACTCTGTTCTGTCTCCATTTGCGCTATCGCTAAGGTTTCTTTCTCAATTTGTTTATCCAGCTTGTCATTTTTTCTGGTGAACTCTTCTTCTGAGATTTCTTCCATTGCATATCGCATATATAGTTCAGTCTTCTGGTGCTTGTATCTGCTAATACTGTCTTTGGCATCCCGAATCTTTTTTGCAGCTCCATTCACTTTTGATTTTAATTCTGCTTTCTGTAATTCGAGTACCGGTTCAGCATCATCACTGATCTTTGCAAACAGCTTTATTGCCCTGAAAATCATCTCATTGAACTCGTCATCATATAAATTGTCTGTTACACAATCTTGATTTGCCGCATTAAATTTCCTTGGGCACTTAAAGTGCGGATTGCATCTGGTTACATGCTGTAGATTCTGACCGCATCCCCCACATTTTACCAATCCTTTCAGCGGATAATTATTATTGTGGGTTTTGCTCCTCTTTCTGGAATTTAATTCCAACTTTTCCTGTACAGCATCAAACACCTCTTTAGAAACAATCGCTTCATGCGTACCCTCAACCACAATCCAGTCTTCTTCTTTTGTTTTCAAATGCTTATTACTTCCTACCGAAGCAACTTTCCACTTGCCGCCAATCGTAGTTCCCGTATACGTTTCTGTCATCAGTATCAGTCTTACAGTTACCGGATACCAGATATATTTTTCTGTTGTTTTCTTCACACCAGTTTTCAGAACTTCTCTTTTATATTGACCTGGACTCATAATTTTCTGCTCATTCAGGTAACGTGCCAGCTGAGTAATATTCATTCCATCAAGATATTTCTGAAATATCATCTTCACAACAGGCGCTGTCTCCGGATTAATCACGAGGCTGGTCACATCTTCATCAGGCTTCAAATATCCATACGGTGCTCTCGCTCCCATATATTTTCCAGCTTTCTGACGCTGTATCAAAGTTCTTTTTACTTTAACGGAAGTATCAATGCTATGATGTTCGTTAATAATATTTCTGAAACCAACATCTATTCCCGGCATACCAGATTCATATTTCATACTATCAACATTATCATTGATCGCTATGAATCTCACATTCATAAATGGAAAAATTTGTTCCAGATATGTGTCAACCTCTATATGATTCCTGCCGAATCGAGAAAGGTCTTTCACTATAATTGTGCTGACTTTTCCATCTCTTACTAATTCCATCATACTTTGGAATCCTGGGCGATCGAAATTCGTTCCACTATAGCCATCATCTTTGAATTCTAACACTTCCGTATTTTTGAACTCATTTTTACTGGCTATGTATTGCCCAATCACAATTCTCTGATTGGTAATACTATTGGATTCATCCAGCATATCCTCATCTACCAGCGACAATCTTAAATACTTTACTATGCACTTACCATCTGACATCTGATCACCCCCTCCTCTAAAATTTCTAATAACGCCTGTATTTCATCTTGAAATTTAAATTCGATCTCTATACGTTTGTCTTCATATAAAGAGATTTTCTTTATATAAGAACGGACAACATCTTTTGTAAGGAATTCCAAATTCTTTCCTTTACTGAATTCAGCAAGCCACGAGAAGTTCTTTTTACACAATTTTTCTGTAATTTTTCTACTCTTCTCAATTTCTTTCTGTCTTGTAACCAGGTCTTTTTCGACCACGGTTATTCTTTCTGTCATACGATTATATGCATCCGTATCAATCTCGCCCGAAACATATTGCTCATATAATTCAAATCGTCTTGCTTCGTTCCTTTTATTGAGCTGAACAATCTTACTCTGTTCCCTGTTCAAATATTTTTGGAATGTTTCAAAATATTCATCATTAAAGCGTTTCAGTTGCGTTTTTAATTCACATACTGTTTTTAGCTGCATGATGAGTGCCCGATACACCAGTTCATCAATTACTTCTTCTTTCCAGCGATTACAGTTATATTTTTCCTTGGAAATTTTTGCATAATTACCACAAATGAAATAGTAATTGTAATACAAAACACCATTCTTTTCGCTGTAATAGTATCTCCGAACCATATTAGCGCCACAGTCACCACAGTATATCAATCCAACATACTTATTATCCTGTTTTCCATGAGTCTGCATATTCGATAAATCTTTTTTGGGCAATGCTTTCTCTTGCTTTAATTTGATTACATTTTGTACTTTTTCAAATAATTCAGCACTCACTATAGCCTTATGGGTATTCACATGTTCAATCCATTCTTCTTTATCCAACATTACATTTTTTTCTTTTGTAAGAAGTGAGGTTCTTGTTTTATGTGAATAAGTATTTCCCAAATAGTGCCTATTTTCCGCAATCTGTTTAATTACAGATGATTGCCAATGCATATCCGTTTCGTCAATTCTATCCAAGAATAACTTCCCAGTTCTTGCGTATACCCTTGGCGAAGCCAGCAGCATGGTATTAAACTCTCTCGAAATTTTCAAATATGACTGCCCTGCAGCAAGTTTTTCAAATATTTCTACTACATACGGTGCAGTTAAAGGATCGGGAACAGTAGTAGATTTTCCTTTTTCATCTTTAGCTCTCTTATACCCATAAGGAGCATCTCCACCACAATATTCACCTGACTCCATCTTAATTTTCATAGCACTTGTCATCTTTACTGATGCATCTTTTGCGTACATATCATTTGCAAGATTCGATATCATGATTCCCAGCATCTGATTGTCACATTCTGGACTGATACTGTCATAGTTATCATTGACTGATATAAAGCGCACCTGCATAAATGGAAATATTTTTTCCAGGTATTTTGATACTTCTTCCAAATCTCGACCAAATCGTGATAAATCCTTTACTATGACCGTATTTATTTCTTTTGTTTTGATGTCACCAAGCATTCTCACAAAGTCATCTCGATCAAATTTCGTACCTGATATACCGTCATCCTTATAAAACTTTACAACTTCAATATCCGGATGAGATTCTGCGTAAGAAAGAGCGATCAGTTTCTGTGTCTCCAGTGATTCTCTCTTCTCACCATTGATATCTACAGATATTCTGGTATAAATACCGGCTTTCCAGATTTTCTGCGGTGATGCCTGTACGAATGCTTCAGCCTGTTTCATCTGGCGATTTCTTGTTCTTGCCATTATACAGCCACCTCCTGTTTTGTTTTTCCAATCTGTTCTGCCAATCTTGCAGCTGTTACCAACTCATCTTGGAATCGGTAAACAATCTCTATTTTTCTTCCTTCAAATACATTTATTTTTTCCACATACTGAAGAAGCATATCTCTGTCAAGATCTCCCAGCGACGGTTTCTCAAGAAATGTATTCACCCATTCTTCGCACAGCAGTTTATTTTCAAGGAGATCTTCCATATACTCTTCCTGCTTTTCAATATTGCTTTCCAGACTTTTAATTTCTGTCTGATACCGTTCTCTAAGCAAAGCGTAATCATCCCTAGAAATAACTCCTGACGCAAGATTTCCCGATAATGAATGTAACAACTTATAATATTTATTGACTTTGTTTCGTAATTCAAGTATCTGGTCATCATGCTGTATCAACGTCTGTGTATCCAAAGAATTTTCTTTCAAATACTCCACTGCATTTCGTATGGCATCCGTCATCTTACTGTACATTTTCAAAGAATCCATCACCAGCTGAATCAGCACATCTTCTCTGATGCTATGTCGGGAACATTGATCCTTCTTTTTATTGTAAGAAGAACAGATATAAAAAACTGTCTTTTCTCCTTTATAACTGTTAGTTCGCCGGATCAGATTACTTCCACAGTCTCCACAGGATAATAACCCACCAAACAAATAAAGTCTGTTTTCTCCGGGTGCTATCCTGGTATCCTTCGCAAGCAACATCTGAACTGTTTCATATTCTTCTTTTGTAACGATACCTTCATGATGATTTTCAAAAATCACCCATTCTTCCTTTGGTAATGCCCTCTGCACCTTAACTTTATAGTTAATTCTTTGGGATTTTCCCTGTTGAAGCACTCCATAGTAGATTGGATTCTTTAAGATACGGATAATTGCTACTGCTGACCACCTGGATGTCAGATGTGTCTGAAATGACGATTTGAAGTTTACTCCGGTCGCACGTTTGTAATCAGCCGGTGCAAGAACTCCCAGTTCATTCAGTTTATCTGCAATCAGCTGATTGCTCATGCCCTCCATCTTCCAGGTGAAAATATCTCTTACATGCTTTGCAGCAACCGGATCAATTTCTATCTGACTTTTATCAGTATCACACTTTTTATACCCATATGACACATAATTTCCCACATATTCTCCAATATTTCTTTTTGCACTCAAGTGGCTTCTTACTTTTTGAGAATTCTGTCTGCAATACGTGTCATTGACAAAGGATTTTACCGGTAATACAAGATGCGTATCGGTAATGTTTGCTGTTTCAGAATCATAATTATCATTGATTGCTATAAATCGCACTCCAAGTTGTGGAAATACTTTTTGAATATACCGATCAACATCTATATGCTCCCTACCAAATCGGGATAAATCTTTTACAATGATACAGTTGATTTCCTTATTTTCAATTGCTTTGAGCATTGCCTGAAAACCAGGTCGATTAAAATCTGTACCTGAAAAACCATCATCTTTAAATGTCTCAACAATAGTAATATCAGACGTCGATTTCATATAGTTATCAATCAAAATTGACTGATTTACAATAGATTCACTTTCAGCCTTATCTCCGTCCTCAATACTGAGACGAAGGTACTTGGCTGCTATCCAGATATTTTTTTGCATAAAAAACACTCCTATCCAAAGATTCTGCCAAAACAGAACCCTTAAATAGAAGTGCTCTATTCAAATTTAGTCCTGTTAGCATTATAGCACACTTCGTCTTCTGTGTGAATATGAAATTTTGTTGTTCCAGTTATTCCCTTATGCCAATCCAGCTTTCTTTGCTACAAGCTGTTTTGTACAGTCTATATAGGAAAGGGAAGCAGCTGTATTAAAAACACTTTTTACGACATAGCCCATATCTTCATATACATACGGGTTATCAGAGTGATTAAGTAGCACTTCCATCTTATTGCTTTTCCTGCTATCCAGCTCTGAAATCAAATCCTTGTACTTTGGCAAACTATCTCGGTCAATCTCTTTGATATCAACCGTTTTCAACGCTTCTAATCTTTCAACTGCTGTCATGGACATCGCCTCCTTTTCCTATAGTTACCATTATCGAAAATAAATATTCGTAACAGCTATGTAGTCTTCTCTTCCATTCCCATCTGAATCCGTACTGCTTTCAGTACCCGATCCAGGCTCCACTTGTTCACTCTTCCACATTTCTCAATAATACATTTCGTAGAAATGCTCATAACCTGTTCAGCCAGTGCCAAACTTCCTTTTCGGATTCCCGTCATATCATATTTACTGATAAATACATGTGTTGGCAAATACCGTTTCTTATATATTCTTGATGTCAGCGGAACTACCGTTATGACTGAACTGTATGTATTGGCTTTATTATTGCTCACTACGATCACCGGTCTTACACCACCCTGAACAGATGTTGCAGGAAACATACCGAGATCTGCCCATAAAATATCTCCTCTGCGGATTGTCATTTGTCCTCTCTCCAATCTATTATTTTTATTTGTAAAGCATCCATAGCGCTATATTGGCTCCACAGGAATACGGCAGAGTTTCTTTCCCATAAGGAAAGCTCTGCCGCATAACCTCTATAGCCAATTTGATTATTAAACAGTGCTCGCTCGATTCTATTTATCCTCGATACCCCGAATCGTTACTCCCGCATGTGCAGGAAGGGAATAATAACCTGCCCGGATGCACGCTCCGGACCACAACCCGAAAACTCTCGTTTCCAGGCTCCAGCAGTTCATAGGTTTACCAGTTACAGACTTCTCAGGGTCTGCAAGTGTATCGCATCTCATATATGTCATCGCATCACCAGCCTGCCAGCTAGCTTCGGTCAGTGCTTTTTCGCAGCATTACGGACTGAACTAAAATCTTTGTTATGTCTTATAATCCTATAGCGGCATCTTCCTCGTGCTCACTGTATGAAATGTCACATCAGTTATTATTGAATATTCAGTTATCATGGTTCATTTTAGGAAGTCCTTTAACTTCCTCTAATTACTAAAGTCAAATGACTTTGGCAGATGCAAAAGATTTTGAAAAATTTTTAAAAAAATTTATTCATATACATTTCACGCATCTTATTAAGAGTGGATTTCAGCTTGTATGACAGCATCTGTCTGGAAATCCCCATAATCTCCGCCATCTGTGTCTGTGTCTTGTTTTCAAAAAAAATGCCATAAATAATCATGCGTTCCTCTGAGTTCAGCTGATTGATCACTTTGTGAATATCCTGCTGTTCCATTTTTGTCAGTACACAGTGCTCCACATCACAGTTCAGATCTGGAAAATCCTCAATCATGAAGCCTTCTCCATCACTGGACTGACCGCTGTAAGGTACCTCCCGCAGCATCTTATCCACGACCTCACCCCGTTCGTTCTTAATCTCAACTTTTTTTGCCTTGCTGCTTCTGTAAAAATTGTTCATCGCATACGCAACTTCTTTTGTAACCTCGATCATTTCTCCATCAATATTTGCGTAATACTTTCCTTCATAAAAATATGGGTGTTCAATATACATATCCGTTCCTCCTGAATTTGAAATCTTGTTGCTCGTTTCAAATCCAGAAGGCGGACCTCTGTTTAGAATCATGCCTGCTCCGCCTTTATCCTGCCGGGATACGCCCGCAGTTATTGGCTGAAAAATTTAGGCACGAAAAAAAGCCCCAGTAGTTTTTTCTTAACTACTGAGGCTTTCGTCTCTTTCTTGTATTCAGTTATCTATGCCTTCTTTCATCAGCATAATCATTGTATCAGGATAAAGTTCACAAAGTATCCGCAATACGTTCCCATAAGTTCATGTCATTATTGAAATCGTACATATTTCAGTATAAAAAGTTCACTATTCAAATTCTGATTATTATTTCTCCACATATTCTTCTGCCATATGTACTGCCATAGCACCATCTGCCACTGCTGTTACTATCTGACGAAGTAACTTTGTTCTGACATCTCCTACAGCATAAACACCCGGAATACTCGTTTCAGTGTTTTCACCTGCCACAATATATCCTTTATTATCCAGTTCTATCTGATTATCTAAAAAATCTGTTGTCGGTTTTCTTCCTATACTCACAAACAGGCCGTCACATTCTATAATGTTTTCTTCTCCTGTAACTGTATCTTTCAACCGCACACCAGTCAATCGTTCTCCATAAATCAGTTCATTTACTGTATTGTTCCATCGAAACTCTATATTTTCAGTTTTCATCAGCTGGTCATGGTAGATTTTCGTTGCACGTAATGTATCTCTTCGATGAACAATGATGACTTTCTTAGCAATTCGACTTAAAAGAACAGCATCTGATACAGCAGAATTTCCACCACCAACAACCACCACGATCTTATCTTTATAAAACATACCATCACAGGAGGCACAATAAGCAACCCCATGACCTATCAATTCTTTTTCTTTAGCGAGACCAAGTTCTCTTGGATTTGCTCCAGTAGCAATCACTACTGTTTTCCCAATATAAATTCCCGAACTAGTTTCTACTCTCTTAAGCTTTCCTGTTAAATCCATATTAAAAACTTCAGCATATTCACTTTTAGCGCCAAATTTTTCCGCCTGTTTTTGCATTTTCTCTGCCAATGAAAATCCGTCAATTCCATTTTCAAAACCAGGATAGTTATCAATCTGCCAGGTCAATGACATCTGACCACCTGCAGATAATTTTTCTAAAACAATGGTATCAAATCCTGCTCTGGCTGCGTATAATGCTGAAGTATACCCTCCAGGTCCTCCCCCCACGATAATCATATCGTAAACATGATTTTCATTCATACAGCAGTCCTCCTTTTATTTTTCCAATGCTTCATTAATAAAATTCTCTATCATTATTTTTGATTCAGGTGCAACAATAGAATCTACTGCCTTTCCATTTCGATATAAAACCAACGTAGGAATCACCTCAATCTTTTCAGCTTCTGCAATCTGTGGTTCTTCATCAATATTCACTTTTCCAGCAATAAGAATATCGCTGTATTCTTCACTTATTTTTTCATAAGCCGCTCCAATTCTACGGCAATAACCACACCAAGGTGCCCAGAAATCAACCAAAACCGGTTTTTCCTTATGAATTAATTGTCCAAACTTTTCTTTATTTATATTTATAGATGTCATATTTTTCAACTCCTTCTCCTATTTGAACTTAATATACCCCAAATAAGTGCTTGCTTCCGTGATGATATCACAGAAAAGATAATTTACTTTATTACACTTCTTTTTATTTCTATTTATGGCATATGCCAGTTATATAATTGACGCATCTAAAAAAAGCAAGTATACTATGTTCGTAAAGGAGATAACGGTTATGAACTTCGAAAATTGTTTTCCACTATGGAATGACTTAAATACAGCACAGAAAAAAATAATTTCAGACAATTTAATCACACAGTATGTAAAAAAAGGGACAATCATTCACAATGGAAACCTGGATTGTACTGGATTATTACTGGTTAAATCCGGGCAGCTTCGAACTTACATACTTTCAGATGAAGGACGGGAGATTACACTTTACCGTCTGTTCGATATGGATATGTGTCTTTTATCCGCCTCATGTATCATGCGGTCTATTCAATTTGAAGTAACCATTGAAGCAGAAAAAGATACGGATCTTTGGATCATCC
>OMGL01002049.1_pt1 | contig 11032 bp, 15 predicted proteins | sample 1645831 | NCBI WGS metagenome assembly OMGL01 (sample SAMN00849301, study PRJEB25192) | human gut metagenome | reverse complement strand
TCGTCAACGGCCAAGTGAAGAAGTGGGCTACTGGCGAATCAGATCGCTGCTATTGCGACGAAGAGCGCTCAATCACCGCCGCTGCTGGCGACCTCATTCGCGTAGTGATTAAGTAAGGAGTCACTGAATGCTTGTTTATTCTAAATCGCTGGGCGAAAAGACCGGCAACCTGGCCGTGAACCAGTACCAGTTTGGTATGCTGACGCAGGAGCGTAATGCCGCTTTGAACCATCAGGGCATTAACGTAATGCAGGAAATGGCTGATCGCCTGAATACAGTCAATCAGCTGAATGGCATCAATGCTGTTCGCTCACCTGCTGATCTGTACAAAGCCTTTGACCAGACTGTGCTGCGTCAATTCCAGCCGAACACAGAGTTCACCCTGTTCAACGACCTGATGCCGCTGTCTCGTTCGGTGCGCATCAACCAGACCGTGTACGAATACGCCAAATCCGGCGGCCGCATGTGGGCTCACACCTCCATGTCAGGCCAGATCGGTGCGGCACTGGATGCTGTGCAGTACCAGTACGACGGCACGATGGTTCCGGTGCACGATACCGGCTTCAAGTTCCACTGGCGTGAGCCTCGCCTGAACAACCCGGATGCGTTCGACATCATCTCTGATGCTCAGTTCGAGTCCACCAACGAAGTCCGTCGCCAGTATGTGGATTACATCTACAACGGCTATCGTGACGCAGAAGGCAACTACATCAAGTTTGATGAGAAGACCTGGAAGGGCCTGAAGAACGATGAGCGCGTTGCGATGGTTGATCTGGGCGCATCTGGCCTGAATATCGACTTCACCAGCGCCTCCGCCACGGCAGAGCAGATCCGTAACGCGGCGATTAAGCTGCGCGACACTCTCAAGCTGACCAACAATCAGTACGCAGAGCAGACCTGGTATGTTTCCAGCGCCATCATCTCCAACCTGGAGCGCTACTTCAGTGACAACTACCAGTCAGACACGATCCTGCAAGAGCTTCTGAAACTGTCCGGTATTGCCGCGATTAAAGAAGATGCTCAGCTGACAGGTAACCAGATCCTGATCGTTCCGCTGACCGCTGGCGTGATTGCTCCAATTGTAGGCCAGGCGTTCGGCACTGTTGCCGACCCGCGTCCGTTCTACAACAGCGATTACATCTGGCGCACCTGGGGCGCTGCTGGCCTGATGGTTAAGACCGACATCAACAGCAAGAAATCTGTCATCTACGCACACAGCTAAGGGGTGAAATATGGCACTGGTTAAAGTGATTAGCGATAACCTTTTCTCCGGTGCCAATCTCCAGAAGTTGGAGGTTGGTGCAAAGGTGGAGGTCAGTGAAGAGACTGCGATCAAGTGGAAAACCGCTGGGCTGGTAGAAGTCTTGTCAGGCGGTGACCGCAAACTGGAAGTGGCTACGCCAGGCAACGATGAAGACACCTCCGCTAAATCGAAAAAGGCGAAATAACCATGGCAACCCCGCTTACGCCAGAAGAAATTAAAGGCTTCCTCGCTGAGTTGGGGTACGCCATACCTGATGCCTTGCTTACGCCGATCCTCTGCGTGGTGAACAAGATTATCCCGTGTCTCGATGGCGCGGGTTATGACGAGTGCACCGCGAAGCTGATCCTGATGTACGCCGCCGCGCTTATGGCTACTTCGTCCGGCGCGCGCCGCATCAAATCGCAGGGGGCGCCGTCTGGCGCGTCCCGCTCGTTTGAATATGGTGACGACAGCATTACCTGGCTGCGCGACTCGCTGGCCCGGCTTGATACCAGCGGCTGTACCGGGGAGCTGCCGATCAGCGCCGGTAATAGTGTGGGGCTCTTTCTCGTTGTTGGTGGGTGCTGAAAGCGGTAAAATAAACACGCGGCTAGACCGGCCAGTCGAAAAGGAGGAACACAGACCTCCCTGCCGCACCACATCATCTGTGAAACCTACTGTGAGGTTTACATGAACAATTCTGAATGCCCCAGCATTGAGTATTTGCATGAGTGTTTTTCTTATGACCACTTATCAGGACTGATGGTCTGGAAAGTTCGGCCTATCACACACTTCGCCAGAGAACGGGACCATGCTGCATGGAATGCACGGTTTGCTGGTAAAAATGCCGGTTCGATGAATAAAGGCTACTGGCGCGTTGAGGTCTCCAAAAAACCGATGGGTGTTCATCGCATTGCATGGGCAATGCATTATGGCGAATACCCGGAAGGATGGATTGACCACATCAATGGAGACCGGTCTGACAACAGGATAATCAATCTGCGAGTGACTGATCCTGTCGGTAACGCCACAAATCAGAAAATGCCAGCTAATAATTCAAGCGGGGTTGCAGGGGTTAGCTATGTACCACGCGACAATAAGTGGAAAGCATATATCTATCACGGCAACAAATTCGTATATCTCGGCTATTTCGTAGATAAAAACGATGCGATAGCTGCAAGGAAGATGGCTGAAGTTAAGTATGGATTCCACGAAAATCACGGGCGATAGTTCGTAACGCAATCAGGCCACCTCAGGGTGGCTTTTTTATTGGGCGCTATTCATGACGTACAAATCAGTTAAGCACGGTCTACCGCGCTCGTTCACCCGCGTCTGGGTGATGACCGACACCGGGCGGGAGACTACTGGCTACGTGAAATCGGACGGGGAGTGGCACATCAACTGCCCGCGCATCCGTGCGACCGGCGCGAAAGTGCTGCGCTGGAAGGAGGGCTGATGTCATCGGTAGCGAACTGGAGCTATACCGCCACGGCAACCATATGGCGCAAGATGGACGGCAATGACGAATACGGCGATCCGCTTGGCTATTCCGAGCCTGAGCAAATCCTCTGCGATTACGAGGGCGGACTCAGCAAGAAGTTAGCCAGCCTTGGCGCTGAAATCGTCGTGAAGAATACCTTCTGGACGGAGTTTGCGCTGGCGGCCGCGGGTGATTATCTGCTGATTGGCGTGTCTACCGAACCCGACCCGGTTGTGGCCGGTGCCGACGAGGTGAGGCAAGTTATTCGCTATGCCGACACATTCGAGCGCCTGGCTGATGATTACGCAATTCTGACGGGAGTCTGAGTATGGGCGTTAAGATCCGCGGCATTGAACAAGCAAAGAGAAATCTCGACCGTATCATTGGAGATATTCAGGGTAGGAAGGTAGTCAGGGCTATCAAATCAGCCTTGTTAATCGTCGCGCCAGAGGCCGCAAGGATGACACCTGTAGCCGCCACATCTAACCTGATTAACTCGCAATTTCAGGAAATGATGGTAAATGGCACCCGCATTACCGGGCGAGTGGGGTATTCGGCTAATTACGCAGTATATGTTCATGAGGCCAAAGGGACGCTCAAGGGTAAGCCGCGCCCAGCATCGCAGGGCGGGGGTAATTACTGGGACCCGGCAGGAGAGCCTCAGTTCCTGAAGAAAGCAGGTGATGAAACGCGTTCTGCCGTTGATGCCGTAATGCGCAAGGAGCTTTCAGTATGACGCCTGCCATGTATGAGCGCGTGCGTAACTACTTCGTTGATGCCGGGCTTACCACTGGCTTCATTGTTCAGTTGCTGGCATGGGACGACACAAAGAAGCTAACCGATGCATTCATAGTTTTCCGGCCCAACGGCGGGTCGAACATCCGTAACGACCTTGGCGCCGATCACTATGTATTGGTAGATATCATCTCCGCCAAGGACAAACGCCGCGCGGCAGCAGAGAAGGCTCAGGAAATCATCAATTATGTCGAACAGAACGACATTGCCGACGAGTGCCTTGGTCTGATTCAAAACCTCGGCAATATGCCTGCACCCATCCTGACCGAAGAGGGGCGCCTGGTCTTCAGACTCCAGTTCATGTGCGTTTACGGCGAATAACCACATCACCAACCCATCAGGCTGCCATCCGGCGGCCTTTTTTATTTGAGAGGTACACATGCAAGGCTGTGCTAATGATTTTGGCAAGCTGATCGGGAAAGTAGCTGTGTTACGCATGGCCTTTGGCTGCCCCGATGCAGTGCCAGCGCTTTCCGAGTGGAAGCGTCTCGGCGCTATGACGACCAAGGGCATCGACTATTCGATGAACACCATCAACTCCGAGGCAGATGATGCTAAAGGGCTGGTGGAGAACCTGGTCAACAACATGGATCTGACGATCTCCGGCGAAGGTGAGTTTCGCAAGTCTGATAAAGATAACGAGATCGGCGCGTGGCGTCTGTCGAAGTATATCTTTGACGAAGTCCAGGCCGGTCGTCAGCCTAACCTGTGGGTGCGGTTCGACTTTGCGGGTGAGAACGCCGGTACTTACATCCAGGGTTACATGAACACCACGTCATGGTCTGGTGATTTCGGTACCAACGATATTTCCACCTTCTCCGGAGAGTGGAAGGTCTACGACGCTGACACCGTTGTGTTTGAGGTAGCTGATTCTATCGCGGCCACTGGCGTTGAGGTTACCCCCGCAACTGCTTCTCTGGACGTTGGGGCTACCCAACAACTCAGTGGTGCGGTTCAACCAACCGATGCGACTAACAAGGCGATTACCTGGACGACTTCGGCGGCATCTATCGCAACAGTCAGTTCAACCGGTCTGGTGACAGCAGTTGCCGAGGGCACCGCGACTATTACGGCTACAACTGCTGACGGTAATTTCACCGACACCTGTGCAGTTACCGTGACTGCCGCACCGTAATCACTACAAAGGGCGGCGTGCTGCCCTTGATAATGGTTATGGAGAACGATATGACCCCTTTGAAAGAAATTGGCGAGTGCCTGATTGGTGCTGGCGGCCGTGAATACTTCTTCCGCCCATCGTTCCGTAACATGACTCGGATCGGCGAGCCAGAGCATATCGTCCGCACCTTCTATTCGCTGTTCAATGACGATGTGGCAAAGATGCTTGAAGCGGCGCGAGAGATTCACAGTGCGATACCAGAGCATCAGCGCAGATTTTACGCTCATTACTTCGGCGATGTTTCCATGCCTCGGTGGGCACTTGATGCAGCAGGATCTGCCGCGTTTGTGCGTGAGGCGCTTCTCTCGGCCATTAATGTCATCCAGTCCTGCTGTGACGAGGACGTTTCTGAACTGACTGGATGGCATGAGCCTTCACGTACTGGCAGGCGTACGTTTGTATGGCGCCGCGGCTCTCTCCCGCCTGAGAACCTGATTCTGATAGCTCAGTCGCTGATCATGCATGGCGTTATCGGACGGGCGAAGGTTCGTAAGTTGCAGAAGCACGAAAGCAAGGAAACGACGCCGGAGTTTCATGCGACTGAATACATCATGGCGGCGCGAAACCATTTTGGGATCAGCAGGGAAGAGGCTGAAAACCTTACCATGACCGAATTCGCCATGATGCTTAACGCCAAATACCCTGACCAGAAGGGCTTCACCAGGGAAGAGTATGACGCTGTTATGGACGATGACGATCGGCGTTGGCAGGAAATGATTGAGCGCGAAAAATCAGCAAAGAAAGCGGCCTGAGTTAATAATGGATGTACCTTAATCGCCTGACCGGGCGTAATATGGCTCGACAATAAAACTCAGGGGATAAGAGTGAAAAAAATACTTTTGGCTTTGGTGATTCCACTGGTTCTGGCTGGCTGCAAGCCGGGCGAGGAAAAGGCAATTTCGCTGGCACAATCTGAAGTGTCCGCCAATCTACTGGATCCTGGCAGCGCACAATTCCGTAACGTGAAAGTCGTGAAGATGACAGATGCAGATGACGGTCGTGTTAATGCTGTTGTTTGCGGGGAGATTAACGGAAAGAACGGTTTCGGTGCCTATGCAGGCTTCCATCCATTCTTTGTTGAGCTGAAAATGAAATCTAAGGGGATGTTCTCAAAAGGCGTCGACTACACCCTTGGTGATCACTTCCTCAGCTCGAAAGATACGCCTCCACCGCCGGCCTACACAGAACGATGCCAATAAACGACACGAATAACTAACCCACCAATCGGTGGGTTTTTTTATGCCCGGAGAAAACTGATGTCTGAGAAAGCAGGCGAGATTTATTACGACATCGAGGCCGATGTATCTGGCTTGCTCAAGGCCCAGGGAAAGGCCAATAAGTCGCTCGACTCCATCGGCAACTCGGCGACCAATGCAGCCAAAAAGATGGATGAGTTGCAGACGAACATCAACCGCGTCGCCGGAGCAATTGCCGCCTCTCTCGTTGTTGACTGGGGTAAGGCGTTTCTCGTTGCTGCTGACAACATGAGCCAGCTCAACGCGCGTATAGAGAGGCTTACAGGTAGCGCAGCGACAGCATCGCAGACGATGCAGAGTCTGATGCGCATCAGTTCGGCAACTGGCGGCTCTCTGCAAGACACCGCGAAGCTGTGGGAAACCCTCAGCACCGCGTTGCGCGATACCGGTGCGACGAACGGTCAGGTCATCCAGCTCACCGAAACACTTCAGAAAATAGGTCGCATTGGCGGATCCTCATCAGAGGAAATGGCGAATGCGCTGCGCCAGTTCGGGCAGTCAATTTCCTCCGGTACGGTTCGGGCGGAGGAGTTCAACTCCATCCTTGAGCAAATGCCGGAACTGGCGCGCCAGATTGCCGCCGGGATGGGTGTAAGCATCGGAGAGCTTCGTCAGCTGATGCTGGACGGGAAACTGACGGCAGAAGATGCTCTTAACGCCATTCAGAAGCAAACCGGCTCAGTCAATGCAGAGTTCGAGAAACTCCCGCGCACGCTTTCACAGGCCAATACCGCGCTTACTAATTCATTTCTGTCGATGATTGACTCTGTTAACCAGGCAACAGGTGCAAGCGCAGGCCTGGTTGCGGTTATCGACTCGATGACGGCTGCTCTCGACAGGCTGGTGGGGAAGGCAATCTCAGCGGATGCGCAGATTTCAGAACTGAACAGCACAGCAGAGATGTTTACCCGCCGGGCACGGACCTGGTCATGGCTTGGGCTTGATGGCTGGGAGGCGCAAAACAAAGCGCTGGCAGGGCTAAGCAATAAAGCCGCTATGCTGGTTGGCGATTTAGCAGCTGTAAGTAAAGCGTCACAGACCGCCGCCAACACCAAGCCGATCGAGATAAAGGCTGTTGTTGGTACAGGCAAAAAGAAAAAGACTCAGGCCGAAAAGGAAGCAGAAAAATATGCTAAGGCGCAGCAGACCGTTAACGAAAAGCTGGAAGAGCTTAGACAGAAGGCGCAACTTTCCGCAGGAAGCTTGGGTGAGTTGTCTCGTGCGCAAGCTGTTCTGAATGCTCAGCAGTCACTCGGTAGCGCTGCAACTCAAGCACAGATTAAAGAGGCTGGAGAATACGCCGCCAAAGCATGGGATGCAGCAGCGGCAGCCAGAGGGGTAACCGAAGCACTTAAGGCAATGCCTTTGCAGGCGGAGAATAAATCCTACGCCGAATCCATGCAAAATCTGAAGGCCGCACTGAACGCTGGGAAAATAGATCTCAAGGAGTATAACGCTGCCACGGAGAAAATGGCGCTCGAGCACCAGAATAACCTCGCCAAGATTAACGCCCAGGCCACAGTCAATCCGGTAGCTTCTGCCCGAGCCGAAGTTGACCCGGTACAGCAACTGGTGAACGAAAATAACCAGAAGTTAGCCCTGATGCAGCAATATCAGCAGCAGGAACAGGCGATACTCCAGCAAAGTTACCAAAAAGGGAAAATAAATTACGATCAGTTCGTTGCTGCAAAGGCAGCTACCGATGCCCAGTACCTTGCCTTAAAGACTGCGCAGGAAAACCAGTTCAATGAGCAGATGACAGCCGCTCAGTGGCAATTGCTCAGTCAACAAGGTCTTGGTTATGAAATGCTGACAAGCGCGGTGGATGCGTTTTCAGGTAATGCATCCAATGCGTTAACCGGGCTGATCACCGGAACGATGTCAGCGCAGGATGCTATGCGCTCACTCGGTAACACGATGCTGAATAGCGTGGTAAATGCGCTAGTCCAGGTTGGGGTAGAGGCTCTCAAAAACTTCATTATCGGTCAGACATTGGGCGCAGCTTCTACCGCTGCTTCTGTCGGTATGGCTACCACGACGGCGGCCGCATGGGCTCCAGCCGCAGCGCTGGCCAGCCTGGCATCCTTTGGCGCAAACTCAGCGCCTGCGATGGCTGGTATTGCATCTACCGTTGGGCTTGCTCAAGGGCTGGCTTTGGCTGGGGCCAGATACAATGGCGGACCTGTGTCAGCGGGAAGCATGTATCAGGTCGGTGAGCGAGGGAAGCCGGAGATTTACCAGGCCAGTACCGGTAAGCAGTACATGATACCGGGCGACAACGGCAGGGTGATCAGCAATAAAGAAATGACAGCCGGTGGAGGTGGTGGGGTAGTTATCAACATCCAGAACTACACGTCATCGTCCGTTGATGCACAGGCTGGCACTGATGCAAATGGTGGGCTTACCGTTGATGTCATTGTTGCAGACCTGAACAACGGCGGGCCAATCAGCAGCGGTATAACCAGTAACTTCAATGTTAAACGCACGCCAAGGGGGCAGGGCTGATGCCAATTATCGACTATCCCGACTGGCTGCCGCTGGCGCAGAAGGCCAGCAAAAACATGACGCTCGATACCGGGTTCCAGACCGATCAGCCAGCGGTCGGCCCGGCTATCTTCCAGAACCTTACCGACGACCTGAAAGTGACCTGGTCTCTGACGTGGATCTTCACCCTGTCTGAGGAGCGAGCTTTCCAGCAGTGGCTGCGCAGCCCAAACTATCTCAACCGGGGACTGAACTGGTTCCGGATGAATATCAACCTGGGCGGCAGCGGTCTCCAGCAGCAGGAGCTTCACTTCACGCAGATGCCGGTGCAAACCAGTATCGACGGCGGGGTGGTAACCTGGACAGGAACGGTTGTTGCCAACCATCTGTACAACGCTGACGACGAATTCGACGACGTAATTGTTGAGTTGCCGCCGCCATGGCCTTCAGTGCTTGATATCGTGGTGACTGGCTATCCGGACGGACGCGATCCAGAAAGTCTTCCGAGGGTTCCCTGATGCCTTCATATCGTGAATATAATCAGAAGCGCCCGATTAGCGGCTGTTACAACACCATCACGTTCTATCACCCCTCCTTTGGTTACGTCCGCCTCGTCGACAAACAGTTCTTCCCGAAGACGCTTGGCGGCCAGACGTACACGCCTGCGCGGTTTGAAATCGAAGAGAGCCAGCAGAGTGGAACTCCGGTAATCGACGCAACGGTGAAGCTTGGGCGACTGTCTTCAGATATCAAAACGCTGATGAAGAAGTGGAGTGGTGTTTCCAGGCTGTCGCCTATCACGGCAACTCGTCAGGTTTTCGATAGAGTTGATACCTCTACGCCAATGAAGAATTGGACATTATTTGTAAAAACTGTCGATGTTGTTTCAGATAACGCATCAGTTACTTTATCAATGACAAACCCGCTAAATAACAACATTGGCCAACCATATGATCCAGTCGAATACACGGGGCTTCAGTACCTCTGATTTTATCAGCAGGATGATCGGCGTGCCGTGGTCTAACCGCGCCTGCTCATTCGAAAAGACTGATTGCTGGGGGCTGGTTGTGCTGTATTACCGACATGTGCTCGACATTGAGCTGCACCAGACACCGGGTTACGAAGCCGGGGAAGATTTCTTCACCTGCTATCAGGGAGACGTCGTTTTCTGGCGCAAGGTCGATAAACCGGTCGAGGGCGGGATATTCGTCGGGTACCGCGGCACGCAACCGGCACACGTTGGCCTGGTACTGAACCGGCAGGCGCTGCACTCGCGTGGAGAGAACGGAAGCGTGCGCATGGACTCGTTGCTGGTCATTCAGCGGGCATTCACCAAAGTGGAGTTTTTCGAATATGGCGCTGGTTGAGATATCGAATTTTCCAGGAACGCCTAAGCTGCGTTGCAGGGTGCCAAACGGCACCCTTTTTTATGACTGGCTGGCGGCCAATGACGCTACCTTTCACCGCGATCTGCTGATCGTCCGCAACGGCGTAAAGCTGGGCGACGATGATGAGCTGGCGTTTGAACTGAGTGAGCTGGACCATATCCAGATATTCGACCAGCCAAAGGGCATTGTCGGCGACATCCTGAGCCCGATCTTTAAAGTGGTGGGCCAGGTGTTTTCGTTCCTGGCGCCGAAGCCGGCAATCGCGAACAGCGGCGGTAATACCGTCGACTCGCCCAACAATAGCCTGACCGGTCAGACAAATACCGCTCGCGTTTACAAGGCAAAGCCGGACATTTACGGGCAGATTCGTTCGTTCCCGGATCTGATTCAGGAGTCGGTGTTCGAATACGTGCATCAGACGTCCACCGACGGCGGACTGAAGTACGTTACAGAGTGGATGTGCATCGGGATCGGCAAATACGATTACGAGTCTGTGCGCTACTCAGAATCCAGCCTGGGCTCTCTGGCCGGTGCCGAATTCCAGTTCTTCCAGCCTGGCGAAGTAATCCCGCAGATCGTCGAAGGTTACGGGTTCGATGATGTCGACGGGCAGGAGGTCCCCGGGCAGAACGAAGCCAGCGACTTCCCTATCGAAACAGCAACGGCAAACACTGTGGTCAGCGGAACGTATTCCGGCGGCCAGATAGCGATGAAAATCGTTAAGCAGGCTGAGTTCGACTATTTCATGGGGCTGGTGCTGCCGCACGCTGTAACCTTCACCATCAACGTGACGTATAGCACGGCCTCCGGCAACGTTACTACCGATGCGACATTCTCCGGAACGCTGATCTCCGCCGTTGAAACAAACGACGGCGCGGTTGTTAACCCGGTGCGCTGGTACACGTTTACAATGAACCAGCTGGAGGGGCCGCAGGACATCCCGGCGAATGCCACGATCAACACCACGAAGTTCATCCTGAACGATAACGAGGCGCTGGTGGTTGGTCCGTTCTTTTCCCCGGTCGAGTCAACGCAAGCTGATGACTTGCGCTTACTAGGAATTCCTCGTTGAAGAGCAATAATTACAATGCTCTATCCCCAGCACGACGGAGTTTCACAAGATTACCAAGACCTCTCGGCCAAGGTTAGACTCGCTGGCTCCGTCAGTGTAGCGCGCGTTAAAGAGACCTACAACATTCTTAAGAAAAA
>OMGL01002046.1_pt1 | contig 11037 bp, 7 predicted proteins | sample 1645831 | NCBI WGS metagenome assembly OMGL01 (sample SAMN00849301, study PRJEB25192) | human gut metagenome | reverse complement strand
CACGCGGAGGCAGGTCGCGCGCCGGGTTGATGGCATAGCCCGTCGTGCCGCCCAGCGACATGCCGATGGCCATGATGAGCATCGTCACCGGAAGGCTTCCCAGACTTCCCATCCCGATTTCGGGGGTGTTCTGCTCGTTGCCGATGGCCAGGATCACGAACACCAGCAGGAACGTGCCGACCACCTCGCAGAAGAGGTTGCGCGGTTTGTCCATGATGGCGGGCATCGTGCAGAAGACACCTAGCTTCGCCGCGGGGTCGTCCGTCGCGTCGAAATGGTCCTTATAATAAAGGTAGACCACGACGGCGCCGCAGAATCCGCCCAGCAGCTGCGCGGCGACGTATCCCGGGACGTACGCCCACGGGAACGACCCCGCCACGGCCAGTCCCACCGAGACCGCAGGATTGAGGTGCGCGCCCGAATAAGGCCCTGCGATCAGCACGCCGCACATCACGGCCAGTCCCCAGGCGATCGTAATCACGATCCAGCCGCCGTCGAAACCTTTCGATCGTTTGAGGACGGTCGATGCGACCACCCCGTCGCCCAGCAGTACGAGCACCAGCGTTCCGATGAACTCGAACAGGCATTTGGTGAACAAGCTAATTTCCATATCCGCTTTCGTTTTAGTCGTTTTTCTCGCGCAAAACCCGCCGCACGGCGTCTTCCCAGCCGGCGACGGCCTTTGCGATCTGCGTGCGGTCGGCCGCGGGTTCGAAAATATGCTCCGCCTGCCACTGCTTCCTGATCTCCCCGACGCTTTCCCAATACCCCACGGCCAGCCCCGCCAGGTAGGCGGCGCCCAGCGCCGTGGTCTCCGTCACGCGGGGACGGATGACCTTCGTCGCGAGCAGGTCGGCCTGGAACTGCATCAGCAGGTCGTTGCGCGCCGCCCCGCCGTCGACCTTCAGTTCCACCAGCGAGACTCCGGCGTCGCGCTGCATCGCGCCCACGATGTCCAGCGTCTGGTAGGCGATGCCCTCCAGCGCCGCGCGGGCTATGTGCGCAGCCGTCGTTCCGCGGCTGATGCCGCTGATCGCGCCCCGGGCGTACTGGTCCCAGTGCGGGGCCGCCAGTCCCGTCAGCGCGGGCACGAAGTAGACGCCTCCGGTGTCGGGAACCGACGCCTCCACCTCCGACGAGGAGCGGATGATCCCCAGCCCGTCGCGCAGCCACTGCACCACCGATCCGCCGACGAAGATGCTCCCTTCGAGGGCGTAGTTGACCTTGTCGCCGATCTTCCAGGCGATGGTCGTCAGCAGGTTGTTTTTCGAGGCGATGGGCTTTTCGCCGCTGTTCATCAGCAGGAAGCAGCCCGTGCCGTAGGTGTTTTTCACCGATCCCGGCTCGACGCACATCTGTCCGAACAGGGCCGCCTGCTGGTCGCCGGCGATACCCGCGATGGGGACTTTGTGGGCGAAGATCGTGGTTTTCGTCGCTCCGTAAACCTCGCTCGACGAGCGCACCTCGGGCATCATCGACGCCGGGATGTCGAACAGCTTCAGCAACTCCTCGTCCCATTGCAGCGTGCGGATGTTGAACAGCATCGTGCGTGAGGCGTTGCTCGGGTCGGTCACGTGCACTTCGCCGCGCGTCAGCCGCCAGATCAGCCATGTGTCGACCGTTCCGAACATCAGCTTGCCCTTCTCGGCCCGCTCCCGCGCGCCCGGCACGTTGTCCAGAATCCATTTGATCTTCGTGGCGCTGAAATAGGCGTCGATGATCAGGCCCGTCTTTTCGCGAATCCACTCGGTTTTTCCTTCGGCCTTCAGCGAGTCGCAGTACTCCGAGGTCCGGCGGTCCTGCCATACGATGGCGTTGTAGACCGGTTCCTCCGTTTCGCGGTCCCACACGATTGTCGTCTCGCGCTGGTTGGTGATGCCTATTCCGGCTATGTTCAGCCCGTTGATGTCGATGGCCGCGATGGCTTCGGCGATCACCGACGCCTGCGACGACCAGATTTCGTGCGGATTGTGCTCCACCCATCCCGGTTTGGGGAAATACTGGGTGAACTCCCGCTGGGCCATCGAGCAAATCTGCCCCTTGCGGTCGAAAACGATCGCGCGGGAACTGCTCGTTCCCTGATCCAATGACAAAATGTACTGCTCCATATTTTTTCGGTTTAATCGTTGCGCCGGAATCCGGCCGGGCGGTCCCCGGGCCGTCCGATTACAAATCTATGAAAAAATTCCGGGATTCGAAACGAAACCGGCGGGTTTTTTATCGAAACTTTTCGGGAGGCTGTTTTCGGGAATATTCCGCCTGACGGGTCCGCCGACCCGCTGCCCCGATCCATCGGTCCGTTCCCCGGCCTGCTCCGCTCCTTCGGGAAAGACGTTCGCCGGGTCCCGGTTGAAGAAGCCTGCCGCTCCCCTCTGCCGTACCGAACAAGGGGTTGCCTCCGGAAAGGCAACCCCTTGCAGGCATATTGATATTTCGCAAATTACAGCACCGTCACATTTTCCGCCGGGGTGTACATATCGGGCAGGTCGCTGCAAAAGAAAGAGTTCTCCTGATTGTACATCTTCACGAAATCACGCTCCGAAGGGTGCCCGGGGAACACCGAGAAATAGTGCGTCCCGCTCTCCATCGGGTCGTACTTGTTGCGCCACGTCACCACCATGCTCACACGGCGTCCCGTCAGCGGAGCATGGATGTTCGTGGTCCAGTAGTCGGTCGCCGTGAAGCCTTCGACGCCCGTCTCGGTTACGCCGCACGGCTTGAGTTTGGCCAGCGAAACCTTCGAAATGGCTTTCAGATTCGTCACGAAAACCGCATTGTTGATACCCTGATAGCAGTCCATGCCTACGAAATCGACCCATTCGTCGCCCGGCCAGCGGAAGTAGAAGTCATCGACGGTCTTCGCGCTGTCCATCTGCGGGGAGATGGCGTAGATGAAATTATGCACGCCCTTCGTGTCGCGCAGATACTTCACCGTGAATTTCCACAGGTTGACGAACTCTTCGGTCGTCGTGCACGACGCGCCCCACCAGGACCAGGTCTGCGTATGTTCGTGGAACGGGCGGAAAATCACGGGAATCAGCTTGCCGTCGCTGCCCCGCAGGTTGTGTGCGATGTCGGCCAGGCGGTCGAGCCACTCCTTGAAAGTCCTATTCGTGGCGCTGCCCTCCGTCAGAATCTCTGCGGCCACCCGATTGCTGGAGTTGTCCCACGAATCGCCGCCGGTAAGCGGATTGTTGATGTGAATGCACGACGTGAGCACCATGCCGCGGTCGTAAGCCTCCCGGCAGCAGCGCAGCCGCAGCGCCTGGGCATCCGGGTCCGAAGCGTGGCGATCGTCGATATGCTCCGCAAAATCGAAACTGTATACGGCGGGATAGTCGCCGCAGACGGCCTTCGTGTCGGAACCGCCTTCGGTGCCGTACCACGTGCGGCCGTACATCAGGTCATCGTGGTGACCGAACATGAACCCCTTGCTCTGGATGGCCCAGAGGTTCGAATAGAGCGCTTTGGTCTCTTCGGTGGCATTCGGGTCCGACAGCGTGAGGGTCACGGGATCGCTCTCCCACTCCCTTTTCGGCCCTTCGCTGTCATCGCTGCACGCCACGCCGGAAAGCAGCAGCGCCAATAACACAAACGGAATTCTTTTCATGGTTTCAGGTATTTGATTATTCGACATTGGTCAACAATACGAAACTTTCGGCGGGAACCGTCGTGCGGAAACGCTTCCCCGCAATGCCGCGTTCGCACGGCGCGGGAAATCCGTTTGCGTCGCACGCCCGGTCGCTCTCCGTATAACGGTAAAGAACGCCTCCGGCAAAGTCTCCGGGCAGGACAATCTCAAGGGTGCACGGCTCCTGCGAGAAGTTGACCGCAGCGACGCTGTATGCCGCATCCTTGCGGGCTGCCGCCACGCGCAGCCCCTCGCGCTGCGGGACCTCGCAGGCGAGGATGTCGCACCCGGCGGGAAAATGACGGCACATCAGCGACCAGGTGTAGTACCAGGGCCGCAGTTCCTCCTGCGAAGCGTCGCCGAAGACCTCCTCGCCGAGGATGTTCCACATTCCCCAGATCTTCACGTCCTCCGTGCGGCCCGAATCGCCGTTCGAATGCATGGCGTCGTCGAGCATCCACGCCGCCACCCCCGAAAGGCCGTTGTTCATCACCTCCATCGCCAGCAGCGGCATATCCAGCCCGTAGAAATAGTCGTAGCAGAGCATGTTGCAGTCCGAGCCTTTGGTGAAGGGATGCCCGGCGACCCGACGGTCGTACTCGGCTTTCAGCAGCGAATCCTCCGGCGCCGAGTACTTGTACCCGGCCTCGCCGAGAATCAGTTTTTTCCCGGCCGGGACTTCGGCGCGGATGCGGCGCAGCTTTTCGGCGTAAGCCCCGCTGCGCACCTCGTGCTGGCCGGGATAGGCATGCACGTCGTAGATGCCGATCTGCGCGCCGAGGTCCTGCGCGCTCCGGGCCACCCATCCCGCCGTGTCGTACTCCGACGCCGGGTTCTTGTAACTCATCACCACGTCGGGCGCCGCAAGCGACACCTTTCGTTTCAGGTCCGGATACCGGGCCATTTCGGCGTCGAAACGCTGCGCCATCGAGCGCCACAGGTCGTAATCGCCGTCGGTCGAGGCCCAGTTGCCGTCGGGTTCGTTGAAGATGATGAAATGGCGGATGCAGTCGAACCCGAGGTCGCAGACCAGAAAATTCAGGTAATCGACCGACATCTCCACCCATTGCTGCGAATCCTTCATCGCCCACGTCGGCGGATTGTATTCACCGTAGGCCACCGTGATGCCGTTGTCCTGACAATATTGCAGCAGGCGGCGGAGCGACGCGAGGTTGCGCATGCGGTCGTAACGGCCCGTCGCGGCATCGTAATAGCGGTAGGGGCTGTTGATCATGCAGCGCACATAACCCGGGCGCATGAAATCGAGGCGTTCGGAGAGCTTCGCCCAATCGGCGTCGCTCACCTCCGCGCCCCACGCTTCGGCTTCGTCGTAAGGGTCCCACTCGACGCCGTTGCCGACGTAATCCGAACTGAAGACCCGGTCGGTCACTTCGACCCGGAGGGCCTGCCCCGCATCGCAGGCGGAGAACAGTACGGCCGTGGCAAGCGCGGGTGTCAGAAATCTTTTCATAATCAATCGTTTTGTTCGGTCAGTAAAATCATCGACTCTCCGGGCATATCGTACTCCGCGCCGGAGCGGAAATCAATCCGCAGGCCGGTGGCGTCGGGCAACAGCGTGTGGTCGCCCTCCGTGCGCATCAGCCCCTCGCCGTAGCGATAGCGGGTTGCCTGCCTGAACCGCTTCCAGCCCGGACACTCGATCCGCACGCGGCGCGGTTCGCGCGACACGTTCACGACGGCGACGGTGCGCCGTCCGTCTTTCACGGCGGCGACGGCCTTGACCCCTGCGGCACCCCGCACGTCGGCTGCGAAGAAGTCGCTTCCCGGCCGCAGCGTGCGGCACAGCAGCGACCAGGCATAATACCACGGGCGCACCCGTTCCTCGCCGGCTCCGAAAATCTCGTCGCCGAAGATGTTCCAGAAACCCCATATCTTGAGTTTGTCGGGCGCCTCCTTGAAGTGCATCGCATCGTCGAGCATCCACGCGATGCAGCCCGAATAGCCCGCATGAATCGTCTGGAACAACGCATCGGCCATGTCCGTGCCGTACATAGGGTCGTATACGAACATCTGCGAATCGTCCGTCGAGGCGTTCGGATGCGCTGCGGCCCGGCGCAGGTTCTCGGCCTGCAAAAGCGAATCGGCTGGCTCGACGAACTTGAAGCCGATCTCCCCCCATCACGATCTTCTTCCCGGCGGGAACCTCCCTGCGGTAAGCCTCCAGGATACGGGTGTACTCCCCCGAGTTGACCGTGCATTTCGACGGATAGGTGTGGATGTCGTACAGGCCGATCCTGTCGCCCAGCTCATCGCGGCTGCGGCTCACCCACCACGCCTCTTCGGGTCCCCAGATCGCGGCGTCGGGACCGACCAGCTCCACTTTCCCGGCAAGCCCCTCGGCGTCGAGCCGCCCGCGGAAATAACTCACGGCCTTCGCCCACAGGTCGAAATCGCCGTCGGCCGCCGACCAGAAGCCGTTGGGTTCGTTGACGAGGTTGTAGTAACGGATGCAGTCATAGCCCTTTTCGCCGACCAGCCAGGCGACATAGGCCGCGGCGTGGTCCAGCAGCGTGCGGTTGACCGTCCCGGCCCGGGCGTCCATGAGCGATCCGCCCCAGTCGCCGAACATCACCGTCACGCCGCGCGACTGGCAGTAGCCGAGTATGTGCGAGAGCTGTTCGAATCCGCGCATGCGATCGAGCCGTCCGTCGCGCACGACCGAGGTCGTGTTGGTCATCACGCGGATAAAGGCCGGCCGCATGAAATCGAGCCGGGCATAGAGTTTCTCCCAGTCGGCATCGCTGATTTCGACACGGCCCTGTCCGTAATCGAGGGCATAAGGGTCCCACTGGACCCCGTTGCCGATATAGCCGCGATTGACGACGCTGTCGGCGTCGATACGCACCACGGCGTCGCATTTCCCGGCGGATTCTCCCGCACAGGCCCCCAGCAGCGCCGCCATGCATGCGAGCAGAAGGTTTCCGAAGTTTTTCATAGGCATCGGTATAAGTCCGCATGCAGGCCGGACCTGCATGCGGACGTTATCGGATCATTCGCCGGCTTCCGCCTGCTTGTTGAAGAGCATCACGTAGTTGCGCGGCCCGACGGCGAACCGGTCGTAATCGGTCCAGGGATAGGCCCCCTGCGTCGTCTGCCCGGGCAGAGCGAAGTCGAAGGCGATTCCGGGAACGCTGAGCGTCGAGGAGCCGTAGCTGTAATCCCCCTCCCGCAGGAGCTTCGCCGTGATGGAGACGATTCCCGAGGTGAACACCACGGTTCCGGCTTCGGCGTCATATACGTAGGCGCTTTTGCCGTGGGGCAGCAGGCCGTAATATTTGGTCAGGTCGAGAGCGCCCGTTCCCTCCTTGTTGTAGTCGGCTTTGAGGATGTAATTCCAGTATCCGCCGTCCTCACCGGGCAGATATTCGCACTCTCCCGTCTCGCGGCCGGCGTCGTCGGTGCCCGTGGCGGTCATTGTCAGGATGTTGTCGGATTCCTTCCAGATCGAATCGTCCCACACCCAGCTCTTGTCCACCGGGTTGACGAACGCGGGGTCGGCCGAACCGCCGTAGACCGTCAGACGGCCTACGGAGTAGGTTCCGGCGAGCGAGGTCTCCTCCGGATCTGGCTCCGGTTCCGGTTCGGGATCGACCGGCTCCTCGATCGTCTTCGACGCCTCGGGAACCTCGAAACCGGCCGGCTGCTTCACGATCTCGATGTAATACGTCACCGGATTGCGGGCGAAGACCCCGTAATCGTTGTAGGTGTTGTTCCAGTCCTCCGTGCCTTTCAGGTTGAATTTGAAGGCCTCGGATTCGAGCGTCAGCGGAATCGGCGGCACATTGGGCATCTGGTAGGTGCCCTTCGGCACGAGCGTGCAGGAGGTCTTGTTCCCGTCGGCATCGGTGAAGGTGATCGTCCCGTCGGAATAGTTGCGCAGCCAGGTGCTTTCGCCCTTGGGAATCTGACGGTAGAACTGCGTCAGGTCCACCGGCTTTCCGGTGTCGGGGTTCGACGCCCCGGCAAAGACGCAGTCCCAGTTTTTGGCGTCCTCGCCGGCCCAGTTCATGCAGGTTCCGGTCGTATTGCCGTCGGCGAGGATCTCTCCGAGCGTGAACACCAGATAGTTGTCCATCTCGGCGGCGGGGCCCCGGCCTTCGCCGTTCCAGCACCACGACTTGTCGGCGGGTTTGTAGAGCTTCGTACAGTCGTAAGCGGCGCCCGTGCCTCCGTAGACCCAGAGGTTGCTGATCGTATACGTTCCGGTCAGCGTCTCCGTGAACTCGGTCATTTCGAGCGTATAGGTGCGCGATTCGCCGTTGGGAGAGGTCACGACGATCTGCGGATCGCCCTTCGTGAAGTCGATCGTCCCGCCCGAGGCGACATTGGCCGTGGCCTTATAGGAGAGCGTCAGCGTTTCGACCCGGACCTTCGACATATCCGCGACCATGTCCGACGCCAGTTGCAGCTCGATGACGCCCGTTTCGGAATCGGTCTCCGTGATGGTCGGCGTTCCGGCCTGACCCTCGAACTTGACGTCGATGATCGACCGCTCGTGGTTCCAGCCGCCGTCGGCGACATCTTCCCACGGATCGTCCTTGCAGGATGCGAAGCACAGCAGGACGAAAGCGCTCAGCAAATATTTCAGCTTGTTCATAATTCTGCGTTTTCTTAAAAGGTTAAAGATTCGGGTTCAGGTCGGACTCGACGGACGGGATCGGATAGAACACCATCTGCTCGGCGCTCAACCCCTGTCCCTTGGCTTCGGCGATGTCCGTGTGCAGGCGGTTCCAGCGGCGCAGGTCATAGCAGCGGTTCCCTTCGAAAGCCAGTTCGAAACGGCGCTCGTCCATCACGCGCTCCCGGAACGTCTCCTTGTCCAGCCCCGGCTCCAGATCGCCCAGCCCGGCGCGGTTGCGGATGAAGTTCACCAGTTCATACGCCTTGACCGTAGGTCCGGCGGCTTCGGCATAGGTCAATGCGACGTCCGAATAGCGGAGCAGGTAGGGACGCGTGGAGGTTTTGTCTCCCGAGAAATTCGGGTCGATGAATTTGCGGCAGAACGGATAGTTCAGTTTGCCGTCGGCCGTCGAAGCCACCACATTGCCCGCGGCGTCGTACACCTTGTCGACGATCAGCCAGTCGTGACGGCGGTCGCCCGAGGCGAACGCATCGTAGAACGACAGCGCGGTCCGGTACTCGCCCCAGCCGTCGTGGGTCGGGACCATCTGGTCGGAATCGCCCTGCTTGAGATAGATCGTGGCTCCCGAAACATAGGGCAGGTACATCTTCGAGATCTTCGAATACTGCCCCTCCGATTCTCCCGTGCGGTCCATCGACATGATGAAGATATGCTCGGGTCCGGTCGGCTGCTCGACGTCGTAAATATCGAGCAGGTTGTCGTCGAAACGGAAGACCGTCTGCTCGGGATTGTCGACCACCAGCCCGGCGTATTTCACCGCCTCGGCATAGTATTCGTCCACGTCGTGCGACATGGCGGCGTACTGGGGCACGCCGTGCTCCTTGGCCGATGCGATGTAGAGATAAGCCTTGGCCAGCATTCCGTAGGCCGCGGCGCGGTCCGCACGGCCCGTTTCGGGCGCCGCGAAGAACGGCAGCAGCGTACCGGCGGTCTTGAAGTCCTCGATGACGAGCTTCCACATGGCGTCGAGCGACTCGGCGGCGGGGACGGCCGTATCTTCGAGCGTCTCGACAGGCGTCGTGTGGACGGGCACGCAGCCGAAGTTGCGCGCGAGGTTGAAATACGAATAGGCGCGCATGAAATAGGCCTCGCCGAGGAAGCGGTTCCTGCGGCCCTCGTCGATGTTCATCCCCGGCACCTTCTTGATCACGGCGTTGGCACGGTTGATCGTGATGTAGGAGTACTTGTAGAAATTGCCGAGCGTGGTGTTGGTCTTGAAATTGTTGATCTTCCATCCGTCCAGCTCCTTGTTGGCCGCCGCAGCGTCGCCTTTCGGCTCCATGTCGTCGGTGTTCATGTCGCCCAGGAAGACGATCGAACGCGAATATTCGATGTAATTGATCGCGTCGTAGATATAGTTTACGGCCGACTCGGCGTCCGCCTCCGTCTTGTAGAAGTTGTCCTCGGAGTAGAAGCCGTAGGGATACTCGTCCAGATTGCAGGCCGCCAGGAGAGAGGCTCCCCCGAACGCAAGTATAAGGTGTTTGATTTTCATGGTTGGCAATGTTTAGAAGGTGAAGTCGGCTCCGAACGTCCATTTGCGCAGGCGCGGATAGCCGCCCGAATAGATACCCGTCATCCCCACTTCGGGATCGTAGCCCTCGAGCCGGTGAAGGTGTAGAGATTGTCGGCACTGACGTAGAGGCGTATCTTGCGTGCCGCATCCTTCTTCGAGAAGGGGATCGAATATCCCAGCGTCATGGTCTGGATGCGCACGAACGAACCGTCCTCGACCCACCAGTCGGAGAGCTTGGTTTGGCGGTTGGCGTTCAGCCGCGGGTAGGAATTGGTCGGGTTGTCGGTCGTCCAGCGCATCGGCATATTGCTCGGCTGGTCGAAACGCTTGGTGTTCAGCACGTCGTTGCCGAAGACGCCGTTGAAGAAGATGCTGAAGTCGAAACGGCGCCACGAAACGTCGATGCCCAGCGAGGCCATCCAGTCGGGATTCGGGTCGCCGATGATGCACATGTCGTTCTCGTCGACGGTCTCCAATCCGTCGCCGTCGTAAATATCCACATACTTGAACTCACCCGGCTGGGCGTCGTCGCCCGAAAGACCGGCGCTCAGGCCCTCGGCCAGCGACTGCACGATGCCGTCGGTCCTGTATCCGTAAAAGACGTACATCGGCTGCCCTACGGCGAGGATATTCGTATAGGCGCGGAACTGTTCGCTCTGGTTGCCGTAATATTCATACTGCATGCCGGTGCGCAGGTCGGTTTTCAGACCGGTCTGCACGGCGTTTCCGAGGCTGAGCACCTTGTTGCGGTTGCGCGAGAAGACGAAGGTGCCGCCCACGCGCCAGTCGCGGTTCTGGAACGCCACGCCGTCGATCGTCAGTTCGATGCCGCGGTTGCGGATCTCGCCGTCGTTGACCCACATCTTGTCGTAACCCGACGAAGGCGCGATGTTGCGCTCGCGCAGCAGGTCCGAGGTGCGCTTGTCGTACCAGTCGAAAGTCACGTTCAGACGGTTGCCGAAGAACGACATGTCCAGTCCGAGGTCGACCTGCGCGGTGGTCTCCCATTTCAGCCCCTTGTTCGGGATGCCGCTCCAAAGCGCATAGATGCCGTCCTGCCCCGTGGTGCCCGACTGATAGCCGGGTCCGATGGCCGTCACCCACTTGCCTCCGTTGAAATACTTGTGCTGTCCGTAGCGGCTCAGCGTCTGGTAGGCCGAAATACCCTGGTTGCCCGAAATACCGTAGGAGGCGCGGATCTTCAGCACGTCGAAAACGTTCAGGTTC
>OMGL01002045.1_pt1 | contig 11038 bp, 8 predicted proteins | sample 1645831 | NCBI WGS metagenome assembly OMGL01 (sample SAMN00849301, study PRJEB25192) | human gut metagenome | reverse complement strand
TGCTTGAAGTCTTTTATATTGATCATTAAGAGCATCCATTTCATCTCTTAATTTTTTTTCTTCAAGTTTATCTTCTATATCAACTACATTCTCTTGATTCTCTTCAGTAGTTTCTTCATTCTCAACTACTTCTTCTTGAGCATCATCTTTAACTATTTCTTCTTCTAAGACAGTATCCTTATGTTCCAATACACTGCACCCCTCAATTTATTTTTTATTAAATAATAAATTAATATAATTTACTATTGCATAAATCCTTGCATAATCCATTCTTGTTGGACCTATAAAGCTTATCTTTCCTACTAAGTCCTTATCAATATTGTATGTTGCTGTAACTATACTACAATCTTTAGCTAATTCAAGATCGTTATCACTACCTATTATTATATTTACATTATCCTTTTGTATTCCTTTTGATTTTAACATACTATCTATTGTCTCTTTTTTTTCTATCATATTTAAAAAAGATTTAGCTTTTATTATGTCATTAAATTCTGGATAATTAAATATATTAGTTGCTCCATTTAAAGAAAATACAGCTTCTTCTTCAGACATATTATAGTTAAGAGCATCTATAAGTCCATCTATTAAATTAGAATATTCACCTATTTCATACTTTATAAATGCAATTAATCTTTCATCTATCTCTACTATACTTTTACCTAATAGTTTTCTAGTTAGATTGTCAGAAATTATATTTAATTTGGATTGATCTAGATAAATATCACTAGTTAAATCTGCCTTTTTAATATCACCATTATTAGTTACAACAATAAGTAGTATTTTATTCTCATCTATACTTACTAATTGTATGTGCTTTATAACATTTTTATGGTTTAAACTTTTAGCTACAGCTACTGTTGTATAATTAGTTAACTGAGATAATAACTTTGATGTTTCTTGAATTAAGTCTTTTATATGGCTTACATTATTTTGTATGCAATCTTGAATAAGTTTTTTTTCTTCATTACTTAATTCACTTTTACTCATAAGCATATCTACATATAACTTATATCCTTTTTCTGACGGAACTCTTCCTGCAGAAGTATGGGGCTGTATAAGATATCCTAACTCTTCTAAATCAGCCATTTCATTCCTTATAGTAGCAGCACTAATTCCTAAATCATGTTTTTTAGATATTGTTCTAGATCCTACCGCTTCGGCAGTTTCTATATAATCTTTAACTATAGCTTTGAGGATATTTAGTTTTCTTTCGTTTAGTTTCATTTCATGCCTCCTCGCTGTTAGCACTCATTAAATCCGAGTGCTAAAAAGATTATATATATTATATATCATTATTTTTTAGCATTGTCAATAGTTTTTGACTAATCTATAAATTCTATAAATACTGTATTAGATAATTCTCTTCCTCTTTGTGTTAAAGCTATATTATTATTTTGCTCTATAATTAAGTTTAAATTCTTTAATTTGTCTAAAATATTATTATATTTATGCTTAAAATTCACATTAAACTTTTCATAAAATTCATCCAAATTAATACCCTCGTTCATTCTAAGCCCCATAAATATAAATTCTTCCATTTCATCTTTTTTACTTAATACATTTTTTTCTTCTATCGGTTTTTTATTATACTCTAAACATTTATTATACTCTTTTATATCACAAATATTACTATATCTATAATTATTTATATAACCTGATGCTCCTGGCCCTAAGCCCAAATAGTTATCACATTTCCAATATACTATATTATGTTTGCATTCATATCCTTCTTTTGCATAATTAGATATTTCATATTGATGATATCCGTTCTTATATAATGTATCTATCGTATAGTTATATATACTTATATCAACTTCTTCATCATTAAGTTCAAATTCTTTATTTAGATACATATCGTAAAACTTAGTTCCCTCTTCTAATATAAGTGAGTAAGCAGATATATGTGACGGATTTAAATTTATTATTTTATTTAAAGTCTCTTTCCATTCATCAAATGATTGATTTGGAAGTGAATACATTAGGTCAACATTTATATTATCTATTCCTACCTCTATTGCATCCTTATAATTTTTTTCAAATTGTTCATATGTATGTATTCTACCTATATACTTTAAATGATGGTCTTGAGTGACTTGAAGTCCCATACTTAACCTATTTATACCTAATGATTTTATAGCCTTTAATTTTACTTTATTTAAAGTTCCTGGATTACATTCCATAGTTATTTCAGCATCTCTTTTTATATTAAAATTACTATATATATTTTCCATAAGAATAGTTAACTCCTCAGGAGTTAGGATACTAGGAGTACCTCCACCTAAAAATACACTAGTAAATTCTTTGTTTTTAAATTCTTCTTTATATAATTCCATTTCTTTTTTAATGCTTATTAAGTAGTCTTTTTTCTGATTTTTCTCTTCTATTTTGTAAGAGTTAAAATCACAATAGTTACATTTTTGAGCACAAAATGGAACATGTACATATAATCCTAACATTTATTTCTCCTTATCCATTTATTCTCTTATATTATACCAATATTTTTATTTTTTACACTTCTTATATTCTTCAAATGTATAAATTATAAGCACTATTTTAAATAATTTAATCAAAAAGTCTTTAAGTTTATGTATTAATATAAGATACTTAAACATTTAACCGCTTATATTCTTATTAGTATTCATTTATCCTATGTCTATTATTATAAAGAAAGTTAAAAAGTATTTTGAAATATAGATATCATTATAAATAGTGAACCAATATAAAATGAAAGTTACAATTTTAATATATCTGGAACAGTTTATAGTAAGTTGTAAAAGTAACCATACCTTAGAGCCCAATATATTGAAATTTCTACTGTATGGTTGTTTTATGCCATATTTATAACGAAGATAGCTAAGATATCCTAATTTTTATAATAAAAATCAAGAAAAGGAATTTGCATAAATCTACAAATTCCTTTTCTTGATTTCTATTATTTTTTACTTGTAATTGAATATACTGGTATACCTATTAATGTTATTATTATACCTCCTAAAGCAATTAATGTAGCTGTTAACAATTGATTTATTATAACAAATAAACCTCCTATTATTGCTATAGCTGGTATAATTGGATATAAAGGTACTTTATATGGTCTTTGTAATTCAGGTCTATCCTTACGAAGCTTAATAACTCCTATAAATGTTAGCACATAGAATATCCAGATTGTAAAAACAGTTAAATCAGTTAGTAAGTTAAATTGTCCTGTTAAAGCATATATTGATGCTAAAACAGCTATTAACCAAATAGAATTTGCAGGCACTCCACCTTTATTTAACTTAGCTAAAGAATCACTTGCTGGTAATGTTTTTTTTACAGCTAATGTATAAGCTACCCTTGGACCTGTTAGTAAATATCCATTAAGTGCTCCAAACACTGATATTAATATACCTACTGTTATAATTTTACCTCCTATATTACCAAAAATTCTTTCTGCAACAAGTGCAGCTGGTGCTGTGGCTTGTGCTAATTCTGAAGCTGGTGCAACCCATAGATATGCTAAGTTTATAACTATATATACTGCCATTACTATAGATATACCTCCAACTATTGCTTTTGGTAAATCTTTACCTGGATCTTTCATTTCTCCAGCTAATGCTCCAACATTTATCCAACCATCATATGCAAATAAAGTTGCTATTAATACTTGTCCTAATGCTCCTGTTACTGTTGCGCCAGGTCCAACTAAAGGTTGAAGTATAGGATTTCCATTACCTTTTATAAATCCAAATATTATGATAACTATTAATGGTACAAGTTTACCAATCGTAGCTACAGTTTGTATTACTCCTCCAAAAGATGATCCTACTGTATTTAAAAATGCTATAAATAATATTGTTACTATAGATATAACTAAAACCATCATCATATTAGCATCTGGATTATACCCTAGTAATTCAAGTATTTGTTTTGCAAATATTACTCCTAAAGCTGCTATAGTTCCTGGAAAAAATAGTACAGTTTGCATCCAACCAGTTAAGAAGCCTAGTTTCTTACCATAAATCTCTTCAATATATACCATCATACCGCCTGTCTTTGGTATTGCAGCTGATACTTCTGCTGCTGTTAAACCTGCTGTTATTGTTATAATACCTCCTATTACCCATGCTATCATTCCAAGTCCTGGACCACCATTAGTTGCTGTATATATAGCTTGAGGTTTAAAAAATACTCCTGAACCTATAACTACTCCTATTACTGTTGAAAGTGCTGCTGATAAACCTAACGTTTTTTTAAGTTCATTATTCATTAAGTTCCTCCTTATGTCATTTATATTATTTAGTACTTAACTGGTTTTATAATATTATCATTCCCACTTTCTATTTAAATATTAAAATTTACTTTTCTTATCTACTTGGTAGTATATTTTTAACAAAAAAAGACCTAAGTTTTAAACTTAAGTCTTTTCTATATTTTATTCATCTAATTTTAACACTGACATAAATGCTTTTTGAGGAACTTCAACAGATCCGATTTGTCTCATACGTTTCTTACCTTCTTTTTGCTTTTCAAGAAGCTTCTTCTTACGAGATATATCTCCTCCGTAACACTTAGCAAGAACATCTTTTCTAAGTGCACTTATAGTTTCTCTAGCTATTACCTTATTACCAACAGCTGCTTGTATAGGTACTGCAAACTGATGTCTTGGTATTTCATTTTTAAGTTTTTCACACATAGCTTTACCTCTTGAGTAAGCACGAGATTCATGAACTATAAAGCTAAGTGCATCTACTTGTTCTTTATTTATTAATATATCTAGTTTAACTAGAGTTGAAGGAACATATCCCTTAACTTCATAATCTAATGATCCATATCCTCTAGTTCTTGATTTTAATGCATCAAAGAAATCATATACGACCTCATTTAAAGGTAAATCATAATGAAGCATAACTCTCTTTTCATCTATATACTCCATATTTATCATTGTTCCACGTCTTTCTTGACATAGTTCCATAACAGTACCTACATAATCTTTAGGAACTATTATGTCTCCTTTAACTATAGGCTCTTCTATCATTCTTATTTCACTTGGTTCAGGTAAGTTAGTTGGATTTTGTATCATTACTACTTCACCATCATTTTTAGTTACTCTGTATATAACAGATGGAGCTGTAGTAACTAAGTTAAGATCATATTCTCTTTCTAATCTTTCTTGTATTATTTCCATGTGTAAAAGTCCTAAGAATCCACATCTAAATCCAAATCCTAAAGCAGCTGAAGTTTCAGCTTCAAATTCAAGTGCTGCATCATTTATTTGCATTTTTTCAAGTGCATCTCTTACATTTTCATATTTTTCACCTTCACCTGGATATATACCACAGTAAACCATTGGAGTTGCTTTTTTATATCCTGCCATAGGTTCATCAGTTGGGTTATTAGCATCTGTTATAGTATCCCCAACTTGACAACTTCTTATATCTTTTATACTTGCTGCTATGTATCCAACATCTCCAGCAGATAATTCATCAAGCTCTCTTTGTCCTGGAGCCATTACACCAACTTCTGTTACTTCAAACTTTTTGTTAGTGTTCATCATTTTTATAGTCATACCTTTTTTTACGCTACCTTCAAATATTCTAACGTAAGCTACAACACCTTTATATGCATCATAATAAGAGTCAAATATTAACGCTTTTAAAGGAGCTTCTTTATCTCCTGTTGGAGCAGGTACTTTTTCTACTATAGCTTCTAGTACATCTTCTATATTTAATCCACTTTTAGCAGATATAAGTGGAGCATCACTTGCATCAAGCCCTATTATATCTTCTATTTCCGTTTTTATTTCATCAGGTCTTGCACTTGGAAGATCTATTTTATTTATAACAGGTAATATTTCTAAATCTTGATCTAATGCTAAATAAACGTTAGCTAATGTTTGTGCTTCAACACCTTGAGCAGCATCAACTACTAGTAATGCCCCCTCACAAGCTGCTAAACTTCTTGATACTTCATAGTTAAAGTCTACATGACCTGGAGTATCTATAAGATTTAAGAAATATTCATTTCCATCCTTAGCTTTATATACTAATCTTATATTTTGAAGCTTTATAGTGATTCCTCTTTCTCTTTCAAGATCCATATTATCTAATAACTGATCTTTCATTTCTCTTTCACTAACAAGCCCAGTTTTTTGTATTAATCTATCAGCTAAGGTAGACTTACCGTGATCTATATGTGCTATTATACTAAAATTTCTAGTTCTACTTTGTTTATTGTCCACCTTTGTTCCTCCTTTTTTATTATCATAACTTTTATTTTATAATATATCCCCTTTTATGTAAATAACCGTTATGTTATAAAACCAAAAACTTATTTTTCTTATATAATTCTCTCCTATTTATACATTAAATATTTAAAACTTCTTAATAGTAAAAATAAGACTTAAATATTTAAGTCTTATTTTTATTATCATTATATAGTTTTATTATTTTATCCTTAGCTTTATATATTTCATTTATTTTTTCACCAATATTAACTTTAATATCATCCATATTTATATCATCTATAAAAGAATTTAAAAGATATGCATCAGTTCCTAACATATCTTTTGCACTTTTATCTATTATAAATATACATATACTTAAATTCGTAATCATAGCTAGAATAAATAAAACTTTAAATACAACCTTAATTTTTCTTCTTTTTAATTTTTTATGAATCTTTTTTTCTAGCCTACTCATACTTAATCTCCTAGACTATTATCTATTTTGCTTAAAATATTCATCTAAAATTTCTGCAATATATTTTGCTGAAGCCTTTGCTTCTTCTGAAGAAGTACCATTGCTTCCTACTTCTATTAACATATGATTTTCAGCCATATATTGATTGAATTTCCCAACTGGTTTTTCTACTACAGATAAAACCAGTTCTGGATATTTCGTTTTAGCAAATTTAGTTATATCTTCAGCTAAAGATTTTACTTCATTTACATTCGGATTTCTCATACCTACAACAAAAAAGAATTTAGCTACTTTTTCACCCTTATAAGTTATTGACATCCTTTCATGCTCTTTTTGTATATCAGCATCAGTCTTAAGATCCCTTCCATCTCTATGTAAATCTATAGCTATATTTATACTTTTATGAGTATTTAACATTGATTTTACAGTTTCTAAACTACTTATATAAGATTTAGTAAAGTCAGGATAATCATGGTATTTTGTACTATGTGCAATTCCCCAACCTTTTTTACTTAATTGTTCTGTCAATAGTGTTCCAACCTCAATTACTGACTTTTCCTTATTTTGTGAGTGATAATTCCCTTCAGGAGAATCTGAATAAGTTTCCCCTGCATGAGAGTGATATATTAACATAGTAGGATTTTCTTTAGTTAATCTGATGTCATTTTTATATTCACTAGATGACACAGATACATTTTCTTTATTATTAGAGTTACTGTTTAATGTAGGAATATTTTCTTCTCCTATGTGAACTTTTATATAATCTTCTTCTTTATTAGCAGTTTTATCTTCTTTATCTTTTTCTTCTTCTTGTCCTAAATTTTTGAACGTATCGGTATACGACTCGTTATACGTATCGTTATTTGATTTGTTAATATTCTCCTTATTTAGATAGCTTTTAAATATATCTTTTATCTCTTCTTTTTTAATACCTTTACTAACATATTCTATAAGAGATATATCTGAAACTTCCTCTAATTCTTTTTTCACACAATCAAGCATTGGCTTACCACTTCTATCTAAGTTGTATTTTCCCCAGTTTTTTAGAGCAATCTCACGCGTATATGGATTGTACTTTATAAGTTTGTGGTGATTTTCAAATCTATCCATCAAAGAGTTTATACTTTCTATTGAATATCCAAGTTCAAAACTCATTTGCTTTTTAGTTATTTGATATATTCCAATTTGAGTTGTTGCTGGATTAGTTAATAGATATATGAAGAAAAATTTATCTTCTGGTGTTAATTCTTCTATAACCTTTGCATCTTGCCAAAAGGCAGTGTGCAGTTTTCTAAATATAGCCATAATGTCCCCCTTAATTTAACTTAAATAATATCAGTCTAAATATTTTAATTCACTTTAAATACCCTAGTTTCTGTAGTTTTCATATAGTCTTTAACTATATCTGGATAGTCTTTTTTTAGTCTTTTAGAATCTAAAGTAGTTCTACTTTGCCACTTCCAAGTTATTTTTCTATCCCCAATGAAAGCTACTTCATGATCTTTCATTTCCTGTTGTATTTCTTGTTCTATTTTACTTTTTTCTAATTTTATTTCCTTTAGCATATCATTTAAGGTATCTAGCTTTGAAAGTTTATTACTTTCTATAAATAAATTTAATGGCTTTTTTTCTATATTTTTATATCTATTTTTAAGAAATTTAGAATAATCTTCACTTCCATCAGGAAGTGGTATATCATCTCCTAATATGTATTTTTTCCAAAATTCCTCTTCCTTTTCCATAATGTAATCAATAAGCTCTTGATCTCTATCTAGTTTGTATATTTTTATTTCTTCATTACCAATTAATGCACATACATAACAATGACTTGCTCCTGTTACAGCCATATAGTGATAACACTGTATTTGATAATGTATTGGAACTTCTTCGCTCCACTCTTTTTTTAAGTAGCTATTAGTTACAACACATTCTAAAAATGCATTTTCTGAAACTACTACTTTATCTAAATTTGCTATGGCATAAGGATATTTGTGATTCCTAAGTATTCCATTTAAATTTCTTACCTTTTTACCAGTTTGGTTACAAAATTCTTTAGCTACAAATTCTTCTAGCTTTTCACCTAAAATCATTTTCATATTACTCTTTATTTCTACATTTTCATCTATTTTATCCATATATACATTTACGCTACTTCTATATGGATTTAAATTTAATATACTGCTTGCATCGCTACCACCAATTCCCTTTTTCCTTAGTTTTAACCAAGTTTCCTTTGGCATATTTAATGTGTTATGTTCTATATTTGCTTCTAAATATTTTCTCATATAATCCCCCTATTTTATATAACATCATATATTTTTAATAAAATTAATCTAGCGAAGATGATAATGTATAAACTAAACCAACATTTAAGCAACGGATTTATCGTTGGCGCTATGAGCAAAGCGAATTTTAAGCAACGGATGTATCTGAAGTGTTTTGCCAATATATTGCTCGCAAGTATATTTCGTTATAATCCATGATGTTTTACCTTCTGTATCCTTCCCTGTACTATATTGCATACCTTAGATGTATCCAACATCCTCTAGTATATCTTCGCTGCATTTTATTATCAGCGGTTTTTTATCTCCTGTATACACATACAGCCTGTCCTCTTTTAAATATACCTTCCAGTCCCTGCTATCATGTACTTCTTTTAACATAGCTTCTATTGTAACTATCTGGCTTCTTGTATAGTTCATCGCAACATGCAAAAACAGTCCATCACCAAAATGAAACTTATAATAATATGCATTCCACAGTCTTTTTAAGTTATTCTTCCTTATATCTGTCTGTGTCTTATATTCTGCCCTGAGCTCCTGCCCTTCCTTTTCCTGTAACTCTAATCTGTCCTGTGCTATAATGACCTGATTACTTAATTCATCTTTCTTTCTTTTCTTTAGCTCACTATCCTCTAATCCCCTGTCTAACTGGCGTTTTACATCATTAACCCTGGCATAATAACTCTTAGTTTCGGCTTCTGTGTGTCCACCATTTATATATTCATCTTTCTTTAGTTCAAGCTCACTAAACTCAAGTGAAACTTTTGTATAATTCTCAGATGCAGCATCTGCACGCTTATCAGCTTCCTCTAACTGCTTCTTTTTAGTCTCAAGTTCCTTTATACACCTTGCCTTTTTTTCGTCAAGCCCGCTTATCTGCTTTGCAAGTGCCTGATATTCCTTCTCATCATTGTCTGCCTTTACTCTGTCACTATCAGCAACATATGATGGCATAAGCTCATCTGCTGCATATAAAGGTCTGTCATACTTCTTAACCGCAACACTTATAAGCCTTGCAAGCTGGAATACTGATATTCTGTTAAAATATCTTAAAGCCTGATACATTGTCTTTATCTCAACAGACTTATAATCAAAGGCTTCTATTCCAAAACAATCTATTACAAGCTTCAGCTTCGTAGGTGACTTCTGCTTTCTTAAGCACTTAAGAACTCCCATGCCATTAAACGCATCCGGCATAAGCTCCTTATGTACCACTCTTTTAGTTTCTATATCAGCCATACCTATAGCCTTATCCATAATCGGCGACCACTCCTTAAGCTGGTCAGGTGTCATATTCTTAAGACTCTGCATAAGATTATCCATAAATGCCTCATTATACTTATCAGTTATAATACGCATTTTATGTGCTGGTGCCATATACTGGCTTATAGAATATCCACTACCTGCTGTATCTATAACAAGTATTGAAAGCTTCTCTCTGCCTTCCTGCGTATTTATATCTATCTGCTGTGATAATGATACAAGCTCCATAAGTTTAATATCCATAAGCTTAAGAAGCTGTTCTCTTTTTACGGGCTTAAGCTCAGTCAGCCTTCCTTCAACCATATCTGATACTTTTTTATAGTCATAACCCATCTTTAACTTATCCGTAAATATCTGCGCTAATGAACTTGCAGCCTCTGCCATTCCAGATAACAGTCTTGAGCCTGTTTCCTTTGCAGCACTCATAAGTGTAACACAGTCAAAAAAGGCAAGCTGAAGCCTTATATCATCATCTGACAACTGGTTAATTAGAGTGAATATATCTATCATAAAAGCCTCCCTTATGTTTTTTAATTTACAGGAACTGTAACTACACAAAATATCTTCTATATCTTATATATGTTCTTTTATTATATGATGTAATAAACAAAAGGTCAAAAAGTCTATAGTTTTTTATGTGTCATTCTTTAGAAACGTGTGCCGCCAGGTGCACCATTCCAAAAAGAGCTGCCAGCCATACGGCTTAGCAGCTCTGTTTATTTATATTTATTAAATTAGTTATGGGGTAATTAGCAAACACCCTGAGCGAGCATTGCATTAACAACCTTCTCGAAACCAGCGATATTAGCA
>OMGL01002041.1_pt1 | contig 11056 bp, 9 predicted proteins | sample 1645831 | NCBI WGS metagenome assembly OMGL01 (sample SAMN00849301, study PRJEB25192) | human gut metagenome | reverse complement strand
TACACAGTTTTCGTTGCTAATGACGGACAGGAAGCAGTTGAAATGTTTCAGTCTAAAGCACCTGAACTTGTGCTTCTTGATATTATGCTTCCGAAAATGGACGGCTGGCAGGTTTGCCGTGAAATAAGAAAAACATCTAATACTCCTATCATTATGCTTACCGCTAAGGGTGAAACTTTTGATAAGGTTCTCGGTCTTGAACTTGGCGCAGACGACTATGTTACAAAACCTTTTGATGCTAAGGAAGTAATGGCAAGAGTTAAGGCTGTGTTGAGAAGAGCCAGCGGCAGTAATGACGCTGAGGAAAATTCAAAGAAAATCGTAAAATATGATAATCTTGAAATCAATATAGTTAATTATGAGCTTAAGGTTAAGGGTGTACCTGTTGATACTCCTCCTAAAGAGCTTGAACTTATTTATCATTTTGCATCAAATCCTAATAGGGTTTATACCCGTGACCAGCTTCTTGACGAGGTTTGGGGCTTTGATTATTACGGTGATTCAAGAACGGTTGACGTTCACGTTAAAAGGCTTCGTGAAAAGCTTGAGGGCGTGTCAGACAAATGGTCGCTTAAAACCGTTTGGGGAGTAGGCTACAAGTTCGAAACAAAGGAATAATCAAAATGCCGGAAGATTTCCCGGCAGTAAGTATATAAAGGTATAAATAATGACAAAAATACATTTACCTCAAAAAAAGAATTTGAAGGATAATATTTTTGCTAAATACTTTTTGTTGTTTTCGGCAATAATGCTTATTGTGCTTACTGTTTTGGGTACGACGCTTACCGCTCTTGTGGGTGCGTACACTCAAAAACAGACTACAGATTTGCTTATGGAGAATGCACAGTCTATTGCCAACAGTGTAAGTTCCAATCTCCTTGTTGCGGATATGAATGATACTTATTCAAACGAGAAAGAAATGATATGCCGTGCAATCAAGATTGTATCTAATTCGGTTGACGCTGATATTTTTGTTTGCGACACCGAGGGAAATATAATTTTGTGTAAGGAAAGGGCAGATTCGCTTCCTTTTTTCGGAAAACTCGGCAAATGCTCGTTTCATACCGACTATAATATAAGCGATTCGATACTTCAGCAGGTATATGAGAGCAGTTATGTCGGCAGCGGGGTAATAAGCGGTCAACGTTCGTTTATTGTCGGTTGCCCGATTTACAGCTCAAATCAGATTATCGGCTCTGTTTTTGCAACAAGCGCAACAAGTGCCGTTTCACTTGTTCACGAAGTATTTAAAATGTTTATGTTAAGTGCTGTATTTTGCCTTGTTTTGGGCTTCTTATGTATTTGGAGGCTTACACGAAGCTTTGTTCAGCCGCTTCGTGATATGAGCAAGGCGGCAAAGCAATTTGCAATAGGCGATTTTTCATACAGAGTTAAAGTTGACGGCTGCGACGAGCTTGCAGAACTCGGCAAAGCTTTTAATGATATGGCAGACGCACTTGATACGCTTGAGTCGTCGAGACGAAGCTTTGTGTCTAACGTATCACATGAGCTTAGGACTCCGATGACTTCAATCGGAGGTTTTATTGACGGTATTCTTGACGGAACAATTCCGAAGGAAAAGGCAAATTATTATCTTGAAATTGTAAGCGGTGAAATTAAACGTCTTACCCGACTTGTTGTAACTATGCTTAATATGAGCAAGATTGAATCGGGCAGTTTTGAGATGAAACCGCAAAAATATGATATTTCAGACCAAATTATTCATATACTTTTGACTTTTGAGCAAAAAATAGAGGAAAAGCATATTGAAATTGAAGGTCTTGAAAATTTAAACCCTACCTTTATCACGGCGGATAGGGATATGATTTATCAGGTTATCTATAATATTTTTGACAACGCTGTTAAATTCACAAATGAGGGCGGATATATTAACGTCTCTATGAATGAAGATGACAAAAATGTTGAGGTGCACATCAAAAATAGCGGTATAGGTATTCAAAAGGAAGAACTTTCAAAGGTGTTCCAAAGATTTTACAAGGTTGATAAATCACGTGGACTTGACGCTAAAGGTGCAGGATTAGGTTTATATATAGTAAAGATGATGGTTGAAATGCACAGCGGCACAATTTATGCGCAAAGTGAGGACGAAAATACGGCTGAATTTGTGTTTAAGCTGCCAAAGGAGTATAAACCTGTCTATAAAAAAGGAGACAAACAATAATGAGCGATTTTGATAATGAAAAAACCGGCGGTCAGGAAAGGCCGGATTATTATCAGCCAAATCAAAACGAAGGGCAAACATATTATACCCCTCCTCAAAATGAGCAGGCTGACAATAACACAACCTATCACTATTCCTACGCAGGTAAAGCACAGGAAAATCAAGAAAGCTATTCAAACACATCAAACTATTCAAGCGGTAACGGCAACTATTATCAACCGCCGCAAAATGATAATAAACAAAACGCAGAAAACGGCAATTCGCCAAAGCCGCCTAAGAAGAAACCCAGTGCCGGCAAAATAGTTGCAATTATTCTTGTTATTTGCGCATTCGTTGCAGCAGTCGGCATTGTTCTTTCAACAACGGGTGTAATTGACAACAGTAAAAATTCACAAAATAACAGTTCAACCTCTCAATCTCAGGATTCAGGCAGTGATGTTAAAACAAACGACAGTAACAGTGTTCAAACAAAGGACAGCAGCGGCAATCTTACCGTTGCAGGTGTTGCTAAAAAGGTTATGGATTCATGCGTCGGTATCACCGTTTACAGCGAGAAGCAGGCTTCATATAATTATTTCTATAATTACGGCAATAATGACGGCAATAATTCAAGCAACTCAGACCCTGAAAAGTCAGGCGAAGGCTCAGGTATCATTATGTCGGAGAAAAACGGCAAAACATACATCCTTACTTGTGCTCACGTTATCAGCGAAGGCACTAAATTTACAGTAACTCTTAATAACAAGAAAGAATATGACGCTAAAATGGTTGCATACGACAGCCAGACCGATATCGGCGTTCTTTCTATCGATGCAACAGGCTTGCAGGTTGCTGAATTTGCAAACAGCGATAATCTCGCAGTCGGTGAGCAGGTAATTGCTATCGGATGTCCGGGCGGTCTTGAATTTATGAATTCGCTTACAAGCGGCTATATTTCAGCACTTGACAGGCCGATTTCATCAAATATAGGCTATGATAATAAATGTATACAGGTTGATGCAGCAATTAACCCCGGTAACAGCGGCGGCGCATTGTTCAATATGCAAGGTCAGGTTATCGGCGTAAATTCTTCAAAGATTGCCGCTACCGAATATGAAGGAATGGGCTTTGCAGTTCCGTCGGATACTGCTATTGCAACTGCCAACAGTCTGATTAAGACCGGCTATGTAGAGGGCAGAGCTAAGCTTGGAATTACTTATCTCCCTCTTACTAAATACAGCAATTATTCCGCTATCCTTTCGGCACTTGAGGAAAAAGGCTATAAAAATGCACAGGGCACAATGGTAATTAATTCTGTTGACGGCTCATCAGACCTTGCAAGCAAGGATGTTAAACAGTATGATATGATTGTTGCAATTAACGGCAAAACTATGACATCAACCGATGTTTTAACTTCGGTTTTGGCTGACTCAAAGCCGGGTGATACAGTTAAGCTTACCATTGCAAGAATTGAAAATAACAGTATTAAGACAAGTACGGTTGAGTGCAGGCTTATGGAGTCAAAAGGTGACAGCTCATCTCAAAGCAACAGTTCGGGTGAATAATAGAATTTAATACGTCGGGCATATAAATGTGCGAAAAACGGCTTGAACATCAGTCCAAGCCGTTTTCGCAGTTAAAGCATACATATCAATAACCGAGGTTGCCGATATTTTCGGCGCTAATAATAAAGAATAAGCTATGAAATATAAATACGTAATTTGGGATTGGAACGGCACGCTTTTTGACGATGTTGAAATCAGTGTTTACACAATGAACAAAATGCTTGAAAAAACAGGATATAAAAACAGAATTGACCTTGATTTATATAAGAAAATATTTACGTTCCCCGTAAGTGAATATTATCAAAAGGCAGGTTTTGATTTTTCAAAGGATAAATTTGAGGACTTGGCTAAAATATATGTTGAGGTTTATACTTCTTTGCAATTTACGGCAAAGCTTAATGATGAAACGCTGCCGATTCTTAAACTCCTTAAAAATAGGGGATGTAAGCAAATCATTGTTTCCGCCTGCGAGAAAAACAGACTTTTAAATCAGGTGGAGAAATTTAAAGTCAAAGATTATTTTGATGCTGTATTGGGTATAGATGACGATTTGGCGGTGAGCAAATCAAGTCTTGCGAAAAAGTGGTTTGATGATAACAAAATAGATAAAAACGAAGTCCTTTTTATCGGAGATACCGTTCACGATTATGGAGTTTCGCAAAGTATTTCCTGCGATTGCGTACTTGTTTCCTGCGGCCATCAGGACAGAAGCGTTCTTGAAAAAACAAATGCGCCTGTTTTGGACAAATTAAGCCAAATTTCCGATTTTCTTGCACTTTAATTGTTACTAATAATTTACAAAATCTTTAAACAGTTGAGTTTTATGTTATATTATGGTAAAATGTAAAATGTTGTGGTAAAACAAAATGTATATTAGTGAGGTAATTTTATGTTGCAGTTAATACCGCTTGCATACTATGCTCAGGAAAAGAGCGGCGTGTTTGCGATAGACGAACAGCTTAAGGTGAATTCCGATTTTGATTTAAAACTTTTAAAGCTTGAAAAAGCTCAGGATGGCAAACTTGTTATAAAAAAGGACTCTTCGCTTGATAAAGAGGAATATAAGTTGGAGGTTACACCCGATTTAATTTCAATCAAGGCTTCAAGTGAAACAGGCGCTTATTATGCGCTTCAAACTCTCCGTCAGATTGGTAAATTTGAGCTTGGCTCAAAAGAAATTCCTTGTTGCATTATTAATGATAAGCCAAGATTTTCTTGGAGAGGCGTTCAGCTTGATGAAAGCCGCCATTTCTTCGGCAAGGAATATGTTAAAAAAATGCTTGATATGATGTTTATGTTAAAGCTTAACGTTTTCCATTGGCATTTGACTGACGATCAGGGCTGGAGAATTGAAATTAGAAAATATCCGCTTCTTACCGAGATTGGCTCAAAAAGAGCATATACTCAAATTCACGGTTGGGGCAGTACAGATATTATTAATGAGGAATATTCAGGTTTTTATACTCAGGATGATATTAAGGAAATTGTTGATTATGCCGCAAAACGTGGAATAATGGTGGTGCCTGAAATTGATTTTCCGGCTCACTGCGCCGCTGCTATTGCCGCTTATCCTTGGCTTGCGTGCCGTGAAATTAACAGGGATGTGCCCGGATACTTTGGCGGCGCCATTCCTCAAAGAAAGCTTAGGCAATTTGATTGGAACAGGCCTATTTGCCCCGGCAAGGATAAAACGGTTGATTTTGTTAAAAACGTTATTGATGAGGTTTGCTCACTTTTCCCTGCACCTTATTTTCATATCGGCGGTGACGAAGCACCGAAGTCGGAGTGGAAAAAATGCCCTTGCTGTCAAAAGAGGATTAAGGATAACAACCTTAAGGACGAGGAAGATTTGCAGGGCTGGCTTAATAATGAAATTCTTGCGTTTGTCAAGTCAAAGGGCAAGAGGCTTATCGGTTGGAACGAGGTTTTAAAGGCAAAAAGCCTTGATAAATCCGTAATATGCCAATATTGGACTCCGAAAAAAGATTCAAGAGCAAGAGATTGGGCGAATAACGGCAACAGCGTAATCTTGTCTAATCATCAGTCATTCTATTTTGATATGACGTATGCTCAATACTCTCTTAAAAATACATATAATTACAACTATAAAAATTTCGGAATTAAACCCGAAAGTGAAAAAAACATTCTCGGAATAGAGGCAGAAAACTGGACAGAGTGGACAGATTGTCCCGAAAAGTTAGAAGTATTTATGTATCCGAGAACTCAAGCACTTGCCGAGGTGGCTTGGTCGCCTGAAAGCAAGAAAGAATTTGATTCATTTATGGCAAGAATGGAAAATTTCAAGCCGTATTTTGAATATTTTGGTATGAGCTATGCGGTAAACAGTGTAGCTATGCCTAAAAAATGGCTCTTAAAATCAAAGATTAGAAAAGAGTTCAGTATGGGCGATACTCATCTTGAAGTTAAGCTTAACAAAAAATATATTGAGCAAGGAGAAAAGTAAATGAAATTTTCTGATTTTCCTCAGGCAGTAATCAAAGAAAATGTTGATTATACCGTTAAGGAAATTACAAACGTAATTAAAAAATACGGACCTCGTGAGTCAGGCAACGAGAATTGCTATGCGGCTCAAAAGCATATTAAAAAAGAAATGGATACTTTCTGCGACGGTACAGAGTTTGAAAGCTATAAAATGGCTCCAAAGGCATTTCTCCATTTTACAAAGCTTGTATCTGTTGTCATTTTCTTGGCAGTAGTTGCTTGTGCAATTTTAATGTATACAAGTATTATTACGCCTCTTTTGGCGCAATGTATTGTTTGTGGCGTTGTTTTTGTAGGTCTTTTTATCACCGTTATGGAATTTTTGCTTTATAAGCAGTTTATGGACCCTCTTTATAAAAAGATTGAGGCTCATAATCTTATGGGTGTACGAAAGCCGAGAGGCGAGGTTAAAAGAAGAATTGTTATCAGCGGTCATATTGATGCGGCTTATGAATGGCGTCACCTTTACTACGGTAAAAAAGTACCTCTTATGGCTATCTTTATGAGCTGGACAATCGGAGGTGCAATCGTTTCATTTATTTTGAGCGTTATTGCTATTGTTGCTAACTTTGTTGATATGGGCACTTTCGGCGATTTTATGATTAATTACAGCTACATTTTCCATTTTGTAACTGCTCTTGGTATGGTTACATTGTTTATGTTTGTTGATTTCAACACTATTTCTCCGGGCGCTAACGATAACCTTACAGGTACTTATGCAGCTGTCTGTGCACTTCGTATGCTTGATATGGCAGGTGTTGATTTTGAAAATACAGAGGTCTGCGCTATGATTACAGACGGCGAGGAAGCAGGTCTCAGAGGTTGCAAGAGTTGGGCAAAAAATCATTATGACGAATATGTAAACAGCGGCGTTGAAACGGTTGTTTTGTGTGTAGATACTCTTACCGATCGTGAATATCTCCGTGTTTATAATAAGGATATGACCGGCACTGTTAAAAATAATCAGCAGTTTAGCCAATTGGTTATGGACGCATCAAAGGATGCAGGTCATGATGACATTGAACTTTCTTCTGTCTTTTTCGGCTCTTCAGACGCTGCTGCTTTTTCTCAGGCAGGAATTACCGCAACGTGCCTTGCCGCTATGGACCCAAGGCCGGCAGATTATTATCATAACCGCCGTGACACGGCAGATCGCCTTGTTCCTGAAACTATCAAAACAGGCTTTGACGTTATTATTTCTACTATTCTTAATTTTGACGAAAAAGGTCTTAACTAAATAATTATTAGAGAGCAGGTAAGGTGGCATTTCCTTGTGCGATGCGCCTGATTCCTGCTCTTTTTTGTTACTCAACCGTTAGTTGAGCGAAAAATCAACAAACAGTGTAGTTTAACAACTGACGGATAATTGATTATTTGGCATTTTTGGTGTTACGATTAGCTTACCGAAGGAGGTAACTGATATGTTTAACAAAATCAAAAATGAAATTAAAACGGAGGTAGAAGCAATGAATATCGGTAATAATATATCCGCATTAAGAAAGAAAAAGGGAATAACGCAGGAGGAGCTTGCAAATGAATTGGGAGTATCTGCTCAGGCTGTTTCAAAATGGGAAAATAACAGTTCTTGCCCCGATGTTTCTCTACTTACTAAAATCGCCGATTATTTCGGTGTCAGCGTTGATGCTCTTCTTCGTGAGAATGAGGAAGATATTGTCAATTCATCAGAAAATAAAGGCGCAAATGCAAAATCAAGTGATGACAAAAAGAATATTATGATTAAGGTTACACAGCAAAACGGAAAAGAGAATATTATTAAAGTTCCTTTTAAGTTTGCAAAGCTCGGCCTTAATATCGGCAATATGTTTGGTCTTAGCAAGGATATTTCTGACAAAATTGCGACATTGGCAGAAAATGATATGACTGATATTGTTAATATTGATACGGAAAACGGCGAGCATATTGCAATTACTCTTGATTAATTTTTTCAATTCGTAAAAATTATGACGCAATGATTATTTATCATTATTTTCAATATTACTTGCAAATGCTCTTTTTATAATATATAATAAACTGTAAGTAATTTTTACGGAGGAAAATATGGAAAAAATACTTGTTCTTGATTTCGGCGGGCAGTATAATCAGCTTATCGCAAGACGTGTGCGTGACCACCATGTTTATGCGGAAATTTTGCCTTATACAACCGACCTTGAAACTATTAAGAAAAATGATTATAAAGGTATTATTTTTACGGGCGGTCCTAACTCGGTTTACGATATGGCATCTCCGCACTATACTAAAGATATACTAAATATCGGCGTGCCAATTTTAGGTATTTGCTACGGCTGTCAGCTTATCGCTTGGATGGGTGACGGCGAGGTTAAAACAGCTCCTCAAAGTGAATACGGCAAGATTGAATTTACTAAAAAAGAGTCAAAGCTTTTTAAAGACGTTGATGAAAAATCAGTAGTTTGGATGAGTCATACGGACTATATTTCAACTGTTCCTGAGGGCTTTGAGATTATCGGCACAACAGATGCCTGCCCTTGCGCAGCTATGCAAAATGTTGAGAAAAATATTTATGCCGTTCAATTCCATCCTGAGGTTACTCATTCTGTTTTCGGCTCGCAGATGCTTTATAATTTCCTTTATGAAGTTTGCGGCTGTAAGGGCGATTGGGTAATGGATAATTTTATTGAAAATACCGTTGCTAAGCTTAGAGAACAGATTGGCGATAAAAAGGTTATCCTCGGTCTTTCAGGCGGTGTTGATTCTTCCGTTGCAGCAGGTCTTTTGTCACGTGCTGTCGGCAAACAGCTTACATGCGTTTTTGTTGATCAGGGCTTAATGCGTAAAAACGAAGGCGACTTTGTTGAAAAAACATTCACAAGCCTTTTTGATATGAATTTTGTAAGGGTAAACTGCGGCGATGTTTTCCTTGAAAAGCTTAAAGGTGTAGTTGACCCTGAGCAGAAGAGGAAGATTATCGGTACCGAATTTTTTAATGTTTTCTGGAACGAAATCAGGAAGCAGGACGAACTCGGCTATTTTGCACAGGGCACTATTTATCCTGATTGTATCGAATCAGGTAAAGGCGATGCCGATGTTATCAAAACTCATCATAATAGGGTAAATACACCGGATGATGTTGAATTTCTCGGTATTATTGAGCCACTTGCAGATTTATTTAAGGATGAGGTTCGTGCAGTAGGCGAAAAGCTTGGCATTCCTAAGGAACTTGTATGGAGACAGCCGTTCCCCGGTCCGGGCCTCGGTGTAAGAATTATCGGAGAAATTACTGCCGATAAGATTAAAGTGCTTCAAGATGCCGATTGGGTTCTTAGAGATGAAATGGCAAAGAACGGATATGAGAAAAATCTTGCTCAGTTCTTCTGCGTTCTTCCTTGCGTTAAAACTGTCGGCGTTATGGGCGACCACAGAACTTATGATCACCTTGTTGCAATCCGTGCTGTAACGACCGATGATTTTATGACCGCCGATTGGGCGAAAATCCCTTACGATATCCTTGCTAAGGTTTCAAATCGTATTACAAATGAGGTAGAACATATAAATCGTGTGGTTTATGATATCACCTCCAAACCCCCCGGCACAGTCGAGTGGGAATAATACCAAGAGTGCTGTAAACCCGCATAAACACAGGGTTTTCAGCTATCAAATTCCCGATTTGATAGCAAAATGATAGCAAACCGTAAAACGCCATTATTTTAAGTGTTCTATCGGTTTGCAGGTACAATTATCTTAATACTATAAAAGGCATTACTGACTTTTGCAGTCGGTAATGCCTTTTTTGCGTTTATTTGCTTATTTGTTTTGACTTAAAAAGTTTTCTAGTGCTTTGATTTTTTCGTCAATACCCTTCATACGGTCACTTATGCCGTTTTGACAGATGATTTGTTGTGTTTTTAGTATTTCTTTTATCAATTCTTTTTTCACATTGTTTTCGTTTTTGTTGCTCATCTATTTGACGGTATAATTCGAATTTTAATGTTATTTTTGGATTAACAATGGATTTCTCGTTAAAACCGAAATAAGCGGGATTTTTCTTAAATTCAAATAAATGAGTTGCGCAACGGACTAACACAAAAACAGATTCGCCAATGTATAAAGGTGCGATATCACCATTTGCATTGATAACACTTACTTTATACACACCTGCTCCAATTGCTTCTATGAAATTGCTTGAAAAGAAATCAATTTTAGTTTGTATTTTCATAAGTAACACCTTTATTCAATATTGATTGCAGGATAGTTATAACGCCAACGGTCGTATTCCTCTTTTGTGATTTCTCCGTTCTTAAGTTTTTCGGCTTGCTCCTGCCAAGCGGAAAACATATCGAACAATTTAAGATAGTTTGTTCCCATACCCTTATCAAGGCGTATGCAAAGCTCGTCATCAAGTTTATCAATACGGAAACCGTATAAATCCTCAAGAGTAAACAGAGTGTGCATTAATCCGTTGTAGCTGTCAATGTCGGGCACAGTTAAGGCACTTGTCGATATGCCAAACACGTTTGCAAGATTGTTTGTTAAATCAGCCTTAGGCGTTCTGCTGCCGGATTCATACTGTGCCATACGGATGTCAGCGGTTTTCTCCGGAAAGCCTACCTGCATACCGAGATATTTTTGAGTCATACCTTTTAAATTTCTAAAAAATCTTATTCTTTCGCCGATAGCCATAATATAGCCCCTCTCATTTTACTGTTAAATATCATAGCATAACAAGTTAAGCAATGTCAAGTAACATAAAACAAAAAAGTTTAATATTTTTGCGAAAACCACTTGACATAACGGAATATGTTTAGTATAATCATTAAGCAAATAGCGTTAAGTCTATTTGCAAACAACTGAA
>OMGL01002035.1_pt1 | contig 11092 bp, 10 predicted proteins | sample 1645831 | NCBI WGS metagenome assembly OMGL01 (sample SAMN00849301, study PRJEB25192) | human gut metagenome | reverse complement strand
TATACGGGACAGTGCCAGCCGTTTCGACTTTGTACCCGGTGGACTCCTGCACGGTTTCCACTTCAAGCTCCGCCTCTGCCAAGGCAGCTTTGGTCGTATTTTTCGGCCATGTACCCGCCCGCTGGTTCTCGCTGGTGTAGGGGGCGATTGACTTTTGGGCGGACTGTTCGGTGTCCACCATGAGATCCGCATCCATGACGCCAGCATGAGTGGTTCGGTACGGGATGGTGCCTGCCGTTTCCACTCGGAAGCCATTCACCGTGTTGTCACTCTCCACCAGCAGTTCACCATCGGCAATGCCCGCATGGGTAGTTGTCCGAGGCCATGTGCCAGCGTACATCGTTTCACTTGCATACGGTGCCTTGTAGACCAGCGACGAGAACTCACACTCAACTTCAAGCCCGGTCTGCACCTGCAAATACAGGCTATCGAGGTGGGCGGTCATCCGTTTGTAGATGTTCACACTGCGGCGAATCTCCCGGCGTTTTACCGGAAGAAGTGCGCCGTCCACCGAACATATCACGCGGAAATGACCGGGTGTTCCGCCGTAGTCGTACCACTGCTCGATCTCCGAACGTGGGTAGATTGCAGAGATAGCTTTCAGGGTTGCCCATTCCGTGCCGTAGTAGCGCCGGACTTCCAGTGCCGTTTTGATGATGTTCCGCTTGGCTTGTAGCGGGTAGCTGGAATCGTACCAGTCCACCTTGAACTGCACGGCCAGAACATCCAGAATCTCTTCCGGCCGAGAATCAATCAGCGTATAGATGCGGATTCTTTCCGCCGCTTCCATTTCCCGCTGATGCCTCTCGCGGTACACCTTGTCCATGATGCGAACCCACGGCTCGTCCGTGACCGCCGGGGGCAACCCTTCAACCAGTCCGGTTTCCCACAGATCAGTCATCTTCGATACCTCCGTAGGTGATCTTGCAGCTATTCAGCTTCGCCACCTGTGTTTCGGAGATTTTGGTATCGACCGGGCCTGTCAGTTTGGGACGCTTGGCGCCCGCTTCACGCACCCGCATGATAAGCTCCGAGGAATCAATGTCCCGGCCTATTTTGCGCTGCCATGTCTGGTAATCCTGCACAGCCTTCTCTACGTTTTCCTGAATGGTCACAGCAGATTTGACATTGCTGGATGCGATGTAATAGGTCAAACCTATGTCATAGGGTACTTCCTCCGGGGCATGGCAGAGAACCAGATCCCCCATCGGCTTTTTGACCGTGGTGAAGTAATCCTCCATGCCCCGGCATTCCTTCGGTCGGAAGCCGCCCATCGTTCATCAGAAAATAGATGTGGATGGTATAGCCTTCCTCGCAGACGATCTTTGTGCCGGACACATCTGTGCGCCAGCTTTCGGCAAAGTATTCGTAGGAATCCGCCGGTCCTGCCGTAGAAAAGATGGACGGTGCATAATGGATGCGCCGGGTGAAAGAATCATCGTTCTCCACATCCGTGCCTCCGCTGCTGGCAGATATGTTGCTGACGGAAGCCACATAGGGAATCGGATCAACCAATGTACTGATTTCCCCGACAAGAACCCCGTCGCTCCCGCTGCCGGCCTCATCCGCCACGACCTCAACATCGACAGACAGCTCTCCTGCCGGAATCTCCGCATACTTCGTGGTCTTGAAATACTGCTTTTCGTTGGTTCGCACCTGCGTTCCTTCCGGGATGCTGGTTGCACTGGTTCTGACCGCGGACAAAGTAAAACGCACAACTGCTGTCGCCTTGCCAGCCGCCATGCGTTCCACGCCCACCAGAGGGGCCAAATTGTCCAGATTTGTCCCGGTGCTCGTCGGCAGCAGCTCACCTTTCAGACAGGCCGTGCTGTACTCGATTGTGTGATGAGAGCGATGTGCCAGCACCAGCAGCGTCATGCGGGCATCTGCGCACTGCGCCAAAGACACCGTCCCGTCATACATTTCCTTGTTGTACTTTTCAAACAAAGCCCTGCAGTCGGCTATCGCTTCTTCCAGCGTCTCCCCGCCATCAATATCAATGTCCGGGATATTCTCAAATTCTTTGATTTTAGACAAGCTCGTACACCACCTTCGGGGTTACTACTCCGCGCATTGCATCGCTCTCCGCCCAGTCCACGCGCACCACCCGCGCCCGCGGCTCGAAGGTAGCGGTTTTCTCCGTTACCTCCGCGACATAAAGTCCCTTCGCCACTGGAATCGGCTTATCCAGAAAGACGCTCGGATCTATGCCAAGCAGTCGATCTCCTTCCAGACTGCCTACGGGGGTGGAGTACAGCGTGCGGAGGCATCGCGCAACATCCTGCGCTTCTTCCTGCGTTGCCCTGTCGTTGGACAGTTCAAGCATCGTACTGCTTATGTCAATCATGTGTACTCCTTTATAGTCAGACTCACCTTGCACTGGGTCAGCAGGCCGTTCTTTACCACAACGTCCCAGCTTTCGCTCATGCTGGTTAACCTGAATCTATTGGGGGACAACGGTGCGAAACCGATGATCATGTAATGCAGCTCTCCGTTTTCCACCATTTCCGCCAGTCGGTTCTTCATCCTGCTGGGATTCACGCCAAGGCTGGAATCAAGAAGAATCTCACACTCGTATTCTCTGAGCTTCGGGCCAATGAATTCCGGCTTTGCCTTGCCTTTCAGGACTTCATGATCGACCCAGTTTGCTTCAATTTTGCCTTTGAAGTTGGAGAGTGTGAGCACCCGCAGATGGCCCACGGAAAAAATCACATCGCCAAAAACTCCCACATACATTCCGACACCCCCTTACAGCGGCGCGCTTGTCGGAGCGTTAAGGTTGCCGTTATGCGTATGGTTCACCAGCGACTTGCCCGACACCACTACGTCACCACCGGCGCCCGTGATGTTCACCGTTGCAGCGCTGGCCGTCAGGGTCGTCGCGGTCAACTTCAACTCGCTTGCGGCCTGCACTGTGATGCTTGCCGGAGAATTGATTTTGACCTCGCCGCCCTCGCTGACTGTCACGCTGGCGCTGCCGATTTTGATTTCAAGGCTTTTCGCTTGCAGGATTTTCTTCCCGTCCACAAAATCCAGCAGCTCTTTCGCGTTGGCATCGAACTTCCGGTATGCTTTTCCATCCTCGTTGCAGTATTCTTTGCGGAAGATTTTTTTCTTGCCCTCGGCAGGTTTAATCTTCTCGTTCCAAATCGTACCCAGCACCACGGCATCCTCCGGGCTGTCGCCCGGATGCAGCACCACAACAATGTCGCCCACTTCCGGCATCATGTACTCCCGGTTGGACAGGAACGGCACCTTCTCTGTTACGGTATCGTCCCGGTCGGGGTAGGTTACTTCGCACAGGCCATTTTCGTAGTCGATGGAGCTTATATTGCCATGTCGTACTTCGCTGCTCATGCAAAATCCCCCTCTTCTACCTTGCTGGCCTTCACCTGCGTTTTGTATCCGCCAGACTTTGTATAAACTTGATCCATCTGGTCGATGAAATATTTTCCGCCCATCTTCCCATAGCCATCCACATTGATGCACTGGGCAGATGCACCCGCCGGGTATCCCGGAACTGTAAAACTAATGGATGTTGCGCCGTGGTTGGCATTCTTGATGGCTGCAATCAGTTTGGCCTTCGCGTCCGCCTCGCTGCTCACCTTTCCGGTAAGCTTGAGCTGACGTTCCGCCGTGCCGACTGTGACGTTGATGCTGATGCCTTTCTGCTTGTTGGTGTAGGTATACACGCCGCCAGTGTAGGTGCCTGACAATTTTGTGTTCCATTTGAAACTGCCCGGTTCAATGCACAGGGCGTTCGGATTTCCTTTCGGCTGTTCTTCGTATGCCGTCCAGACCGCCGGTTTCGCCTTGTATTTTTCCCGGTCATACACCCACAGTTTCGATGCGTATACCTTGATGATCAAAGCGTAATCGTTGCACAAGTTTTGGAGAAAGGCGCTGTCAGTGGCATCCTGTTCCTTTGCATCTATGTCGTGGTCGTCGCCCTCGAACTGCAGTTCCAGCTTATACCGCTCGGCAATGGTTTCCGCGATTTTTTTCACACTGGTCTGTTTCCATGTGAAGGTGCGGGTGCGTTCGCTGAAGCTGCTGTCGTTGGGTTTTGCCACGCCGCTCATAGTCAGAGTATCGGGAGCACTGCTAAAACTAGGATTGTCCAGCACGAATGCACCGCACTCTGCACTGTAATCTCGGTAGCCATTGCCGATGCCGCCGATTTCCCAGTTCTTGACAAGGATGGTTGGATAGAGCTTTGCGCCCTTCTCCGGCAGCCACTCATTCTTCCACCTCTTATCGCGGGCATTGATGGCGATGCTCATGCTGTCGCTCTGGGATGCTGCCACATCCGTATAGTGAAAACTCTCCACATCATTTTCGATCCGTGCCGTAATATCGGTTTTGTCGTATTTCAGCAGATCGCCGCCTCGCGGCCTTTGGGTCTCACTGCTGTCAAAACCATTACGCACCTGCTTTCCAAGGCGGCAAGTCGCCGCTCTTTTCCGCAGGCAGTTCAGGTGTTGACAGCACCGTGCCGGAATCGAACCGGACTATGCGGATGAGTTCTGGGTTGTTTTGCATCAGCCAATCGGCTTTCTGCTCACTCCCATATACGTTCAAGGCAATCAGATCCCATGTGTCACCGGACTTCGTTGTGTAATTAAGTGCCATAGTTTTTGCGCCTCATTTCACTTTCGTACCGTTCCATGTTCTCGCAGAAACGCTCAAAGTCATCGTCGAGGATGGAGCGCAGCTCTTCGATGGTCATACCGCCATAGACGGTAAAGTTCGGTGCGTAGACGTAGGTGTTGCCGGAAGAGCTGGTGTAGGTGCGCTGGTAGCCGGTGCCGCCAGTACCTCCCTGTCCGCCAGAGGTTCCACCGGGGTTGTTGTCCTTTCCACCGATGGGCCGCAGCTCCACCACTCTCTGCTGATACTCCTGAAGGTTTGTCAGCATCGAAAGCTCCTGCTCCGTCGCACCGGTATTGTAAACCGTCGGGAAGAAATCCACATTACTCAAGTCGTAGTTGTCCGGGTTCGCGGCATATTCAAGGCGTGCCTTTTCCATGTCCGCGCACCGGATGAACTGGATAACCTTCTGTGCATTCTCGTTTGTAAGAACAGTCTGCGCACCGGAAACAGCTTTGCCGATGCCCATATTCACGGTCTGAGCCACCTTGCCCTGCTCGTCCGACGCCACAGGCGCAGGCAGAGCGGCCAGCGCTTCCAGACCATCCACGGCGTAGTTGGCAATCTCCGTGATGTGGCTGAACGCTACACCCGCATCCGAACCCAGCACCAGACCAGCCGCGACAGGCTGAATCATGGTGCTAAAGCTCTGCGCGATCTGGTTATAGCGCTGCTGCCGCTGTGCCTTGCGGAAGTCGATCAGGTTGGTGTCTTCTTCCGTAAAGCCTCCATCTGCAAGCATCTTCGGCTTTCTGCCGGGCAGCCCCAGCAGGTCGCCAAGGCCGACGCCCAGTATCTTGCCGGCTGTCAACCAAGTGTCGATGTTCTTTTCCCGGACGCCGCGGCGGAAGCTTATGACAGCCTCCGGGCCAGCCTCGCCAGCGATAGACGGTCCCCGCGTCATGCCGCCGTTGGCGAACGCCGGCACAGATACGGGAGACAGGTTGAAACCGAAGGACTTGCCGCCGACCACCGGGACGGGAATGCCGAACAGTGTTTCAGGAATCGTGAGCCGAATCTTGTTCAGCGCGCCGATGATGGCATTGACCACCTTCACGCCGACCGTCGCCACCTGCTTCAAGAATCCGATGATTCCCAGAATCACAGTCTCCGCCACGGGCAGTGCCTTTCCTACCACATCCACGGCCACCTTTATGGCATTGACCAGTGTGGTTCCCACCAAGCTGACCACCGTAGACAGCAGCGGCATGACCGCCGGGATGCCTTTGTTGGCGATAAAGCCAAAAATCTCAGTCAGCACCGGCTTGATGTGGTTCGCCCCCAAATCTACGATTTGAGAGAAAACGCCGGCGAATGATTGAATCAGCGGCATTACGGTCTGGATGGCCGGGATGGCCGCACCAAACACATCGCCCATGTTCAGTCCACCGATACTGAAGCCGGATAACTGCTGCTGGATATTTTGCAGTCCCTCCGGGGTGGAAAGCTGACCGAATACTTGCTTTGCCGTATCGCCAATGCCGGAGATTTTCCCGGTAAATTTGTCAAATATGGCAAGGCCGCCTTCGCCAAACACCGTTCCCACAATGCCGCGAATGTCCTCAAAATGGTCGCCAAGCAGCGAAACGACCGCCACCATCGTACCCAGACTGGTGATGGCCGGGCCGAACGTGCCGAGCAGCGACATGAAGCCGCCGCCCAGTTTCGATGCCACCGGGCCTACGGTCGAGCCAAGGACATTCAGTCCCGCACCCGCAAACTGGCCTACGTTCTTGACTGCGCCAATCGTGCCGCCAGCCAGCTTTGTCGCTCCGCCAACCACCTTGTTCTTGGCGTTTGCCAGAATGGCCGGGCCTTGCGTCTGGTTGAAGATGTAGCCCATCTGCGCAAGAGCGGCCTGTCCACTCAGTCCAGCCGTGCTATTCGCCATCCGCCAGATGGTTCGGCCAACGCCGGTGCCATTTGCAAAATTCATTTTTGCAAGAAGTCCCACGCCGGCCTTTCCGGCTGTTCCGAGTGCAGACTTTCCGATACCGCCCATCGCGGACAGGGTCGCTCCGCCGAAGGACTTCAACCCGGTAAAGATGCCGGGCAGGTTGATTCCTTGCGGGCCTGCAATGCCGGTCAGGATTTGCTTTGCAACACCGCCAGCCCGGACGAACCCGCTTCCGATTGCGGTGTTTCCCAGAGCGCTCACAGTGCGCCCAACGCCCGTGACGTACTTACCGGGACCGGTGTTTTTCAGCACACCCAGCAAACCACCGTTTGTGCTGGCTTCCAGCACATCGTTCACAAAGCCGGCGTTTCCTTTCTTGGTTCCGCTGCGCAGTCCCTTGAAATTCCGCATCGTTGCCCAGATGCCGATGCCTGCACCATCCAGTGTTTGCTGGATTCTTCCAAGGCGTGTCGTGGGCTGCGGCACGCCGATACCGGCCATCTGTACACCGTACTTTGCGTTTTCGGCAAACATCCCGGCGTTCGACCCTGCAAATGCAGCGCCGCCCACTGTTTTCTGAATCAGGCTCGTAGGAGTCAGCGCACCTACCAAGTTTCTGACAGTGATACCGCCGAATGTCCCGCCGGGGGCGCCGCTGGGCTTTCCGCCGATGACGATATTGCCCACCGTGTTCAGCAGGGTTGTGCCAGCGCTGTATGCCGTGGGTGCAAGACTCATCGCTCCCAGCGCTGCAACGATGGCCGTAATGGCTCCCGCCACTTCCGGGCCGTTTTCTGCGGTGTAGTCGATGCCCTTCTGAATCCACGGCAGCGCCACTTTTGCGGCGTCGCCAATGCCCGTCACCGCCACTTGCAGCAGCGGAAGGATGGATGTCACGAGGTTCGACAGGTCAGGAAGGCTTGCGTCGATTTCTTTATAGAAATCCAACTGCATCCGAGTCAATTCCTTTTGGGCGGGAAGGAACGCTTCGCCAACATCCTGCATCACAACAGTTCTGGCGTTGTCCCGCATAAGGCTGAGACTTTCCTGTGTCCCGCTGTTGATGGCAAACTCGCGCTCCATACTGTTTTTGTAAGCGTCGTAGTTGTCATCACTGATCTGAGCAAGTGTCTTTTCCAGAAGGTCAAGATTGTTCGTGACCTTCGCTGCGCCTTCCACCGCCCACTGATTAAACAGCACATTCAAGGTCGCCAGCTTTTTCTCGTCCGGCAGAGCGTTTATCGCTCCAAAGACTTTTTGCAGCGTGCCAGTTCCGTCCTCCTGCATGGACTTTGCCACGCCGGTGGCCGTGAACCCCAGCTCTGCCCACATTTCTTTCTGGGCCTTCGTTGCGCTGTCGCCCTTCGTGATGTTGGTATAGATTCTCGAAATCGTGGTGCCGGTTCGTTCAGTGTCAACGCCGGTGGCCTGCATCGCCGTTGCGATTGCTGCCGTTGTTGCTGGTGCTACACCTGCAAGCTGACCAACAGAGGCCGACTTGTTCACGCTGGATGCAATCTCGGCTGCGGTTGTGGCGTTGTTCGCGCCCAAGTAGTTGATCTGGTTCATCAGACGCATGACGTCATCATGGCTGTAATTAACCCTGTTGCCATCCTCGTCTTTTTTGCTGAACGAAACCTCCCACTTTGCCATGTAGTCGCCCGCTGTCTTGTCGTCCAAGTCCATAGCGGTCGCCGCCACAGCAGTGTCCCGCAGGATGCCACTTGTGAGCTGATCATCTACGTTCTTGCCAGACTGACCCAGCGCAGCGCTCATGGTCGAGATCTGATCCGTCGTGCGCGGAATGTCCATACTAAGCCGCTGGATGCCATCTTCCATCTCGGCATAGTTTTGGGCGAACGCCTTGCCGTTGAAGGCTATCGCGTCGGATGCCTTACCGGAGCTGTCCGCCAGACCATCAACATAACGCATAACGGGGGCCATCTGCGATTCAAGCTTTTTTGCCTCGTCTGTGGTGCGCTTGATGCCGACAAGCAAAGTACCTGTCAGCGCAGCTCCCGCCGCAAGACCAGCTTGCCCAACTGCCCCCAGCGCATTGGTCGCAGTAAGTGCCAGAGAGTTCGTCCCCTGCATCCCGCTCATCAAAGAGCCGGTCAGTCCCCGCACCTGACTTATGGTTTTCGTCAAGGACGGGTCCACCTTGCCCATGATGCGGATGCTGAGGTCTAATGCTCCATTTCCCGCCATACGTCTGCCACCTCGTTGTTCAAATCGATCAGGTCATGCCGCGGCATAGAAAGCAAATCGGTGAGACTGGAATGCGTGGCAACGGACAGTTGAACCGCCGCTCTGCGCAGCGCTTTTCCGCCGCCCTTTACTCGAAAAAACTGGCGTCCACGGCGTCGCGCAGCTTGGTGGCCTCACACAGCGGCAGGCCAGCAAAGAAATCCACCGGGTATCCGGTTCCCATACTGGCAATGATGCAGCAGTACAGGTAATTGCGGCCAGTGTTCACCGCAGTAAAGCCGCCTGCGGCCAGACGGCTCTCCGCCGTGGACTCGCTCATGGTGGTCAGCTCACCGACACCGGAAATGTCCACGCCCTCAAAGGTCTGCCCTTTCAGCTCGGCCTTTTCGTCGCCTTCATAAGTATAGGAGTTGGCGAATTTCAGGGCGTGCGAATTGAGCTGCGCCTTGATTTCCTCGGCCTTCTGGCCGCTGTCCATTGCGTTCAGAATTGCCTTCTGAACGTGCTTGATCTTGTTGCGGGGCATCAACTTGTAGAACTCCACAGGCTTGCCGGTGGCTTTCACTGCCATTGCCTGCGCAAAAGCAGTTGTGGCCTCCATCGCAGACAGCGCAGCCAAATCATTCGCAAGGCTGCGCTGAACGTCGATCAGGTCAGCCACGGTCAACTTCTCCGCACCGGAGAGATCCAGACTGTCGTATTCCTTGCCCTCAAACTTATAGGGCTTATCGAACTTCACGATATTTTCCATTGTCGTTTCCTCTCATGTTAAAAAGAATCAGCCGCCCCACACCGGGACGGCTGACTTCCTCATGTATCGACCTTTAGATCAGGGCGTTGATCTCGGCGCGCATATCCTCGCCGTCCACATAGTAGCGGCCAGCAAACTTATCAATGTCGATGACAGTCTCGCCGTCAACCTCCATCAGATAGCGAGTGACCTCCATCGTGGTGCTGCTGCCCATCGTGTCGGCGCGCTTCAGCTTGCCGGGATCCAGCTCCTTCGGGCGACCGCCCAGAACGACGCGCAGGCCCTTGTAGGTGTACCCGCCGGATTTGTTGTCGTTCTGCATAGCAGCGCGAAGGGTAATCTGGATGTTCTTATTGGGGTTCATCATCTTGGTGGCGTAGCTGTACATGGTGTTCCAGTTCAGCGTTGCCTCCATACTCTCGAACTGACCGGGGACGGGCGAATCCACATCGCCTGCGATCCCCATCCCGCTCACGGTGGTGGTTTTGTTCTTGATCTTGGGAAGGGTGACTTCATCTGCAAGACCGATCAGCAAATCATCCTCGCTGTACGCGTTGTAATCGTTGATGACCTGCGGGACCAGCGTGCTGGAAATATTCAGAGCCATAGTTCAGTCCTCCTTACAGAGACAGAGCAGAAGTCAGCGCGCCGGCCTCGTACTCCATCGTGTTGTTGACCTGCTTGAACGGCGGGAACGGCGTGCAATACTGGTAAAAGGAGTAGTGGCCTGCCACCAGTTCCGCCGCCGTGTTCCGGTCGGGGTCCGCCTTCATGCTGTAGCTGGCGCAGACCTCAGTGGAAACATAGACGCTGCCCTTCATATTCTCACTGTCCACGATGCTCTGAAGGCGTTTCTTGTTCATGGGCTTGTCCAGCTTGCTCTGATTGCTCAGGACGAACTCCGCCCATGCGTGGTTAAAGAATCGGCGGACGCACAGGAAGGCGTCCTTGGGGTCAGTGTTCTTCGGGTAGCAGCAAGTCTCGTTGCCCCAAAGAACGAAGTCGCCGGAGCGGATGAAAGTCGCCACGCCCTGCTCGTTCAGCACGTTGCCCTGCTCCTGATCCATGAGCACTTCGGTGCCATCTTCCAGACAGGCGGAAGAAATAGGCACGCTCACGTTAGACGGGCTGGCGTTGGGGGTGTCGTTGTACAGGCTGTCATTGTACACAGCAGCCGCAGCGGCGAGGGAGCTGCCGCTGTAGACCGTCTCGCCGATCTTGCCGTACAGCCAGATGGCGTATGCTTCACGGGAGGTTGCGCCCTGCTTTACCTTCTGGTCATACACATCGGTGTACTTGCGCGCGCCGGTGGCGGAGCTGTCAATGTCGATGAAGCAGACTGCATCGAAAACGCCATTGATCAGGCGGCATTTTGCCTGAAGCGCGGCAGTAACCAGCGGGTCTTTGGAGAAGCGAGGCGCCAGCAGGATGCCGGGAACCATGCCGAACTTCGGGAACACCTGCCTGATGACCTCCAGACCGGTCTCCTTGCCAGTGGACACGCTCACGCCGCCCACAATGTCGGCAGCGGTCACGCCGGAGGGTTTCAGGCTGGTGCTGCTCACGGTCAGGCTGCTGGCCTCCTT
>OMGL01002030.1_pt1 | contig 11100 bp, 9 predicted proteins | sample 1645831 | NCBI WGS metagenome assembly OMGL01 (sample SAMN00849301, study PRJEB25192) | human gut metagenome | reverse complement strand
AAGATTATGACGAAGAACTGAAAATAGATATTGCCAATGCCATGAGCAAAGGAGAATTAGGAATACAAGGCGAAGATTACGAATAAATGAATATAATTATGGCAAATGTACTTGAAATCATAAAAAACGAAATTACGCAAGATTATTATAAAAATAATTTTCCAAATGATGGTCAACGTTTCGTTGCGTGGTATATGCGGAATATACATCTTCTGGATCAAAGACAAGCTAAAGATGCCATCACAGACGGAGCCAATGATAAACAAATTGATGCCGTATACATTGATGAAGACGAGCAAAAAATATATATTGTACAAGGGAAATACTACCTTGGTGAATCTGTTGATGCAACTCCTGTGAGAGAAGTTATATCTGCTTGGAGCCAGTTTAGTAACTTAGCTCAATTACAGGAAAATGCTAATTCTAAATTAAAGACTAAAATATCAGAAATAGCAACAGCATTAGAAGATGACTCTTACTGCGTATGTTTTGAATTAATAACAACATCTATCTTTACGGATGCGGCTATGGATGATATACATTCATTCCAAACCAAATTATCAGAGGAAGATGATGCTGAATTGAATTATAGTACACAATTCTCCGTAGTTGATAAACAAGGTTTGGAAGATGCTTATAGTTGTGTTATTGAACAAACGAATCCAACTTTAAACCATACTATCAAGCTTGAAGCTGGTAAATATATGACGACAGAATTAGGGGCGACAAGCGTAATAGTTGCAGCCATGCCTCTGAAAGAATGTATAAAACTCCCTGGCATTAAAGATGGATCTTTGTTCCAGAAAAATGTACGACAGAGTTTAGGCATTAACAATACCGTAAATAAAAAGATCAAGAAAACCATAAACGATCCGAATAAATGTGGTGACTTCTTCTTTTTTCATAATGGAATCACTGCCATTTGTAACAAAATTGAAGAATGTGGCAATGGTGAGTTTAAACTTTATGGATTGAATGTTGTAAATGGATGTCAATCATTGAATACTATTTTAAGTTGTAGTGAGAATGTACGAAAGCGTGATGATGCTTATGTTCTATTCAGATTTTATGAAATTCCACAAAGAGACAGGGCTGATTCTATTAGCATTAACACAAACACGCAAAGTGCTGTAAAGGCAAGAGATTTACGCAGTAACAGTAAGCAGATATTGAAACTCAAAAAGGCATACGAAGCAAAATATTCTAATGGATTCTTTGCAACCAAAAGAGGTGAAATTATTCCAGCCGACAAGGACAAACAGTACTGCATAGAGTTATCATATTTAGGAAAGAATCTTACAGCTTGGTACATGCAAAGACCTAATTTATCTTATGGTGAAACTAAGATTTTTGACAAGTATTTCAATACATTGTTCAAGAACGACTATTTGCCTGAAGATGCTTATGCTCTATCGTTTTGGATGAGAAAAATAATGGATGCATGGACTCAGGAAAACCCATTAGGACTGGAAGAGGAACTACTAACAATGAAGGCTTATGCTCCATACCATCTTCTTTTTGCCATATCAATGGTTTTTGCTAAATGTAACAATCAAACAAATGTACCATCACCGAGTGAGTGCTTAAAAGTTGCTTCTGAAAACAATCTTGTTGACAGCATAATTAATATTGCGGCAAACTGTTTAAACAGTGCTATTTCGGCAGAAAAAAACAATTGCGAGCAGAATAATAGAAGTTTCATTCCTCAAAATTGGGTAAAAAACAAGAGTTGCAATGCAGGTATTATGTCTGCTATTCAGAATTATTTTTCTTTCCTCCCAACAATGAATAAGGAGATGGATTCCAAACTTAAAAATGGAGTAAAAATAGACTCAAAGTATTTCTCATATAGAGTACAAGCAGAGGATTAAAAAATGAACGGAAAGCAATTAAAAAACAGCATACTTCAGTGGGCGATACAGGGCAAACTTGTACCGCAAGATCCTAATGACGAACCGGCATCTGTACTTCTTGAACGTATCAGAGCCGAAAAAGCTAGACTGGTCAAGGAAAAGAAAATCAAGAAAGATAAAAACGAATCTATCATTTACCGTGGTGATGATAATTCCTATTATGAGAAGTTTCTCGCTACGGGGGAAGTGAAATGTATTGATGAGGAGATTCCGTTTGAGATTCCAAAGGGATGGGAATGGAGTAAACTGTCAAATGTTATAGAACTGCTATCAGGGCAAGACTTTATTCCTGAAAAGTATAATTCGAGTAATCAAGGAATTCCCTATATTACAGGAGCAAGTAATATTGTGAATGGGAATTTGGTAATAAATCGTTGGACTGAAACTCCTACGGTAATAGGAAAATTAGGAGATTTACTTATTGTTTGTAAAGGTTCAGGAGTTGGGAAAATGTGCATCTGTAATGTAGATAAAATACATATTGCTAGACAAATTCAAATTATTAGAAATTTCTCCAATGCGATAAGTCTATCATATGTTAAATCTGTAGTTGAAGCTAATTTGCAAACGATAATTTCTAATGCACAAGGTGTTATCCCTGGAATTAGCCGTGAGCATATATTAAATCTTCTAATTCCACTTCCACCTACTAACGAGCAATATGAAATAGATAAAAAACTTCAAGAAATATTACCTGTTATCGATCGATATGCAAAATCTCAAGAGACATTAGATAAATTAAATGTAGAGCTTCTAGGAAATCTCAAAAAATCCATCCTACAAGAAGCTGTTCAAGGTCGGCTTGTACAACAAATAGCAGAAGAAGGAACTGGCGAAGAGTTACTTGAACAGATAAAATTGGAAAAGCAGCAACTCATTAAAGAAGGCAAGTTGAAGAAGTCTACTTTGACTGATTCTGTTATCTTTCGTGGTGACGATAACAAGTATTATGAGAGGATAAATGCGCAAACCGTTGAGATTGAGCTTCCTTTTGAATATCCTAACATTTGGTCTGTGCTACGTTTGAAAGACATATGCCAACTGATAGACGGTGAAAAAAGAAACGGAAAGGGCATCTGTCTGGATGCAAAATACCTACGTGGTAAATCATCTGCTACCATTGTAGAGAAAGGAAAATTTGTCTATGCCGGAGATAACATCATTCTTGTAGATGGTGAAAATTCAGGTGAAGTTTTCACTGTTCCGCAAGATGGGTATATGGGGAGTACATTCAAACAGTTATGGCTTTCTTCGGCTATATGGAAACCATATATTTTGGCTTTCATTCTGTTCTATAAAGAGGATTTGAGAAATTCAAAAAGAGGTGCGGCTATTCCGCACCTCAATAAAGAGTTATTCTACAATCTGCCTATTGGTATTCCACCTTATCAAGAACAGCAGCGTATTGCAGAACGGATAAATGAACTATCGCAGTTGCTCAAATAGTTTTTCTATTTGAGCAACAATGCGTTGTTGTTCTTTAATCGGAGGTAATGGTATTAATATTTCTTTTACTTTTGCTATACTTACACCACCTATAATGCCCGTTTTATTTAGGTTAAATAGTTCAAAGAACGATGGTGACTGTAGATAATAGTACATGTATTTCCCGATTCCAACAAATGGTGAGAAACAACATAACTTATTCCCAAAACATACATCTTGATTCAGTATTGCAATTTTTCTTCCGGCACTTCCACCTTCAATACACATCAATATTGAGTTATTGGGAGCAAGTCTAAAATCAGGTTCATATTGTTTCGGAATCGCAATGCCATTATCGTAAATAATCCGATTATTAAAATCAACATCCTTAGTTCCAATATAATAACGTCCTATAACATCTGTAAATTTTGATTTCTTTTCAGTTTCACTAATACTGTTGCCAGTGTAAATGTTTGCAATATGAGAAAGTCTTGTCCATACCCAATTCTTGGGAGTTTCAAAAGGTATCTGTTCTGTTATATCCAAGCACTTTTTACCTACCTGCTCATAATACTTGCTAATTGCTCAATCTTTGAGATAATTCGGCTTTGCTCCATCAGAGGTGGAATCGGAACTAGATAAGTTTTTACTGTAGCAGTTGCAAGCTCCTTTTGTTTTGTACTACCATCCGATTTATCTTCTATTACAGATTGTACCGTATTGCTTGTGAAATAGTAATAAAGGTATTGTGGCAGAACAAACTTTTTCATTGCTCTTATAACAGTAACATGACTATCTGTCACAGCCAATTCATACGGGTTTAAGGTACTACAATAAATTGCCATTCGTCCTAATGTTCCCAATCCTGTAGAGTTCCACATTAAATCTCCGTCCTGTAAAATACGTTCTTCACCATACGATGATAAAGTATCTGGATCTATGAATTGGGCTTTATCTATTGAGAAACCACTCCATTGATTACACTTTTGCGCTACAACAGGGTATTTCTTTATCAGAGAGTATTTAGGTGACTTCCCTCTTTGGATATAAGAACATATATCGTTAAGTCTTACCCAACTCCAGCTATCAGGTATTTCAAATGGAATCTCGTCAGTAATATTCATTTCCGTATTTCCATTCTTCTCGAAGTACTTGTTATCGTCACCACGGAAGATAACAGAAGTAGCCAAGGCGGACTTCTTTAGCTTGCCCTCCTTCACTAACTTTTGCTTCTCTGCTTTTATTTGTTCAAGCAGTTCTTGCGCAGAACCTTCTTCTGCTATTTGTGGAACGAGTTTTCCTTGAATAGCCTCTTGTAGAATAGACTTTCTAAGAAGTTCGTAAACAGAATTATCTAAAGAATCCAATTTTGTCTGTAAAGTAGCATACTTATCAATAAAAGCATCAACCATCGACATTTTCTCCAATATTCTGTGCTGTTCTTTTACAGGTGGTATTGCCAATAAAATGGAATTCATCTTTTCTTGATTCATTTTCGGTTGAGCTGTACCTGTTACATAATCGACAAGAGATATAGCATTTATAAATAGAGCTACATAAGAAAGTGCCATTTCGCTGCAAACATCAAGCACATGGGCATGATTGTTCACCCAATACTTTCCTTTTGCTATAAAAGCAATGGGGGTACTTCTATTGATAAGATTTGCCCCATCTTCCCCAATTAGCAATAAATCTTTATCAAAAAGATATTTGTCAACTTTGTCGATAACACCGGAAGCCCCATAATAATCGTAAGTTTTCTTTAGATGTTGACGTTGAGCTACAGAAAGTGGAACCCTTTCACTATCCTTATTTATCATTACATTGCCAAAACGCTCCCATTCCCACCCCTGGGGTATCTCAAACGGTATCTCCTCATCAATGCACTTCACCTCTCCCGTAGCAAGCATCTTCTCATAATAGGAACTCAATGAATTTGTAAATACCATACATTATTAATGATAGTGAATTGTTTAACTAATAATGTATCAGACATGAACATTGAAAATTTTGGAACGTATCTTCGTCAAGGGAATATGGCGGAGAACACGATTGCGGCTTATCTATATGCCGTAAAAGAGTATTATTCCCGACATAAGGAACTGAACAAGCGCAACCTGCTTGTTTATAAGACTTATCTCATTGAAAAATTCAAGCCTAAAACCGTAAATCTACGTATTCAGGCAATGAACAAGTATCTTGACTATATGAATAAATCTCGTTTGAGATTAAAATCCGTCAAGGTACAACAGCGTAGTTATCTGGAAAATGTAATCAGCAATGCCGACTACGCTTTTCTGAAAAACAAACTAAAAAAGGAAGAAAACCAAGAATGGTATTTCGTAGTTCGTTTCCTTGCTGCTACAGGTGCACGAGTCAGTGAACTAATACAAATGAAGGTGGAACACGTGCAGATAGGTTATTTTGACATCTATACCAAAGGTGGCAAGATACGTCGTATCTATATTCCTAAATCACTCCGCAAGGAAGCTACGGAGTGGCTCAATAGCACCAATCGTACAAGCGGTTATCTATTCCTCAATCGCTTTGGCGAGCGTATCACCACCAGAGGTATTGCCCAACAGTTAAAAAACTATGCCACAAAATATGGTTTGAACGAGAAAGTGGTTTATCCTCATTCGTTCCGCCATCGCTTTGCCAAGAATTTCTTGGAGAAGTTCAACGATATTTCTTTACTTGCCGACCTGATGGGGCATGAAAGCATTGAAACCACTCGTATTTATTTGAGGCGTAGCAGTGCCGAGCAACAGGAAATTGTGGATAAGATTATAACTTGGTAAAGGCAATTTATCTGCGTTGCTGTGAGTTTTTCGTCTTCTGTTCTCCCCAAGGGAGTTCAGAGGATGAACCTCCGCTACCAGTTCCGACATGGACTTGCGCCTGACCACCTGCGGCAAGTTCAAAAGCCACTCCAAGTAGGTTGGCTTGTGCTTCATTGACCTGTTCCTGAGGCTCAAACACATCATTTATCAATTCATAGATGGTAGCTTCGTCTTTGGTGAAACTTTCCCATATCGGATTGAGCCAATCAACATGTTTTATAGAGTCGTATTTCTCATTACCTACCTGTGTCCAAATATGCAGACTGGGCTTATTATAATTGGGAATGAAATGGTGGATAAGTTCCGCCCCGGATGACAGACTGTAACGCTGAGGGTTAGCCTTACGGTCGAGCTGGTCAATGCGTAGATTCAACTTTTCTATAACAGAATCCTTTGCTTTGGATTGTCGGCCTGTTTTTTCTGCCATACGTATAGCCTTGTCTATCTCTTTCTGATAGCCGTTCCTTAATTGTTCAATCTCTTCCCTATGTTTTTCTTTCAGTTGAGACTTTTCAGACATTAGGGTTTTAATCTGATTTTTGAGTTTGGCAATCTGCTCATCCCTACTCGCAAGCTCTTTTTTCGCTTTAGCCAAATCCCCCTTGCCGAACCACGAAAGGATTGTGTTTTTCCCCTCTTGTGCTTTTTCAATGTCTGCCTGCAATTTGGCGATGTCTTCCTCATACCGATTTATTTGCTGTTTATAGTATTCTGAATTTGCCAGATGTTTTGCTGTAGAACCGACAATGCCACGCTGCAATCCGAATGGCTTCATGGCTGCTGCATAACTGTTCTGGTATTCGTGCAGTTTGCTACGTCGCATAACATCATCTGCCGATAGGCGTGCCCCGGACTTTGTTGCGTACTTCTTCTCACCCTCACGCTTTTTACGAAGTCGTTCTGTTGTTACAATGGGTACGATTGTGGCATGCAAGTGCGGAGTTTTCTCGTCCATGTGCAATACACAAGAAACAAGATTCTCGCTTCCGAAAGTATTTTTCAGCCATTTTAGATTGGCATCTATCCAATTATCCAACTTACCTTCCTTGGCAATCTTCATCATCTGTTCATGTGTTCCGGTCAAGATAATGCGGATGGCTTTCGTCTGGTTCTTGCCAACCTTGCGATGCAGTCTGGCATGGTCTATCCGATGTTGTATAGCATCCGTCCGGTTCTTCACCCCGGCAGGAAATACAACCAGTTCCCGATTGAGGTGCGTCCTATTTGCATCGGCATTGATGGGTACATATTTTTCCCTCTTGGCATCCTTCCTTTCTATATGGCATGACATACCAGAATCATTACCACTGCCACGTTGAAGGTGGCAGACTGCGTATTGCGTATTACTCATATCTTATTTCCTTTTATTGTTATACACTGATTCTTTGGTTGTAAAATCCCGCCTTTTGTGCCACAGGCATCCGGGTGTCGAGAGGGTATCCCTCCGCTTATGGGCTTTTTTACTGCCACTAGGAGAGTGAAAGCGGTGAAAATGCCCTAATAAGCTACGGGATTTTACAAACCCTTTCCCAAAGACAGCGAGCTGTCCTATTCATCTTTTTATTACATCTGTTCTACATCCACTAACTCCAATTTCAATTCATCAATGAGCATCTGCAAAGCCGGATTACGTTGTATCATTTTGGAGAGTATTATTTGCGGAGTATCTTTCATCAGAAGGAAATCTGCAATGTCCAATCCTTTTTTTCGTTGTTCATCTGTAGCGCATTGTTCCAGACTATCACTCAATACAACTTTGGAACATACGGAAGTAAGCAAAGGCATTTTGGTTTGCCAAACTTCTTTTGCTCCCAAGTCTGGGCATAGCATAACTGGCCTTCCTTTCAAAATACTTATCACATCAGGCTTGAAACATCCGTGCATTCCACCGGTAGCCAACCATATAAACTCCGGCATATAATGGGTCGCTACCAAAGCGGATTTTTCGCTTTCCACAATAGCTACTGGTTTGATCGGATTATCAGACAACAGATGTTCGCCAAACAGACATTGCTTCAAATGGTAATTTTGGAAATTTAGTTCCGTATGTACCCAACTTATATAACTTCTTGGCTCTTTTATCCGATGTCCTGTTTTTGAATCATACAACATTATTTTTCCTGTTCGTACATTACCCTGCCAATCAATTTGCCAATAGACGGTAGAACCGCCCCACTTCTTTGATGTACCAACATGATACAGTTGGAATATCCGGGAAGTCTCGTCTTTGCCCAATACTCCGGATAGGTAAATGTACAATGGATTCATGCCATAGTTGGTAAGAGTACGTTCCATTAGTTCATTGTCAACAAAAGAGGTAGGAGATGGCAAATGAGACTTAGGCTTGTCGACTTCAACGAAATCATCCTTTTTGTAATCCATCACCATTGGGTTATCATGAAAATAATCTGATGGAGTGTAATGGTATTGACAAGATTGTTCATGGTCGCATCTGCCTACATAATCAGGAAAAGTTATTTCTCCTTGACTATCTATGTACTTGACAAAGCATTGCTTCTTTCCACACTTCGGGCATGAAAATTTTGAACCACGCTTATATTTTTGAAGAGAAAATCTATATTCAGCCATACTTCTTTGTTTTGTTATTGCAGTCCATGCAACTTGCACTTATTGCAGTTTTGCAGAAATCCTATGTAAGCGCAAAGTGCAAACTGCAACAACTGCAAACTGCAAAAGGTGTCGTTTATTGCAGTTTCTCATATTCACCTCGCTTTACCTTCTTGATAATCTTATTCGTGGCAAGATTAACCAAAGAGTACATCACCGACCTTTCCGACAACCCTACTTCTTTTCCGGCTTGAATAGCATCGGCAGTAGTGAAAGTTGCGGAAAGGCAATCAAGCAATTCTCTCTTTTGTGGTTCAACGCTCTCTCTCAGCATATATCTTTGAATGTTGGTATAACAGTTCTCAAAGTATTCACTCAATGCAATAGCTGATTTGGTTGAGTCAATATCCACAAAATCCTTGTGTGCTTCATTGCAAGCCCAGCGAAGAATCTGCAAGACTAAAGCCAAACGAGCCGTAATCATGGGAGCCTTAATCACTCTGCTATCCACCAATCCATCATCTTGGATTTGATTAACAGCCCGAATCGCATTATTGCGCCAGTTTGTAAAATAGGCTTTGGCTTCCGAAGAAAATTCCAGTACATTATGTATGGCTCTGTCATCTTCATTCTCTGTAAATGGCAAACTAATCACCTTATTTATAATAGAATCCCACATAGATGAGTATTTACCAAAAGTTGATACGGAAGAATCTTCATCCAAGCCCCAATCTGAAATTTCCTGAGACGATGGATAAACAAAAATTATTCTGTCTATCAGCCCATTGTCTTTATATCCTTTCTCTATTAGTTCGTGCATACGTGTCGTTTGCATCGTGCCGACAATATTTATAAAAGGATGCTCTATATGAATAGGTACAGGGATGCTGCACCTTGAAACATCCAATGGCTTTCCGCTGAATGCAGTCAATAACTGTTCAATGAGTTGCCCTTTGCTATATTGATTCACGGCATTAAACATTCCCATTATTTCATCCACATATACCACGACACCTCGCTGATTGTCATCCAGCGCACGCATTAAAGCCTCCGGTGTAAAATCGGATATGATGATTCTTCGTAAAACAGGTTTGTCCGGCAGTGAAGAGGATTTGTCTTTTTTGACCTTGTTGTTTTCAATCAAGCTATTATAATGCTCCATATCCAATTTGAATTGCTTGATGATTTTTGCATCATGCTTTCGGATAGGGCGGAATGCGAAATCCAAAGGTGGGGTTTTGCCCATTCCGGGACGACCTACCAATATCATATAGAGGGCAGGATTACTAATCCATCCACCACGAATACGGATATTGACAGCGTTGCCAATAGCGGTTGACACTGCCACCAAAAGAGAAGCCATCATGTACTCAATGGAATAATTTTCTTGCCGTGCTAAAGCCAATATCATATCTTGAATTTTGGCAGGAAAAGCATCCAAAGGAATCTTGCTTTCAAAGACCCCTTCAAATTCCATTCTGAGTGCATTGCATAAATTGGTTGAATCCATTAGAACCTGGTATTTCTTTTTGACTTTATGAATTGGGCGGCTTCATCCGCCAGTTCCTTCTGCGATTTCCGTTTGCCGTCATGAAGCCATGCGTCAATCTCCGATTTGAGAAACATGATACGCTTCCCTCTCTTATGAAACGGAATCTGGTGGCAACTCGTCCATCCGTAAACGGTCTGTTCCGCCGGATGGCTGGGTAGGTATTCGCACAGTTCTTTCAGGTTCATCCACTGGTCGACAGGCCGTACTTGTGGGATGTTGTTCAGACTGTCAATCTTGGAATCAAGTTTATTGAGTTTGTCCATCATCCATGACATTGCCTTAGGCAAATCTTCAAATGTAATGTTCATGTCTTCCATATCGTTATTAGTTGATTTTGCTGCAAAGTAATGGCAAATTTCAATACTGATTTATGGATGGCAAATATCACATAAAGAAACATCAGCAGGTCATAAGAATCATAAACTATATGCACTGATTATCAGTGCATATAATGACAAATTCCATTATTAGATTTTTTCGTTTATGCCTCTCGACATAAGGGAATCATCATCGAATCATAAGGTTGTGAAGATAAAAATGTATAGAAACAGAAAGCCACCCACATGAAAGATGCAGATGGCTTACAGAATAAGAAATCAATGTCGCTTTCTATACTTAGCGTAAATTATTTTTTAGAAATTTCTTAAGCGAGATTGTAGTTATACCCAATAGCTTAGACTTAAGTTGTAGCCCATTGTCTGATGTAAGCATAATTGGATTCTGTTCTTTATACTTTAATGCGACTGATAATATCATATTGTCAGGTGAACGTTTATCAAAGTCATCTGGCAATAAAGAA
>OMGL01002026.1_pt1 | contig 11115 bp, 9 predicted proteins | sample 1645831 | NCBI WGS metagenome assembly OMGL01 (sample SAMN00849301, study PRJEB25192) | human gut metagenome | reverse complement strand
ATGGATCACGGGGTCTGGCCGTTTGTGACGACAAAGCTCTATATCGACCAGACCGGCGATATGGATATTCTGTTTGAAAAAGTTCCATATTTCAAAGATCTTCAGTCAGGAAGAGGAACAACACACGATGAAGAATGGAATACAGCTTACGGAAAACAGCAGAAAGCAGAACGGTCTGAGGAGATTTGTGATCAGGGCGATCGCCATTCCCAAAAGAGCATGGGAATTCTTCTTTTTCCATGCAAAAGCCAGCAGCATAAGACCTGCAAACTCCACTGCCGCTCCTGCCCCACAGACATTTCCATATGTCTCCGCATCTCCGCCCAGTTCCACGATGATCAGGGAGAGAAAGCTTCCCACCAGACGGTGGCTGAACCAGTAAAATGTGATGATTCCCAGCCAGAACAGGAAACGACGGTTCTGTACCAGAGTACGAAATGCCTGGAAAAAGGAGAGACTTTTCTCTTTCTCCTCCCGTTTCCGGCGATTTCCAAGACTGGTATCCGGAAGAAGAAGGAGAAATGGGATCATGAAGAGAAATATCACCATTTGTACGAGAAAATAGCCATCCCAGCCCCTGTGTTTAAAATAGTATCCTCCGATCACCGACATCACCGCATACCCGATGGAACCGCCGGCACGAACCCGGCTGTAGATCAGATCCGGCTGTTTTTCCCGGCTGATATTGACCCAGGCATCCATCAGCTGACTGAACGGGTAAACGATCCCGGCAGACAGGACCATCCCAGGAAGCATGATCCAGGGCTGGTCCATATATTTTGTACAGAAGATACACAGCGCTGAGATCATTCCGATAAGCAGAAGGATCATACTTGCGATCAGGTTGAAATCACCGGCGGACATTACACCGGTTTTAGCAATAAGGACTGCCAGACCGGTGATTCCGCCAAATGTAAAGTTATTGGTAAATTTGAAAAAATAAGTACCGACAGCCATGAGTAATGTGCTGCCCGTCAGAAGAAGGAAATGAGTTCCTTTTTCTTTTAAATCTTTTGTACATATTTTTTTATCTTTATATTCTCTTTTATTATTGAATACACCTTGAGGTATAATTTTAGACTTATTTTCAATATTTTTATCTACTATATCTTTAAATTCATCTTTAACATATTTAGAAGGAAATATTATTGTATCTGAGTAAATTGATATATTACGTGCTTTTTCTTCAGCATTATATGCTTTTATTGTTCCACTCAATTCATGTATCAAAGTTATAACTTTATAATTTTCATTTTTTAGTAGTTTAACTAGATCACCAGAAATAACAGTGTTGCATATTGCTATATCAACTCCTGAGTTTCTTAATTTTTTAATTATACTGTGAGCCTTTTCTAAATTATTATCTACATTATAAAAATCACCGTATTTTTTAAACTCATCTTCAAACCAACCGCAATTTATAGCTATTATACTAATATCATACTTGAATTTTTCTTTTAAATACTTAATGATATTTAATGATAATAATTGAGCTCCACCATATTTAGTATCATGAGATACATAAAGTATTTTTTTATTTAATTTTCTAGTTTCTAAAATAGCTTCTTTCGTTGAATTTAAATAAGAGTATCCATACTTTACATCTGGTTCAAGATATGCTCCTTCGCCCCATTCATTCCATGCATTTATAAATACAAATTGCTCATCTTTATTTTTTTTAGTTTTAGTGTAGATAATAATATCTTTAAGCCACTGTTTATATAATTCAGGAGAGGAATTATAAAATATTGTTGATTTATTACCTCTTCTAGGTGTGTTATCCCATGATGGTATTATTGTTTTAAATAAATTATATTTTTCTTTATCCTCTTTTAAGTATAATTTATTATTTACATAGTAACTATAGTCTACTATATTACCTTTAAAATTTGGATTTTTAAATGAAACTTGGCTAGAGATATAATTGTATTTATACATTCCATTTGGCGGAAATTCAACAGCAGCATCTAGTCCATACTTTGTTGGATTTTTACAAGCAAATCCTTGTGCTCCTATTAAATAAATTCCCTTATAGCCATGATCTTCCATCCATTTTCTCCATCTAACTATAGTATCTTCTGGATTTGGAAATAGTTCTATTCGATATACTATTAATACTGGTTTTTCATCTATTTTTATATATCTAGTATCGTTAAAATATTTACTTATATCTTCTATAAAATTAATATCATCTTCTGGTGAGTGCTTTTGTGCTATTAATACTTCATTATCTAAACCATCCCATCTTCTAGTCCAATTCTCATTTGCCCAACATAAGCAAAATGGAATATCTAAATCTTTATTTTCTATAAGCATATTTACAGGCTTTTCTAATAATCTCTTCCCTGCAAACCAATAGTGATGAAAACAAAAACCATATATTCCGTATTGTTTTGCCAATTCTATTTGTCTTTTCATTACTTCTTTATTTGTTAAGTTATAATATCCAAGTTCTCCTGGGATATGAGGCTGATAGTGACCTTTAAATTGTGGGATGGCTTTTTTTACATTTGTCCATTCTGTAAATCCTTCTCCCCACCACTTATCATTTTCTGGTATTTGATGAAATTGAGGTAGATAAAATGCAATTAACTTGACATCATCTGATTTTAATCTAAATATAGTACTATTTTCACTAATAGATCTATTTCCAAGGTTACTTTCTTCATTTAGAATGGAATTTAATAATTTTAAACTTGGTTCATCATTTACTTTAATTTTATTAAAGCTTTCTGTATCTTTTGAATCCTTTCCTCTGTTTAATATTTTCATAACTCAATCCTCACCTTTTATTATTCATTTTTGTAAAGATATAGAATAAACAATATATTAACTTTTTTATATATTTTATAACTCAATACATACTATATTTTATTAAATAAAAACAAATCTATAAGAAAATATAAGTTTATTTATTTTTAATAGGATTATTTTCATTATTACTTCTTAATAAAAGTAAACTTTCTTTTTGCTCTATAAATTTCCTTATTCCAGATTCTATATCCGTATTACATGTATAATTTAATATTTTTTTAGCTTTGTTTATATCTAATACATTAGATTTAACATCTATAGCTCTAGAGGGTAAATATTCTACATTTGCGTGTTTTTCAGTAATTTTTTCTATTGTTTTTAATATATCATTAATAGAGTGTCCGACTCCACTCCCTATATTAAATATAGGACATACATCTTGTTTAAATTTATATGAAATAACAGATTCTATTGCTTTACAAACATCATCAATTTCAACATAGTCTCTTACTGTATTTCCATCTCCATATATAATTACTTCTTTATCCTTCATAATGCTATCTAAGAAAACTGAAATTATACCTATATTTTTTTGTGGATTTTGCCATACTCCATATGGATTAGATACTCTTAATATAATATTTTCCATATTATATATTTCATTGTACATTAATAATATTTTTTCAATAGTTAATTTAATTATCCCATAATTATTTATAGGATTAGTCTGCATATCCTCAGAGTACTTTTTTATATTTATATTTCCATTTCCATAAATAGTTCCACCAGATGATATAAATACTATCCTTTTTATACTATTATTTTTGCATAACTCACATAATTCAATTGCCTTTTTTATATCTTTTTCATATCCACTATATATATCACACATAGATGTTTGAGGTGACACACTGCTTATTAAATGTACTACACAATCTACATTGTTTACGTATTTTCCTAAATTATTATCCTCAAAAAAATTTCCTTCTACGATTTGACACTTTTCTAGAATATTAGTATCTAAAATTTTTTCAGATATATTTCTATCATAAATTATAATTTGATTATTTGTAGTTAGCAGTAATCTAGCCAAGTTTTGACCTATAAAACCTGCTCCACCTAACAAAATATATTTTCCCATCTAATAACCTCACTAAAAAATTTATAGTAATTTTTCTTAATTATATTTAATGTATTTTATGAAAATTAAATATTAATACTTTTAAGCTTTTTAATTTTATACATATAGTCCGAAGCTTTCTTTAAATTTTCAAAAGTCCCAGCATCAAACCAAGCTACATCTTTATCTAAAATTTCAACCTTTAACTTATTAGCTATTAAATACTCATTATTTATTGAAGTTATTTCTAATTCTCCTCTATCAGATGGTTTAATACTTTTAGCTATCTTTATAACATCATTATCATAAAAGTATAGTCCTGGAACTATATAATTAGATTTTGGTTTTTCTGGTTTTTCTTCTATTGATAAAACATTGAATTTATCATCAAATTCAACTACACCAAAAGATTTAGGATCATCTACTAAGTAGCCAAATATAGTAGCTCCTTCTGTAAGCTTAGAACATTTTTCTAATATTGAAAGTAAGTTTCCGCCATTAAATATATTATCACCTAATATCAAACATACACTATCACCGCCTATAAATGTTTCACCAATTATAAATGCCTCTGCTAAACCATTAGGTTCTTGTTGGATTTCATATTTAAGATTAACACCAAAGTCATTTCCATCTCCTAACAAATCTTGAAACATCAATATATCTCTTGGTGTAGATATTATAAGAATATCTTTTATCCCAGCTAATATTAAAGTAGATAATGGATAATATATCATGGGTTTATCATATACAGGTAATAGTTGCTTTGATATCACTTTAGTTAAAGGATAAAGTCTTGTTCCAGATCCACCCGCTAATATTATGCCTTTCATAAATTGTCACCTTCATTAAATTATATTTTTATGCTTACATCTATCTTCCTATTGAGTAGTATTTAATATCTAATTTTGCTACTTCATTTAAGTTATAGCAATTTCTACCATCTAGTACTATAGGATTTTTCATTAAATTTTTATATTTATTTAAATCGTAATTAACAATTTCATCCCACTCAGTCATTATTAAACATAACTGAGAATCTTTTATAGCATCATCAATGGTATTTGTATAAATTATTTTCGGTTCGTTTTTAAATATTTTTTTACAATTATCGGTTCCTATAGGATCATATACTCTAACATTTGCTCCATTATCAATTAAGTATTTAATATTTGATATAGATGGTGCCTCTCTCATATCATCTGTTCCAGGTTTAAATGTAACTCCTAAGATGGCAACATTTAAACCATCGAAGCTTTTTACAATCTTATTAGCCTTCTCTATAAGTTTAAGTTTTTGGGATTCATTTACATCTATAGCTGCTTTTATAGTTCTTAATTCATAATCACAATTATTTGCTATGTTATAAAGAGCTTTTGTATCCTTTGGGAAACAAGAACCACCATATCCTATACCTGCATTAAAAAATTTATCTCCTATTCTAATATCAAATTTCATACCTTTTACTACATCATCTATATTAGCTCCAACTTTTTCACATAAATTTGCTATATCATTTATATATGATATTTTTAATGCTAAAAAGTTATTAGATGCATACTTTATCATTTCACTACTTTCTCGATTTACGCATACTATAGGAATATTAAACGGTTTGTATATTTTTCTTAATATTTCTTCTGCATATTTACTTTTTACTCCAATAATTATCCTTGAAGCATTTAAAGTATCTTCTACTGCTGTTCCTTGTGATAAAAATTCTGGATTTGATGCTACCTCTACAGATATATTATTGTTTAATTTTTCATTGATATATTTTTCTATACTATTACATGTACCTATAGGAACAGTAGATTTTACTACTACTAATGTATCTTTATTTATAGTACTAGCAATTTTATCACATGCATCAAATAAATATTCTAAGTTTGCAGAACCATCATCCCTTTCTGGAGTTCCTACTGCTAATATTATTACATCTGCATCTTTATATGCATATTTATAGTCTGTAGTAAAATCTAAATTTCCTTTTTTATAATTTTTGTTTATTAACTCTTCTAATCTATTTTCATATATTGGTGATATTCCTTTTTTTAAATTATTAATTTTAATATCATCTATATCAACGCAAATAATATTTCCTGCATCTATTTCAGCCAAACATGTACCTGTTACTAATCCTACATATCCAGTACCAACTATAGCAATTTTCATTAAAATCCCTCCATGTAAGTATAAAATTGTCTGTTAATGAGATTTTAACCCATTTTTTCTTAAATTTTTCTTTATTTTTCCTAAGTATTTTCTTATAATCTAAGTCGTTATTCTTAAAAGAAATATTCCCAAAATGATGTATAAAAGTATCCTTACTAAGTACAAGTTTATACTTAGCTTCTAATATTCTCATACAATAATCATCATCTTCAAAATTTCCTGGAAAAAATTGCTCATCTAATAATCCAACTTTATTTATAACTTCTCTTTTTATTAATAAGCAAAAACCAATAAGTTTATCTCTTGATTCATATTTTCTTGAGTCTTGTATATTAAACTCACTTGCAAAATCTAACATAGATGTTATATCACTATAACCAACTTCTATTCTTTGTTTATTCGAAACATGATTTGATAAGCAACTAACAGCACCAATTTCAGAATTTGACCATAAACAGCTATCTAAGTTATATAACCAGTTCGGAGTAGCTATCACATCATTATTAAGAAGTAATATATTTTCTCCTTTAGATATCTCTATACCTTGATTCCACCCTTTTGCTACTCCATAGTTTTCATTATTTAATATTAACTTAATATCATCTTGTTCTTTTAACCATGATACAGTTCCATCTGTCGAATTATTGTCAACTACGATTAATTCATATCTATTTTTGTATGTGAATTTTCTTATGCTTTCAATACATAGCTTAGTGTATTTTAGTTGGTTATAGGTGAGTATTATTATACTAGTTAAATGTATATTATTTTCTTTGCTTATATCGATTAAATATGGGTACTTCAAGAGTTTATTAATATCAATCATACAAAAAACCTCGCTATTGGATAGTTTTCTTTTTATTATATGATATAAAATTTTAATTTGACACTTATTCTATTTCACAACATTTCAAAATATATCACTTTTTATCTGACTTAAGCATACTATATTATAAACTTACTTAGTAAAATTCTACAGAAAGTTAATTTATTTTACTTAAAAATTCTATTAAATTAGATTTATTTTAACATCTCGCATATTGTATTTAGTAAAAATATATACTCATCCTTATATGTTGTTGATATAGAAACAAACTTCTAATAAATATTGCTATAAATTATACTTTCTCAAATACGGTTAATATAGATTTATATAATAATAATTAAATTCAAATTAAGCACATTTATAAATAAGTTAATACTTTTATTTTAGAAAGGATTAGATATGTATAAAAACGGATTTTCTATTATAACTGTAACTAATCGAGACTATTGTATAGAAAACATGATTAATAACTTTTTAAGACAAGAATTTAACGATAAAGAACTAATTATAGTAATTAACAATGATAAAATTAATATAGAGGATATATATAAATATATAAATAAAGAATTAAATATATTTGTTTATAAATTACCTGAAAAGACTGCTTTAGGAACATGCTTAAACTTTGGTGTTAATAAATCAAATTATAATATTATATCAAAATTTGATGATGACGATTATTATGGGCCTTATTATTTAGATGAAGCTAATAAGGCTTTTTTAAGAGAAGGATGCTATGTTTTAGGTAAGCAAAAGACTTACTACTACTTAGAACAATATAAAAAACTTATTTTAAAAAGGGTTGCAACAGAGAATGCATATTCTCAAAATTTAATGGGATCTACTATATGTTTTAAAAGAAAAGTTTTTGATAATATAAAATTTAAAGATATTTCTATTAGAGAAGATTATAATTTTAATAACGAATGTTTAAAATATGGCTATATGCTTTATTCAACTTCATCTTATAATCACTTAGTATTTAAGCATGCAGATATAAGTAAACATACATTTAAATCCAATATAAATACGTTAATAAATAAATGTATTGAAATTAAATCTAATATTGAATTTGAAGATTGTTTTGACATAATAAATAAAAAAGCTATCTAAATATAGATAGCTTTTTTTATCATTTTTAGTTATTTTCTGAAACTGAAGCACCATTAAATACTTCTTTATCTAACTTTTTAAGAGACTTTCCAACTATTACAGCTGTAGTAGTTGAACCATTTACATTTAACATTGTACGTCCCATATCAAGTATTGGATCTATTGCAAGTATTCCACCAGCTAGTGGGAAGTATGATCCGATACCTACACCTGATAAAACTACTGAAACTGCCATTGTCGCTGTTCCTGGAAGTCCTGCTATACCTAGCGAACTTATAGTTATAACAACTAAAAGCATTGCATAGAAGCTTGCATTCATTTCAACACCAGCCATATTAGCTATTGTTACTGCCATTAATGCTGGATATATACCAGCACATCCGTTCATACCCATATTAGCACCTAAACTTGCAGTGAAACTTGCAACACCTTCTTCAACACCTTGCTTATCAGTTAAAGCCTCTATTGTAACAGGCAATGTACCTAAACTTGATCTAGATGTAAATGCAAGAAGTAATGGCTCTGCAGCATTTTTTATATAAGTTATTGGATTTAATCCATTTAGTGCTATTATTATTAAATGTATAACAAACATTATAGCAACTGATATGTATAATGCTACTATGAACTGAACAACAGATATCATAGATGCTAATCCACGAGCTGTTATAGTATTTGCTAGTAAAGCAACTACTGCATATGGCATAAACTTAATTACTGTCATAGCAACTGATACTATTATCTTATAGAATGCTTCTACTAAATCTATAAATGGCTTTATAATATCTAAGTACTTTTTGCTTAATCTCTTTACTGCAAGTCCTAAGAATGTAGCAAATATTATTATAGCAACTATATTTCCATCAGCCATAGATGCAACAGGATTTGATGGTAATAATCCTCTTAAAGTATCAACTAAAGGAGTTATTTCTCTAAGCTCTGTATCTGCAGTAGCTACTACATCTGTTCCTACACCTAGTTTCATAACATTCCCTACTACTATACCAACTATTGCAGCAAGTGCAGTTGTCATAAGTAACATTCCTAATGATTTAAATGTTAATTTTCCTAAGTCATCACCTTCACCCATATTTATGATAACTCTTAATATTGATACAAATACCATTGGAACAACTAACATCTTTAATAGATCCATAAATCCTGAACCAAATAATCCATACCATTTAGTAACTTCTTGTAACCAAGTAACTTCTGCTGGATTTTCTGGAAGTCCTGCTACTAATTGTATAATAACCCCTAATATAAGTCCTATTATTGTTGCATATATTGTTCTTGTAGAAAATTTAACTTTTTTCTTTTCGAACTGCTTAACAATAAAAAATGTTCCTATAAGTACAGCTATAAAAATAACAGTTTTTAAATCTGTAATCATAAGGAATTGTGATAAGAATGAACTCTCTCCCATTTTATAATCTTCCTCCGTGTATATGAAATTTTTATGTCAATTTAGTCTTTTGACAAAAACTATGATATATTATTAACTTAACAAAGTCAATACATTTTATTACTTTTTTTTACTTTTTAGTATAAAAAACACATCTATATTCTATATTAACTAAATTTTATATGTATAATACTCATTTTTACTTTATTTTTTATTATAAACTTGTTTTATTTTTACTTTCTTTTTTTTAATTTTCTTTTTTTTTCTATGTCTAGATTTTCTAACTAATGTTGACTCTACCTCTTCAGATGTTTCCTCTGTAGTAGTGTCTATACTAGTACTTTGTGCAGCTTGACTTGCAGCTAATCGACCTTTTTTTATAAGTAGTAGAGCTAGATCAGCAGATATCATTCCAAGAAAAGTTACTAATATTTCTAAATCTTCTACGCTTACTTCTTCTGCTATGGCATATGATATTGTTGATGATAATAATACAAAGTCTGCATAACTAAAGCTGTTTAAACCTGTATTTATATTTTGAGAGGTATTATCAGAAGCGCCCGTACTAGCACTTGTACTAGCTATACCTGCACCAGTTTGGCGATTGTTACTTTTAATATCCATAATAATCTTCCCTTCTTACCTATTTACATTAGTAAATTATATGCACTGTATTACAATACTTTCATAAAAAAATCTCTATAAATATTTATTTATAGAGATTTTTTAACCAAAAGTTCTTAGGATCTTGATTTTCATTTATTGGTAAAATATCATACCCTTCTTTAATTAAGTAATTTATTAAAGAGTCTAATGCTTCTACTGTTTGTTTTTTTTCATGTATCAATAGTACTATTTCATTTTTATTTTTAGAATATGTTTTTGCATTTTCTACTATTTCACTAGATGAAGATTTCCAATCTTGTGTATCTATATTCCAATCCCATATCTTATATCCTGCATTTACTAAGTTATTATAACTCTCTTTAGATGCATATGGTTTACTTCCATATGGTAATCTAACTAAGTTTGAATATCTTCCAGTAATTTCATAAAAAGTTTGATTGTTTAAATCAAATTCTTCTTTTGCAGAAATACCTGTTTTATACAACTTATGAATATCATGTGATACACTATGAAGGCCAGCTGTATTTCCACTTTCTACTATTTTCTTTACTTTCTCTGGATAAATATTCATATTTCTATCTATCAAGAAGAAAGTTCCTTTGACTTTATATTTATCTAATATTCTTAATATATCATCTGTGTACTTTGATGGACCATCATCTATTGTTATATAAGCTACTTTTCTAGAATTATATGATTCATTTATAGTTTCTTTTTCTTGACTATTTGTTGTAGTTTTATATTTAACAGAATATGCATCACAATAAGAACTATTAGAACTTATAAAAAAGATTACTGCTATACTTAGCATTATTAAAACTTTACTTTTCTTAGTTTTCATAAGTATCCCTCCAATGTTTATTTAGCTTTTATGTCTTCTTACGAATTTATTTATTTCTCATTTATATTATTTGTCAAATTTCTTCTTTTATCATTTATTTGCTAAATAAAAATATATAAATAAATGGAAATTCATAATATCTCATTTTAACTATATAAGATAATTTATATATAATAAAAAATTCGCTTCGCTCATTTCGCCAACGATATATTCTTTCTACCGCTACAGATACATCCGTTGCTCAAAAATGTTAT
>OMGL01002015.1_pt1 | contig 11139 bp, 7 predicted proteins | sample 1645831 | NCBI WGS metagenome assembly OMGL01 (sample SAMN00849301, study PRJEB25192) | human gut metagenome | reverse complement strand
TACCTTTGCAAATGACTAGAAAAATCGATCGTTTAGACTAGTCGTTTTGTACCCATTTAGGTGGGATGCATATATAAAGAGCTTTTAATTAACACTAGTATTAATATTAATTTTAGAATTATGAACAAAAAGTTTTCTACTCTTGTAGCGGGCTTGGCTTTATGTACTGCCTTTACCGCTAATGCGAAGGTTGAAAATGGCAAAGTTTACCAATTGACCAATGAGGATGGTAAATATTTGTCTGTCACAGAGTCTTATACAAAGACTGATAGTTTGATCTTGGCTGATGCTCCTACTGCGGATATCAAGAACACTGATTATCAAAAATCCTTATGGAAAGTAACTTATCGTTTTGTCTCTTTGGCGAATACTTGGGCGTACACATTGACGAATAGCGCTACAGGCAGAGTGTTGACATTGGATAAGCAAGCTGAGTGGAACTTCAAAAATGAGGGTGCGTTTATCGCTCCGGAGAATGTGACTGCCGTTACTTTATCTGCTCAGTTGGATAATAAGACAGTTGTTTCTATCATCGCTAAAGATGATGTGGAAGCTGAAAGAACAGATATTGTTACTTTGGAAAAGGGAACGGCTGTATCTGCATCTGCGATTAACTTTACAGTAGCAGCTCCAGCAAAGATAAACATGACTGCTGACTTGTTAAATAATAAGTATGGTTCTCCTTTCGCTTTGACTTTCGACAAAAATCTGGATGGAAATCCTTTGGCAGGCAAAGAGTTGTTCGCTACAGACATTGACGGTTTAGATGGTTATGTTACTTTGCAGGATAGAACTACCGGTAAGTATTTAGTTGTGGACTCTACTTCTTGGTCTTCTAATTTGTCTTCTGAGAAATTCTGGAAACTTACTGTAGACGCACAACCTAAAGATGAGGCTGCTGCTGCTGATAAGGCTACCGGTGTAACAGCTGGTACGATCCTAGAGAATGGTCGTGCGAAAGAGTTGTATGCTTTCAAGGTAGTTTTAGATCCTTCCGATAATAGCAAGATGATCCTTTATCCGTATGCTACTCCTGTATATAAAGGCGCAAATGATACGGAGAAGAAGTCAAAAATGTGTTATGACATGGAGGTTGCCGCTAATGGTGAGATGATCGCTTTTGGTAACTTCGCAGGTACAGAGAAATTGACAATCTGGACTAAGGATGCTGCTAAATGTACTTTCGCTGAGGTTAAGCTTCCGACTACATTGGATCCAGAGTATACTTACTTTGTTAAGGATATGAACAATGCGAAGTCTGATGAGGATCATTCCGCAAATAAGAACAAAGGAAAATACTATGTATTCTCTTTCTGTGAGAACGGTACAGTTCATGCTGGTGCTGTAACAGAAGTTCCTACTGCTTTATGGTATTTGACTGAGACTAATAATTTGGCTAATAGTACTAGAGGTGGTGCTATTATCCGCGTAATAGATGATGCGAAGGCTATTTATTCTTTTGGAACAGATACAGTTCAATTGGTAAAAGGCCCGAAAGTGGAGGATGCTCAAGAGTTAGCTTATAAGAAAGTTTCTAAAGAAGATTTGGTTAATGGTGCATTGTCATTCCGTTTGAAATCTGATTTATTGGAGAACTTGTATGTAACTGTTAAAGATGGCAAATTGTATGTAGCTGCCGGTGAGTTGGCTTCTGCTTATAGATTTAAGGTAGAAGAGGTTGAATTAGATGAGGCAAATTCAACTGTAGCTGAGTCAAATGGAGTGAAAGTTTACAAGTATAATGTAACAGATCGTTTAGGTAAGGCTACTTTATGCTCTAAAAATGAAAATGGAACTGATTATTATTTAATGGGTGAGCCTGATGTAGAGAATAGTGTTTATCCTGTTACATTATCTTTCTTATCTACTGGTGTAGAGAATGAATATAAGTTGGTTTCTTATTCTGAATATACTGAAGAATATGGTTATTATGGTTCTGCAATCTCTGCTTTAGCTGGATCTGGAATGCTATATACAGCTAGCTGGTGCAACACTGAGAATACTACATTCGAGTTCGCAAAGAAGGATGCTCCTACATATGCTACTTTGAATATCGGTCACGTACAGATCACTTCTTATACAGAGGATGATAACAAGATGATCGCTAGCCAGAAAGATGGTTTCGCTGTATTGAAGGCAGAAGGACAGTCTATCTTGAAGAGCGATGTATATACGCATGATTCTTTGACTTTGTGGTTGGATACTGCTTGCTTGACTTTCGAAGAGACTATGCCTTTGTATTATCTTTCTACTAATGCATTTGCGGAAGAAGGTGTGAAAACTAGAAACTATTTGATGAATACATTGGATTCTGCAGAGGTTAAGGGTTATGCTTATGAGGCTGCTGGCGCTGAGGCTGTTCGTGCTGCATTTATCGCTGGTTCTGTATGCGGTATAGATTCTATCGCAATCAAGGGTGATACAATCAATGCGATGAACTTGAATCCGGCTGCTGTCGCATTTGAGGTCGCTGCTGAGTATAGCGATGAGGCTTACAAGATCCTTTCTGTTCAAGAATATTTGAATCCGGCTTATGATGAGGAAGCCGCTGAAGAGCAAGGTGAAGAGTATGATGTAGAGAAATATTTACCTCGTAATGCTTATTTGGCTCATTTGAACAATGTTGTTTATTGGACAACTGATCCTGAGCAAGCAGAAGTATTCAAGGTAATGACAACTAGCACTCCTACATCTAATGACAAGATCGCTGCTGAGTCTGCTATCTCTGTTATCGCTAACGATGGTACTGTAACAATCCAAGGTGCCGCTGGCAAGTCTGTTGTTATCTCTAACATCTTAGGTAAGGTAGTCGCTGAGACAGTTCTTACATCTGATAACGCAACAATTGCCGTACCTGCCGGTATCGTAGCTGTAGCTGTTGATGGTGAGGAAGCTGTTAAAGTGGTTGTTAAATAATTAAACAAATAGATAGGTCAAGAGATGGGGATTCCCCCATCTCTTCCTTTAAGAAGATATTTATAATTCTGAAATTCCCGTGTGGAGATAGATTCTTCAAGTACACCGCGATGGTAGAACATGCGGGAGTATTAATACTAAAGTAATAAATTAAAAGCTCAGGTCACGAGAACTTCTGTGAAGAAATGTCGTGACCTTTTTTTGTACTCTTAAATCTCGTGCTATGCTTATATCTACTCAAGAAACATTGATCTATAAATCAATTAGTCCGGAAGACATTTATTGTTATACTCCCGGAATCACCGTGACTTCGACGGGACGCTTGGTCGTGACTTTCGACTTGGGCGGCAAGGGGGTAAAAGAAATCTATGCTTCTTCGCAGCTGTATACGGAAAGGACAAGACGGTTAGGTATCGGTAAGATTTTTGTATCGGACGACCAAGGCGCTAGTTGGTGTTTTATCTCGGATTTTAATTTTTGGCATGCCCGCCCTTTTTGTATAGGGGAAAAGATATATATCATAGGAAACGCAGGCGATTTATGTATTATATGCTCGGAAGATGATGGGAATACGTGGAGCGTTCCCTCGTTTCTCTCCCAAGGTGAGAAATGGCATTCTTCTGCCTGTAATGTTCTTTTCGCTAACGAGCGGGTTTACTTGGCGATGGAACAGCGTTTTTATAACTCGGAGATAGAAGGCTGGAATGTGGCGGGTTTGAGCCCTACCTTGCTATCTTGCTCTATTCACGATGATTTACTGGATGCGTCTTCTTGGCGACGTTCCGATCTTTTTGTTTTCAGGGATAAAGTACATTTCCCGGAAGGGGTTGGCATTCCTTTTTACGAGTCATTGCCCAATAAGCCGCTAGAATTGGCTCCCGGTCGTTTTAATGCGCCCACTGGATGGCTGGAGGCTCAAGTGGTTCAAATAAAGGATAAACATCATATTTGGTATGATCCGGAGGGGAAAACGTTCCATATGTTTCTTCGTGCGCATACCGGAGGGATTGGATACGCTTGTTTATTAAAAGTGAGGGAAGATAAGAACGGCCAGATGGTAACCGGCTTTCAAGAGACTCCTTCCGGACAGACCTTGCTTTTCTTGCCCTTTCCCGGTGGCCATTTGAAATTCTTTATAGTGTATGATGAGATATCCCGGTTGTATTGGATGGCATCCAATCAATCTTTCGATTCTATGCGGACGATAAGCTCATTACCTGAGACTTCCCGGTATGGACTCCCGAATAATGAGAGGCATCGTTTACAATTATTATTCTCGAAGAATTGTGTGGACTGGTGTATGGCTGGGATGATCGCTTGCCAAAGGAATGAATTATATTCAAGAAATTATCCTTCGTTATGTATCGTAGGTGAGGATATGCACGTGGTTTGCCGTGCGGCGGATGATCATACAAAGGACCCTCAATACTCTGATTGTATTACATATTATAAAATTAAACGGTTTAGAATGTTAATCTATTAAATGAAGTGATTATGGAAAAAGTACTGATTGTAATACCGGCTCGATATGGTTCAAGCCGGTTGCCGGGTAAGCCTTTGGTTAAGATTAAAGGTATAGAGATGATAAAACGGGTCTCGGATATAGCGGATTTTGTATGTCGCAAAAATGAGTCTTGTTCTTATTTGGTAGCTACGGATGATGAGCGCATCGTCTCGTTTTGCGAATCCCGGGAGATTCCGGTGATGATGACTTCCACGAATTGTAAAAGTGGTACGGAACGTTGCTATGAGGCGGCAAGGAAACAGGACACCAATCCCGGACTGATAATAAATCTGCAAGGCGATAATCCCACGTGTCCTCCTTGGATCTTGCAAGATCTGATCGATACATGGAGAAAGGAGAAGGCGGATGTCCTTACCGCCTCGGTCTTGTTGGGATGGAGCGAATACGATCAATTACTGGCGATGAAAAAGGAAACCCCTTATTCTGGCACGACGGTATTGGTGGATCGGCTGGGATATGCCTTAGCTTTCTCGAAACAAACCATACCCGCTATCCGTAAGGAGGATCAGGCTAGGGATCTTTTGCCTAAAAGCCCTGTCAGGCGGCATGTGGGTTTATATGCGTATAGCGGTCGAGCCCTTGAGTCTTATTTCTCATTACCTCCGTCTGTGTATGAACGCTCTTATATAGAAGGATTGGAACAGATGCGTTTCTTAGAGAATGGTATCAAAATGAGGGTCGTAGACGTTGATTATCGGGGACGTGAGACAACAAGCGGGGTTGATTCCCTGGAAGATGTTAAACGGGTTGAGGAAATACTTGAGAAATATGGAGAGTTCGATCTTTCGTGACTTAGATGGAATCGTAGATTCTATTTTATTTCCTTACCATACTTTGGAGGAAGTTCTACCTCCTGGCTGTGAGGCTGGTCCGGTATGGATGGAATTTGCCTGTTGGGTAGACAGCCAAAAGGTGGATATACGGGCATCGGAATCACCCTTATTCTTGAATATATGTGGTATACCCGCATCCGGTAAATCGTATTGGGCGGTGAAATGGTTATCAGAGAATGGACCTTGTTTGCATATCGCTTTCGACGCTATCATGGAGGCATTATCCGGGTATCAAGCGGATTACTCGCTAGATAGGGAGAAAGCGTTCTTACGTTGGGAACTTCCTGCTCGTTTTTTAGGTTACCGTCTTCTTTTGTTGGGATTGAGGAATGGGTGGCCTATTTTATTTGAACATAGTAATGCGTTGAGAGAACATGTGGATTTGTATAAGAAGATAAAGAGTCTTGGATATCGGATTCATATGGTGTGCATCGATGCGACACCAGAAATGGTTATCAAAAGATTGGCTCGGAGGAATCGTTTTTTCCCGGAGGAGCAAGTAAAAAAACGTTGGGATTGCTTGATAGATTTGTTACCTGAATATCAAAAAATAGTAGATGACTTTAAATTAATACAACCATGGAAAAATGTAGAAAACTTGTGATCGTACGGCATGGTAATACGTTTCGTGCGGGAGAGACTCCGACTCGGGTTGGAGCTAGAACTGATTTGCCTCTGGTAGAGGAGGAACGAGCTAGATCTGCGGGACGTTATTTACGTGAAAAGGGGATTGTGATCGACAAGGTGATTTCGGCCCCCTTAAAACGCACATTGGAGACCGCTAACTATATCTTGGAGGAAATGAATGTGGATTTGCCTATCATTCAAGACTTACGTCTTAAAGAGATTGATTATGGGCCGGATGAGAATATGGTAGAAGATCATGTAATAAAACGTTTGGGATCTCTCTATTTAGAAAAGGAGGGAATGGACCGGAAAGACCTAACGGAAGATCGGATCGTGGAGAGTGGACTTTCCGTGATCGCCCAATGGAATGAGAAGGCCGTGGTACCGTTAGGATGGAACGTAGATGTAGAGAAACTGATAAGCAGTTGGCAGGATTTGGCGGCTAGTATACCTGATGGTGAGACTTGGCTGCTAGTATCTTCCAATGGAGTGATGCGTTTCTCCCCCTATATTCTGGGGAATTATGAGGATTTCTGTGCGACTCATGATATTAAGGTTCCGACAGGTGGGGTTTGTATATTCGATTGTGTGGGTGATCATTGGAGGTGTACGGATTGGGGAATAAAGGCTTATAAACTTTTTAAATGATAAATCATGGAAGATATATGGAATATAACAGCTTTGGTAGTTAGTGTATTAAGTGTGCTTTTGTCTCTTTATGCTTTAAGACAGGCTACCACTAAAAATACCTCGGATATGTATCTGTTCTTTATCTCGCAATATGCGAAGGAGGACATGAAATTGGCTTTACGTAAATTGAAAGATATAAAGCGGGGGGTATATCGGTTGGAACAATGGGAGAGTGATATGAAAAATAATTTGCCGAAAGCCTTTGAGTATGACGAGGCGAGACGTTTGGTGAAATATTTTTATGATACTTTAGCCTATATGAAGTTGGAGAAACTAATAGAGGCTCGTTTTGTAAGATTGATTTGCTTGAAGAAAGGGGCATGGCTTTATCTGGACACAGTCGAAGCCATGGAAAAATTTTTTGACAGTGGCTATGATAAAAAGCCATATGCGGTTATTCGGGATGTATGCGAAAATTTACGAAAGGAAGGGTGTTGTCCTCCTTAGTTCATTATTTTCGGCTTTTGGTGATTTAATAAAGCCTTGATCGAAGAAACGATCGGGGCTTTTATATTTATTTCTTAATTCGCCATGACGATATTCCGCAAGTCGAAACCGAATTGAATATACTCATCCTCAGTGATTTGCCTCTCTGTTGTCAGGATGATTAACGCATGCCCTCGATAGTTGTTTCTGTAAGGGGGATGGAAATGGTTGTAACGGTTTTCGAAGAAGCCGCATTTTTTATAGAACTTTAATCGCTTGGAGGAAATTTCATCCGTAATAGGATCGATCTCTAATAAGATGATCTTATTCAGGCGTTTATTAAAATCCTCCAGCAATAAACCGCCGTATCCTTGTCCCCTAAAGTTCTCATGAATGGCGAAATGTTCGATATATACATAGGTGCTAAAATCCCAGTATGAGATAAAGCCGATAAAGAGGTTATCTTTCAGATAAGCCACTAGATGATAGTTGGGAGATTGGAAGGCCTGTTCTTGTTGTTCTTCTGTTCGTTGCTCAAATAGAGGGAAACTTGCCGTATATATTTGCTCAAAGGTAGGATAGAGAGGATCTTGCTTTCGCATTATTTCTAGTATGTCCATATGACTTCGCTTTATTTTGATGCGAAGATAATAATCTAAAAACATTGTCATGTCATATTAAAGCTTTATTTTTGGATGATCTTATAATTAAGATATTGTATACGATGATAGCGTGGTTTCGTTATATATGTTTAATTGTTAGCCTTATAATCACTATGCCGGAATTACTTTCGGCACAACGTCTGGTTTCTCAACGTCAAGAGGATGTAGAGGCCGGTCTTTTATATAACGAGAGCGTCTACATCCTATCTAATTATTCTTGTCTATCCTCCAATTCCCCGGAAAAACTTTCTTTGGACGAGTTGTTGCGGAAGCAGATCGAAGGCTTTTATTTCTATTTGAAGCGGGATACGGAGACAAATGTATTGTTACTAAGGAAACCTGATGGTACGTTTACCCCTTTTAGTGAGTCATTGGAAGCCATTAAGACGGCCTTGGATGCGGACTCCACTAAGGTTATGACGCTTTTCCTTGATTTCTATGTAGAGACGGAGCTGGAATCCTCTTTTAAGGAAATAGGCTTGATGGAGTATGTACTTGAGTATGATACGAAAAACGGATGGCCATCCCTGAAGGATATGTTGAGTTCCGGAAAGCGACTGGTCGTTTTCGAGGTTCAGAAACATTTGAACAGTCCTTCATGGTTGCATAATATGAGGGATTTCGTGGAGCATACGGACGCTGATTGGGGCAACCAACCGGAAGGGGTTGAGAGTTTTGATGAGCGGCTGAAAAAGAATTTGTCTTTATTTACCGGATATAAGTTCTTGGAGACTTCCCGGGGGAATAGCAATGATATCTCGGCTTTAGCCCGGCAGACGCCCTATTTAATTGAATCGTTTAAAAGAGCGTGGATCCGGGATGGAAGGGTTCCCAATTTTATCTTGGTAGATAAGTATTACGCGTGGTTGGATGTCTCGTTGGTTACTTTTCGGAATTTCGATATCATCTACGGCGCAGTTACGAATAACAATGAGCTGCTTAACTACGTGAATTGGGATGGGATGTCTAATTATACGACGGGTAAATATTGCTTTCCGCTAGAGCCCGGGGCCGAGTTGATGCTCTCCCCGATCTCTCCGGGCTATAGGATAGAGCCGGCTACGGGTTATGTCTCCGGTACCCAAAGGAAGGCTTTCGCCGGCGATTTTAAGGCTAGACCTTTGCGGATTGACGAGGATATAGAGATTTATTTACCGTTTGAGGGCGATGAGAAAGATGGTTCGTCCAATCATAATCTCACGGTATCTAGGAATGTCGAGTTTATTCAGGACCCTATACGGGGACAGGTCGCTTCCTTGGAGAATCAGGCCCGTGTGGATTTACCGACCGCTTCGGAACTTCATATGCGGGATCATGATTTCACTGTCGGCGTTTGGTTGAAAATACCTAAGTACCTGCCGGAGAAGGAGGATTATTGTATTCTGGGAGCTAAGAACAGTACTTATCAACAAGCGTTGCATCTGTTGATACGGAACCGGAAACCGTATATGGGATTCTTTAACAACGATCTGGTTGGTAACACGGAGATCGAGCCGGGCAAATGGTACAATGTCGTATGGCGGTATAATAAAAGGAATGGGGAGCAGGCTATATTCGTGAATGGAAAACTGGATGCGATCTCTTTTGATCGTCCGGCTTATCTGGGTAGTGATAGCTTATATGTCGGTTTCGTGAATTTCAGCCAGTCCTCGAACTTCGTGGGTGTGCTGGATAATCTTTGTATTTGGTCTCGTGTGTTGAGCGATAAGGAGATATTGGGATTGAGCAACCAGTTATTAGATTTACATATATCGAATGCGATTACTTGGTTGGATGTCCTTGGAATTGGGTTGATTTTGATGGCTTTGGTCTCGATAGCTTATCTAGGCTATCGGAAGGTGAAAGAAAAACCAAGGCAGGATGAGGCTGATGCGGGAACGGTCGCGGAGGAGGGAATCGAGGAAGGAATCGAGGAGCCGGATCGTCCTTCGCGAGAGATGCCGGAGGAGATTGAGGAGGTTCCGGTTCTGCGCAATTATATCCGATTGTTTGGAGAGTTCTATGTGTTGGACCGGGATGGAAATGATATAACCTCTCTATTTACCCCAAAATTAAAACAGCTGTTTATCTTGATTATGCTTCACTCTTCCCGTGGAGGTTTCGGGATATCGAGCAAGGACTTGACACGGATGATTTGGGGGAATGACAACCCCTCGAAAAGTACGAAGAGCCTTCGAAGCGTATCTATATTGAAACTCCGGAAGATATTGGAACGTATCGATACGGTCGAGGTTCTATTTAATGCGAATCGATATATTCTCCAGCTTTCGGAAGATGTCTATTGCGATTATTTGGCTTGTTTGGATTGGCTGAAAGATAAACGGGTACGGACTCAGCCGGACTTTGAATATTTCTATGATATTATCAGCAAAGGAGAAGTGTTCAAAGGGGAATCGTTTGATTGGATGGATGATTTTAAAAGTTATATCTGTAATAGTACGGTGGATGTCTTGTCTCGCTTTATCGACACTTACTCGATCGAGGATGAGGCGGATCGGGTGATCCAGATAGCAGACCAGATCCTTCTGAACGATCCTTGCAACGAGGAGGCTTTGCTCTATAAGATCAAAGCCTTGATTTACCAGAACAACTTTAAATTGGCCCGTTATGTGTACGACCGCTTTTGCGCTTTATACCAAGAGATGTATGGCGAGGCTTTCCCCTCTTCTTTTGAGCAGGTCGTACCGTCTCCGCTGATGAGTCAGCAATCTCCCCAGTAAGTATTATAGTGTGCCTGCTCATTGGCAGGACTGTGCCATTGCTATTGTCACACCTGTGCCATCGTTGTGGCAAGACCGTGCCACCGTTATGGCATGCCTGTGCCATCCGTGTGGCACTCCTCTGCCATTACAGTGGCAAATGTATGCGCCCCACTGATAGCGATCCTTTCGAATAGAGAGGCAGGTGCTATGCCTCTGACTTATCGAAGATTTTTATAAATATTTCTTGATTTATTTATGTCGCTGTTATTGCGTGAATTATGCTTTGTGAGGATATGAAATTTGCCTTAAATTAGCCCTAGGTTAATGCCTTGTTTAGCGTTCGTTAACTCATGGTTTACTGCTCCTCCCTATATTCGCTCTCGTTGTTTCGCACGAGGAAGCGAAGTTGTGTTTTACTATATATATTTTTTTTTCGACTTTAAATTTAATACTATGAGTAACACTATGTCTGACAAGAATTCGGTGAACTTCACACGTAGGGAGTTCTTAGGTACAGTAGCTGCAGCGGCGGCGTTTACAATCGTACCTCGTTCCGTTTTGGGTGGACCGGGCTATACGGCACCTAGCGATATGGTCAATTTGGCCGGTATCGGTGTGGGTAGCCAAGGTGGTGGCGATATACAGAATATCGCTACTCCGGATGTACCAATTAAAAGGAGACCTTTTGGTGGAGGCGGTATGCTGATGCAACCTTATGCGGGCATCCAGCCACCCAGACGGGAACGAAGAGCGTCGGA
>OMGL01002014.1_pt1 | contig 11145 bp, 1 predicted proteins | sample 1645831 | NCBI WGS metagenome assembly OMGL01 (sample SAMN00849301, study PRJEB25192) | human gut metagenome | reverse complement strand
TTCACTCGGTGTCGTCGGCTGTTCCGGTTTCGTTGGCTCACTCGGGGTTGTCGGCTCACTCGGTGTGGTCGGCCGCTCCGGTGTTGTTGGCTGCTCCGGTTCACTTGGCTGTTCCGGTTCTGCCGTAACTTCCTTACCGTCTACGATAAGCTTTACATCAGAGAAGGTTACATCGGCATTTCTTGCCACGTACATGCCCACATAGACATAATCGGAATCAATAGATGTCAATTTAAAGTCAAATCCACCGGTAATTGTTTCTTCTTTCCCGAATGTGCAGGCATATCCGTCTGTACTGCTTTCAATTTTAACATCAATCACATCACCTGCTGCAATTTCATTTACACAGATTCCTCCCCGTGTTAAAGCACCACTCTTTCTCGCAAAACAGTTCCATACATTTCCCTGTTTTGATAATTTTAGTGGTCCTGCTGCCACATAATCTCCCATCATATTTTTCGTATTCACATCCAGCCATACAGCATCTCTTACCATCAGTCCAAATGAAGCCTGATCATGTACATCGTAAGCTAACACTCTCATTTTAGCTGACAGTGTAAATACACTTTTTGCCGGGACTTTATAATAATACATCGCTATACCGTCAGAAGTATCCGTTATTCTTCCCTTTGTACTCTTAATATGGACTGTGTTATTTTCCAGTCCTTCAAGCACATGCGTTGCCTTTGACGGCTTACCGCCAAGGTCGCCAAATACCGAACCGCTCCAGATACCAATCTGTTTCCAAAGCTTACTGACCTCTGTAACCGGAGTATATTCTGCTTCCTTATAATCCGGATTTGGCTGCAATACTTCGCTCTTTAACGGTTTTTGGGCCTCCTTAATGTGTTCTGAAAGTCCCGGAATATTCTGTTCTTTCAATATTCTTGTCATCATGTATGCATTATAACGTGCGCCATAAATATTCGTATGCGTATTATCTACGCTGGTATCAGAAGACGAGGTCCATGCATGTAAATTCAATGTTTCATCTGCTCCCAGCTCATCATAAAGATTCTTTGTAAGCGTTGTCATATCCACAACGGTTATATCTAAATCTTCACCCATTTTACGAATTGCCTCGGCATAATTTCCTCCTTCAAATTCACCTGAATCTGATGTAATATGCAGATTTGAATCTCCCCATATTCCTGTTGCTGTTCTTCTGACAATCGGTGTACAAAGAACAACTGTAACGCCTTTTTCCTGCGCCGGTTTTACATAATTTACATACAGCGAATTGGCAAATGAACCTTCTGTCAAATAATTGCCATTTGGATTCGTATACCGTCCTTCATCTGCTTTTTCATCATTATGTCCAAAGCCGACAAACAGGTAATCTCCTGCTTTCATTCCCTGCATTAATGTCTGATACTGTTCTTCCTGCACATAGCTTTTTGAGCTTCTTCCTGACAACGCAAGATTTTTCACTGTGAGACTGCTATCAAAATAATGTTCTAACTGTGTTCCCCATCCATACCTTGGATAATAATAGGTATCATTAAAGCTGCATACCGTTGAATCCCCTACGGTCCATACCGTTGCCGCATTGAATGATGGAGTATCCGGCTGTTCAGGTTTTGACGGCTGCTCCGGTTTCGTTGGCTGTTTTGGCACCTGTGCCGATACAAAGCTCTTACTGTCACCTGTTGTTCCACTGATTGTTTCCGGCTTTATAACCAGTTTGATCAAACATCCTGCATCCTCCTGCGTAATTGTATAACTTTTATCCGCATAAGAAGGTACTGCCTTTACCAGTGTTTCTTCTCCTGATGGTGTTATACGATACCATTCCAATACAGATGCATCTGCTTTTTCATTACCACTTAACGTATACAATGCCTTTAAAACAGAACCCGTTTTAAGCTCGCCTTCGATGGCAATATCTTTCACTGTCACTGTCGTGTCTGTTTCCTGTACAAAATAAAACGGCTGCCAGCCCTTAAATGTCTGCACAATATCTGCATATGGATTTTCATTCTTTACTGTGCCTGCCGTTCTAGCTGAAACATCTGCCGCACCGCTTCCTAAAACCGTCGTATTGTATTCCTGATAATTTGCATCTTCCGGTCTGGCACCACTCATTGAATTCCAGCCTACCGCTGTTACTGTATCCTTTGTCTGAAGCTTTGTATTTAAAAATGTAACCGCTGCACTGCTTCTCCATGGTCTTCCAAAATATCCTGCCGCTACATCCCATGCATCATTGGCTGACACATAACAATTTCTGAAAATGTAACCGGTCGTACTTCCATCTGCCGCAGCCGTAATATAAGCGCCCTTTTGTGTATTGCTGTATCCATAATAACTCAGTTCACAGGCATCAAATAAAACATCACCGCCGCCAAAGATATAATCAGTATTGCCATCTATGAAACAGTTCTTGAAATATGCCTGAATATTATTGCCTGTATACAGTGTATCCTGACTACTGACAATTCTACACTCATAAAACTCCGACTGTGAACCTTCAACTGCAAGCGCACTGGCACGTTCTGTCGCCTCACCGCTTGCCACATCAGAATCTTTGGTTCTTTCAAAATTCTTAATATCCGGTCCACCCGGTGTCACACCGTCTGCCAATTCTTCATCTGTAATGTATTTATTAAATGAAGATTCAAATGTAATATTCTGTGCGCGAAATGCTGTTGCCGTATTTTTTATATAAACAGCCGCACCCCATTTTTGTGCAGTATTTTTTTCAAATTTGTCATACGCTGCTGCTTCTGAATAATACCCGTCAGCACCAATACTGTAGTATTCGTATCCAATACCATAATACCACGTTAACAGCACTTCTTTTTCCGGTTCATCATTAATAAATGTTACATATGGTGTATCTACAAGAACCTGCTCACGATACACCCCCGGCGCGATATGAACAGTAATACGCTCAGATTCATTAGAAGGATTCATCGCTTTACATGCTTTTACTGCTTCCCGCACTGTCTGATAATTATGCTCTTTCTGGTCATATCCGACATAAATATCCGGTACCCATTCAAGTTTTTCTTTTTTTGTCGTTAAAAATAGCAAATCTCTTGCGACTGCCTGATTTTCAACGACAATATGTGAAACAGTCTGATAGTCCCCTGCCTCTGCTTTTACTTCATATGTACCGTTACGCAGTTTAAGCTGATAACTATTTGCAGAAATCGCTGCATCATATATATACCGGTCTTCCATATTCACAAACTGTAACGCTGTCACTGTATTCGGCACATCCAAACCTGTAAATGCACCTGACACTGTGTAAGTTTCTTTTTTTACGACATGAATATTCTCTTGTGCTGATTGTGTCAGACAGATTTGCGCTGTTCCGTCCGGCTCATAATCGTTAACGCCGTTTAATGTAATCGTATATGTTACATCCGGTTCAATACTTACACTGTAAGCTCCCTGTTCATCCGGTATAAAAACAACATCTTCTTTTTCTGAATTTTGAGGTGCTTTTAAAATAACCCTTAATGCACTGGTATCATAATCTGTATCAAAGCCTGATATGTTTCCTTTTAATTCACACACATTTTTACTTTCCACAAAAAGATTCTGCTGTTTTCCGTTTATTACATCTGTATCCTGCACTGTAATATTTTTACACGCATCTGTGAAACCAAATCCCACATTTTCTGTAAGAACTGCCGTATATGTATATCCCGGTGTCAGGGAAACTTTATACATTCCATTTTTAACCTTTGCCTGCACTTCTTCCAGTGTTTCCGTATTTATAAATTTTACGCCATATTCTGCAATATCCGTACCTGCTATATCTACAGTTCCTGTTACCTCAACCGGAGGAATCTGTAAAATTCTGTGGTATACCGGTTTTACATTTGTCGTACTTCCAACATAAATCTGATACTGTCCACTGTACTGTGCAATAAATTCATACCGTTTACAGGCTGCATTTCCAATATCTGCTGTATCGTCCTGTGTTCCCTGTGTCCCTTTATAAAGGAAATGAACTTTGTCGGTTTCTTTTGTATAAGACCCCATATATGCCACAATTTTATCTCCGGCACTTACATCATTTAATGTAACACAGCGTCTTGTATTTCCACCTTTTCCATTGCATTTCCATACACCATCAGAACAATATCCGTCCTCATATGAAAATGTCGTATAATTCACACCGCCTGTGACAAATTTCAACGCATTGACACCGCCCTGTATGCTATCTCCACTTTCGTATTTTACTGCAAGTGTACCAAAATTCACTATCTTATCTGTATTAACCGTCCCATCCAGTGTACCATTTTCACCTATAAGACCATTGGCATCCCATGCTGCCTGTGTGATATTGTTATGATATATTTGTGTATCCTCTTCCTGCTTCGCTCCAAAATCCCACACTTCAATCTGTCTTGTAACTTCCGGTCTCTGAAGTTCGGATGGAGTCACAAGAATATACGGAATATATGTATTTGCTGTCAGCGTAACTGTTCCGGCATTTCCCGTATACTCAAAAACAATTCGATCCGAACCGTCGGTCTGGGATTCACTATAACAATTCTGTGTCTTCGAAGACTGAACCGTCTGGTCAAGTGTTCCGGATTCAGTATTAAGTTTAATATCACCACCCCACCGGCAGCCTCCAATCATAATGCTGCAGTCTCCCGGTACCTGAATCGTAAATTCCGTTTTCCCCTGCATTCCATGTGTTGAATCCTTATACCGTCCGGGTGTCCGAACCTCCATCAATCCTATAACACCTGTATTCAAAACAGGTTCTGACGCACTGCTGTCTAAATTGTAAAGCACACTATCTTTTATCCTGAAATCATAATAATAGCTGGTATTCACTGCCATCTGTGCTGCTGTCATTCCATCAGCCACCATTATAGACTGTGGTATATAATCATCTGCAAGCGGTGTAATCAGAATTTCCGGTATATACGATCCCGGTGAACTCACGGTAACTGTTCCCGCATCTCCCACATAACAAAAGCTTACTCTGTCCTGACCACTTGTATCAGCCCGATTATAACATTTTGCTGTTTTTGCTGCTTTAGACACGGCATCCAATGCTCCCGTTGTTGTTTTTAATACAAACTGGTCATTCTGTCCTGTAAACTGACATCCTCCAATTGTAATCATACAATTTCCAGCGACCTTAAACGTCATCTGTGCCTGTCCGTTCATGCCATGATCTGTACTATGGAATTTTCCCGCCTTCTCCACGGTCATCAATCCAAATGCGCCACATTTCATTTCCGGATTAGCACTTTCTTTTGATGTATCATAAATTTCACTGTCTTTGTTTTGAAAATTAAATGCATATGCAGTTCCTTTTACTGGTTCTGTTACCAGAAATCCGTCTGCGTATGTATATTCTTCAGAATCCGCAGCAAAAATGGCATAATCGCCTGTAAATACTGATGTTATCATCATCAGAAGCGTTAATGCCATGCTGATCCATCTTTTGGTTGTTTTTCGCAACTTCATTTGTAATACCTCCTATTCTTTATTTTAAATTTATACTGCGGATTATAATTGCATCGCATTCATTTTGCAATATATTTTATAAAACTATTTTTCTTTTCTCTGTTTTAAACGTTTTTTTGCTCATTTGATTGTTAATATTTCACAATTCTTTTGTAAATTTTAATATTTTTTTATTACTTTTGTTGTTCTGCTTGTACAAAATATGTATTTTCATTTTAATAAAACAAAATTCTTTATCTGTATATCTAATTTTGTAACAAAAAATGACCCCCGGTCGTCAGATTTTTGCTTTACTTCTAACAACCGGAGGTTTCCTCCATATATTTACTATATGTTTTTTATTTTATTATCTTACTTCTTTTTTCTTTCTGCCTGCCAGCACGACGAATGCTGTCATTGCCACAAACATCATCAGTACAAATGGAACTGCACGCATAGTGTCCGCAGTTGCAACACCTGTATCCTCTGTCTGTGCATCAGAAGTTGTTGCTGCAGAACCTTCCGTAGACGGCTGTACCGTTTGTGTCGGCTGTACTGTTGTCGGCTCTGAAACAGTCGGCTGTTCAGGTTCTGACGGTGTGGTCGGCTGTTCATTTACTGCCTGATAAACTACCGCAAACGGGCTGAATGAGGAAACTTCAACATAAAGTCCATTGACTGTCAGCTGCGGCATCAGTGTTTCCAGACCATTTTCTGTCAAATGAAGCACTGCAAATGAGTACCCGCTCTTTCCTGTTCCTGCCGGATATTCTAATGTAATACCCAGCTTGCCGTTCTTAAATGTTACAGTCTGACCTGCTTCATCTGTCAGATTCATTTCCAGATAAGAAATACTGCTGTTTTTCAAAGTTTCCGGCATTTCATTTTCGATTGCCGCTTTCATCTGCTGTGCAGCTGTATCGTATGCCTGTCCTTCTTTTACAATATTCAGGCTCAACTTTGTATTCTTTAATACACCGCCGTCTGCACCCACAAATTCAACTGTTTCAGGAACAGTTACTGTACCGCTTCCGTTGACTGTAACCGTTGTCTTTGTTTCTGTCGGTATCGCCGGCTCACTTGGCGCTGTCGGCTCTGCCGGTACGGTCGGCTGCTCCGGTGTTGTCGGCTCACTCGGCGTCGTTGGCTGTTCCGGTTTCGTCGGCTGCTCCGGTGTTGTCGGCTCACTCGGCGTCGTTGGCTGTTCCGGTTTACTTGGCTGTTCCGGTTCTGCTGTAACTTCCTTACCATCTACGATAAGTTTTACATCAGAGAATGTTACATCTGCTTTTCTTGCCACATACATACCAACATAAACATAATCTGAATCAATCGTTGTCAGCTTGAAATCGAATCCACCGGTAACAGTTTCTTCCTGTCCAAATGTGCAGGCATATCCGTCTGAATTGCTTTCAATCTTTAAGTCTATCGTATCTCCTGCCGCTATTGCTTTTGTGCGGGTTCCGCCCTGTGTCAGCACACCGCTCTTTCTTGCAAAGCAGTTCCATGCGCCGCTCTTTAACTTTAACGGTCCTGCCGCTACATAATCACCCAGTGCATTGGTTGTATTTGTATCAAGATACATATCATCTCTTGCCATCAGACCAAAGGATACCTGGTCATTGCTGTCAAATGAATTGATGGTTGCTTTGGCTGTCAGCGTAAAACTGCTTGATGCCGGTACCTTATAGTAATACATTGCAATACCATCGGCTGTGCCTGCAATCTTTCCCTTGTTGTTTCTGACTGCAATATGAATATTGCCATTGGTATCGGTTTCCAGTGTCTGATTAACAGTTGATGGGTTACCGCCAACATTTCCAAATACAGAGCCGCTCCAGATGCCTGCTTTCTTCCAGAGTGTACTCTCACCCGTTACCGGTTTGTAATCCGCTTCCTTATAATCCGAATTCGGCTTTAAGACTTCGCTCTTTACCGGTGCTTTGGCAGATAAAATGTGGTCTGCAATGCCTGCCACATTTAACTTCTTGATTTCCTGTGTCAGCATATACGCGTTGTAACGCGCACCATAAATATTGGTATGTGTATTATCCACACTGCCTGCATTCGATGATGTCCATGAATGTAAATTCAACGTTTCATCTGCGCCCAGTGAATCATACAGGTTCTTTGTCAGTGTTGTCATATCCACTACTGCGACACCCGTATCTGTTCCCAGCTTTCTGACGGCTTCTGCATAATCGCCGCCTGCATACGTCTTTCCGTCACTGACGGCATCACTTGTAATGTGCAGGTTGGAGCTGCTCCACTCTCCTGTTGCTGTTCTTCTGACAATCGGCGTACATAAAATCACCGTTACGCCTTTTTCCTGCGCCGGTTTTACATAATTTTCATATAAAGAATTGGCAAATGAACCTTCTGTTGTATAATCTCCATTCGGGTCTGTATATCTGCCGTCTTCCGCCTTTTCATCATTGTGTCCGAAACCAACGAGCAGATAATCTCCGCTTGTCATTGAATCCATTAATGTCTTGTAATTGTCTTCTGTTGTAAAACTCTTTGAACTTCTGCCTGAAAGTGCAAGGTTTTCAACTTTCAATGAGCTGTCAAAGTAATTAGCTAACTGTGTACCCCAGCCGTATCTTGGATAGTAATAGGCATCTGCAAAGCTGCATACCGTTGAATCGCCGACTACCCATACGGTTGATTCTTTTGTTGGTTCTTCCGGTTCTGACGGTGTCTTACCTGAAAAATCCGCACCGATTCCTGCCGGTGCTTTATCTGTCATTTCAAATAAGCCGTTCATATTGATACTGCCGTCTTCATTTCTTGCCGGTGTAATTGTCTTATAATCCACCGATGTAAACCAGTCTGCTTCCACTGCTTTATTTTCCGTATTTACGCAAAGCTTGGTTGAAATGTCATTGCATAAATAATTAGTTGTCTTATAAATCACAGAAGAATCCTGATTCTTTAACGTAAATTTATCTGCCGCCATTGTACCGTAATTTTCAATTGCATCTGTATAGAAGCTGATTGAATTTTCCAGTACATAGCCTGTATCTCCTGTAAATTTGTCACCGTTTTTTGGTGTCAGCTGATAATTGTTTCTGTCTGCTGTACTGCCAACTCTTGAAAACAGTCCGTTATCTACGGAAATACACTGATATACCTGGCAGTCCGGTCCATTGTTGCTCATGATACCGCTTCCGCCATTGTTCCATGAAATACAGTTCTTTAAAACGTGTTTTCCTGTAAGGCCTTCTCCGCCTAACTTAAATCCATTTGCACTTGCCGCAGAATAAGAAGTTGTTCCATCTTCCGCAACTAAAAGTCCATTGCTGTACGCAACAGAATTCTGAATGGTTACTGCACCAATCGGGCCGTATTTTTCTGTACTCTTTGCATATAAATCGTATCCGTCATCGGCGTTGTTGTATGCCATACAGCCGTCAAATACATTGCCCTCACCAACTGAAAGCTTTGCTGCAAATCCATCTGCATCATTTTGTTTACTGTCACAATTTGAATAAGATGTACAATTTAAAATTGTATTGTCTGACGGCCACCAGCATTTTGGTTCTCCGCCTGAGTAACTAATCTGAAGACCTGTTGAACCATTTCTATACATTTCACACTGTTCAACAACATTGTGATTACCGGATACATGAACACCCTTTGTTCCGTCTGATGCGTATGCAACCGCAATATCCTGTATTTTCCAGTAATTACCCTTTACAGATAAAACAGCATCTGAAGAAGCCGGAAGCTTTGCACCATTTAACACCGCTTTTCCTGCATTTTCTGCCTTCATTGTAATGACAGCATCTTGATTTCCCGAAACGCTATAAGGAATCGAAACAACCTGTGATACATTGTATGTACCGTCCTGTAACAGGATGGTCTGTCCTGCTTTTGCATAAGATACTGCTGTATAAATATCCGTCGGATTTTCTTTTGTTCCTGCTGCTTTGCTGTTTCCACCAGCTGAAACATAAATGGTATCTCCACTGAATTTTGCTGCATCTTTTGTAACCGTATCCGTTACTGTAACCGGACTGTAATCTTTTAATAACAGTCTGTCATCGTATTTTCTGCTTCCATCTGCATTTACAGCATTTTCATAAGGTGTAACAACTGCTGTAAATGTTGTATCGCCGTCCGGCAGTTTAACCTGAAAATCAGAAAGCTTAAATTCAACTGTATCCGCCTTCTTGATTTCCTTATCGGTATAGTACTGATTTCCGTGATTATCAGAAATACTGACCGTACCCGTTACATTACTTGTAAAACGGTAAGTATAATCTTCATCAGCAGTCGTTGTTCCGTTAAATGTATGAACTTCTGCCTCATCATACTCCACCCACAAATCCGGATTGACCGCATCTAATTCATCCTGTGTCGGTGTATGCTGTTCATAGCTTAAATCCGTAACTTCTACTGTTCCGATACGGCTCGCATAAAAACCGACATACACATAGTCCGAATCCTGCTGTAAAAATTTATTCGGATTATACACGGTAATCGTTTTTTCTACATTGCTCCAGTCATCGTTATACCAGTTACATACATAACCGTTACCGTCTTTAACAAGTTCAAAATTATAATACAATTGTGTTGCATTACTTTGTGTGAAAACCGTTGCATTTTGGTCAAAATACTGTGTTACATCACAGCTTCCACCTGCATTGCTCTTTCCTGTCGCATCGGAATTGCCCGTATAAAGACGCACACCCGGAATCGTTGTTCCTGTTGCTTCACTCTTTGTTGCTGCATAAACATCCAGCTGATTAATGTAATCTGCTGTTGTATCGGCTGCGCCAAGTGTATCTAATACAGCCAGTCCAAAAGAGGACTGGTTATCCTGTTTTGCTACCGATGTCGTGTGAAATCTGCCACGGATTGTAAAGTTATAATCCTTAGATTTCACCTTCGTGTAATAGATTTCAAATCCACTCTGACCGGTATTTGCCATCTTTCCTTTCGCTTTTGTATTCAGCGTTAATTTGTTTGCGGCACTGTCGTAAACCGGTGTCACCATACCGTCTGACTGCGTTCCCAGCTTTGCTGTCTTCCAGTCAGCAGAACCTATGCCTGTCGCTGCTCTTGCATTTTCACCTGCAAAAGACGACCACGGCATCAGTAACACAACCATTACTGCCGCAAGCAAAACTGCAATGCTTTTCTTGCATTTTGCTCTTTTGTTTTTCATCATAATCCTCCATTCTTGCCTTTATGGCAATTTTACTCCAATGAGTATCATATCATATATAATAAAATACAAAAAATATTAATTCCGTATATATACCATATTATTTTTAAATACTAAACCTCATTCTGCAATCACAACTATTTACCTTCTCTCAGAAACAGGATATCACAATACAAAAGCACCCGGAGAAAATCGTTTTACCGACTCTCTCCGGGTGCTTCTATTTTAGATTCTGTCTGTTAAGACGAATCTTTTTTACTTATAAAGTTCTACTAACTTCAGTAAGTGCTGGTAACGTGCATTTGCAGTCTTTTCAGATTCAGCAAAGAGTTTTTCAGCTCTTTCTGGGAATGGCTTAATCAGTCTTGTGTAACGAGCTTCGTTATTTAAGAATTCCTGATATGAACCATCACCTTCCTTAGAAGTTAATGTGAATGGATTCTTTCCTTCAGCCTTTAATGCAGGGTTGAATGAGAACAGATTCCAGTATCCGGCCTTAACAGCCTTCTTCATTTCATCCTGGCAGTGGTTCATACCACCCTTAGCGA
>OMGL01002004.1_pt1 | contig 11204 bp, 10 predicted proteins | sample 1645831 | NCBI WGS metagenome assembly OMGL01 (sample SAMN00849301, study PRJEB25192) | human gut metagenome | reverse complement strand
TGCTGCCATCGCAGCCTTCACACCCGAAGCTCCTGTTATAATAAGCTCTATATCTGTACCATCCTGAGTATTACCTGTGAAAATCTGAAAATGCGGCTCAGACATTCTCTTTTTGAGCCTGAAGAAATCAACAAGCTCCTTACAGTAAGAATACTCAGCCGCAAAAAATCTCCACATTATTTCACTGCCTCATCAAGCTCTTTCTGCAACAGTGCAAGATGATCCCGGATAGTAATTTTCTGAGGGCACACCTTTTCACACTTTCCGCATTTCACGCAATTGTGTGCCTTCTCATTGTCGGCAAGATTGTTCCAGCTCACCTTAAGCTGCTCCTTATTGCCATATATACTGTAGTGATTCCAGATTGAAAAATTACCTGGAATATTTACTCCTGCCGGACACGGCATACAGTAGCCGCAGCCCCGACAGAATTCACCTGCCAGCTCTTTCTGGTCTTTTTCAATAACAGCTTTCAGCTCGTCCGTCAGTTCCGGTGGATTGCCGATGTAGCTTAAAAATTCGTCCAGCTCGCTTTCCTTCTGTACACCCCAGATCGGCAGTACATTCTCAAACTGTGCCATATAGGCATAGATCGCAGCCGAATTGGTCAGCAGACCGCCCGACAGACCCTTCATTGCGATAAATCCCATTTCGTGCTCCGCACAGGCCTTCGCCAACGCGATCTCCCGCTCGGTGGAAAGATAATTAAATGGGAACTGCAGGGTATCGTAAAGCCCCGACTCGATCGCCTCCTCCGCAATGCTCATGCGGTGGTTCGTGATGCCGATGAAACGGATTTTCCCCTGCTCTTTTGCCTCGAGCATCGCCTCATAAAGACCGCTTCCGTCTCCCGGCTTCGGACAGACTGCCGGATTGTGGAACTGGTAAATGTCCACGTAGTCTGTTTTTAAATTATGTAAACTCGTCTCCAGATCCTTCCAGAAGCCTTCCGCCGTCGTTGCCGCTGTCTTGGTCGCAATATAGATATGCTCGCGCACGTCGCTCAGCGCATAGCCGATCTTCTCCTCACTGTCCGTATAAAAGCGCGCCGTATCAAAGAAACGGACACCCGCATCATACGCCTTGCGAAGCAGTACCTTCGCATCATCAAAAGAAATACGCTGGATTGGCAGCGCGCCAAATCCATTTTTATTGACGATAATATCCGTCTTTCCAAGGGTAACCGGCGTACCGGCTACCCTTTCTCTTGCGTCCAGCATCTCTTTCAGTGCCTCGTCGCTGTCATCGATCCAGACATCCTCCTCATCGGCGTTGAGACCGAGATATTTTGCCAGTGTCCGCTCATCATCCGACCGGTTCCAACGAGAAATATAGCGATCGATTTCCTCAAATGGAACCTGTCCGGACAGGTACAATTCTTTAAATGTCATACTTCCTTCCGCTCCTTTAAATTCTTAAGTACCGTGATTTCCTGGTTATCTATGTGCCCCCTGGCTACCGCCTTTGCCTCCGCCATATGGCGCAGACGCAGTGCCGCCAATATTTTTTCATGCTCTAACTGCAGAATCTGCCGTTTATCCTCGTCCTTGATGTATTCCAGACGGAACCGGTACATCTGCTCACGCAGGTTGTTCAAAATCTGCACCAGACGCTTGTTGCGGGTCGAATGGTAGATCACGTCATGGTATGCCTCATCCGTCTCCGCGATCTTCATCGCATCGCCCTGATCAATCGCCGCTTTAAATGCTTTCTGTGCTTCTTCCAATGCCTGCATATCTTCTTCCGTCATGCGCTGGCACGCCAGCTCAATCGCCAGTTCCTCCAGCGAACGGCGCACTTCCAGCACATCTTTCAGGCTTTTTTCCGAAATCCGCGCCACCTCCGCGCCGCGCCGCGGAATCATCAGAACGAGTCCTTCCAGCTCCAGCTTGCGGATCGCCTCACGGATCGGGGTGCGGCTGACGCCCAGCTTCTGTGCCAGCTGGATCTCCATCAGGCGCTCGCCCGGTGCCAGCTCTCCCTTTAAGATTGCCTGCCGGAGTGTGTTGAATACCACATCCCTGAGTGGGAGATATTCATTCATTTTAACCTCAAAATTGTTCCCCATCTGCGTGCCCCTTCCTGTTGTAAAAACTAGTCAGGTATACCTGTTTCGCCAGATCCTGGCTGCTGCCATAGCGGAGTTCCTCATACGCCGCCTGCGCCGCCGTCTGGTTCGTAAACAAGCCAAATACGGTTGGACCACTTCCGCTCATCAAAGAGCCGTCCGCGCCCATCTCCATCATCTTATCTTTGAGTGTCTGAATCACCGGATTTTCCGGGATCGTCACCGTTTCCAGCACGTTTCCAAGCTGTGAAACGACGCCGGAGAGGTCTTTTTTCTCGATCGCCGCCCGCATCGCATCAATATCCGGATGCGCCTCTGCGCCCAGAGATGGCAGGTTTAAGTTCTCGTACACATGCTTCGTCGAAACGCTGACCGACGGTTTGGCAATCAGCACGCGGCACTGCGGCATCGGTGGAAGCGGTGTCAGGATCTCCCCGATTCCCTCCGAAAGAGCCGTTCCCCGCATGATACAGTACGGCACATCCGCCCCCAGACGGACGCCGCGCTCCATCAGCTCCTGTTTCGAAAGCCCCAGTCCGAACATCTTGTTGACACCAAACAGGACTGCGGCCGCATCGCTGCTGCCGCCTGCCATCCCGGCTGCCACCGGGATAAATTTCTTCATCTTGATCTCCACACCGTCGCGGATTCCAAACTCATCCATCAGAAGCTTCGCCGCGCGGTAACCCAAGTTATTTTCATTGTCCGGCAGATAATAAAGGTTCGTTGAAAGACGGATTCCCTCTTCCTCCGTCCGGTTCAGTTCGATCGCGTCGTACACGCGCACCGTCTGCATGATCATCCGCACTTCGTGGTAGCCGTCTTCTCTCCGGCGGACTACATCCAGACCGAGATTGATCTTTCCATATGCTTTCAGCTCCAGATGCCTGATCATCGGTCATTCCTCCCATCGTTCCCTTAGTGTAATCACACTAGATTGTATTTTTTCATTATTTTGTATACAAGTTATTATATCCTCTTTGCATACAAAATACAATAGAATCCTTACAGAATGAAGGTACCTGAACGAATCCCATTTTTTCCGCCAATATCCGTGAAGCCGTGTTGGAACGCTTCGTGCAAATCCGGATCTTATCCAGCTCCAGCGTTTCAAACCCATATTTCACAATCGCCCGGCAGGCTTCCAGCGCATATCCCTGACGGCGGAACGGTTCATAAATATGATATCCCAGCTCTCCGTCCGTCAGCCCCGCCTTTCCAACCAGCACACCGTCCGCGCGGCGTTCCAGCGCCCACAAACCGCACTCGGCAAAGCGGTACTGGTGTTTCCGGTATTCCTCGCGCTTGTTCCAATCAGAAAAAGTTCCGTCGGCATCCTCAGCGGATGCCGGTTCCAACGGATCGTCCTGGGAAAATTCACGGATGATGAGGCGGTCAGTTTCAGCAATGAGCCACGGGAGAGCCAGGTGGCGGCGGACGACGCGTTCCAGGAATGTTTCATCGGCGTCTTCAGGGTCTGTAATAAGGTAAAGGCAAGATGAATAGTCGGCCGGCTGTTTTTCCTCGTTTTCCCTCCATAAGCCAACAATAGCTCTCCCGGCTGCTTTCGCAGCCTGAAGAGCTTCGTTTTCATCGGAGAGAATCACCGGGTATGTCTGTCCCGCAATGGTTACTTCTCGTTCGATTGTCATAGATTATCTTTCTTTTCCTTTTTCCGGCTCCGGGTACTCCTCGCCGAAGGTGTCAACGGTCATCTTTTTGATCTTCTGCTCTTTCAGCGGACGATCGCCCCAGTCGGTGCGGACGCCGGCAATCTTGTCCACGATATCCAGACCTTCAACTATCTTCCCGAAGGATGCATACTGACCATCCAGATGCGGGGAAGTCTCATGCATGATGAAGAACTGGGAACCTGCGGAGTTCGGGTCCATCGCACGCGCCATAGAGAGAACGCCCTTGGTGTGCTTGAAATTGTTCGTAAAACCATTCTGGCTGAACTCACCCTTGATGGTATACCCTGGACCGCCCATACCATTTCCATTCGGGCATCCGCCCTGAATCATAAAGCCCTTGATGACACGGTGGAAGATCAGACCATCATAAAAGCCCTTCTTGATCAGGCTGATAAAGTTGTTGACTGTGTTCGGCGCAATCTCTGGGTAGAGCTCTGCCTTCATGATATCACCATTTTCCATCTCAATGGTAACAACTGGATTTTTCATGTATGTTTCCTCCTGAATTTTAAAAAATACCTCATTAAGTGGTCACATTATACCATAAGAACGTTCGAAAATCGACTGTTTTTCGTTCCATATTTGTCCATTTTCTTTACATTTCGTAAGTTTCTCCTCACAATTCGTTCACATTTATGGCTTAAGATGTATAGCACAATGTCGAAATGGACATTCTATGCGAAAAGATGAATGTTGCGCTCAGGAATCATCATCTGTCCTGCATCATACATCTGTGAGCAAACTAAGTCAAAAGAAAGGTTGGTAATGTACTATGAAAAAAACATATTTTGCTATCCTGGGCGCGGCTGCGATCCTCTCGCTCGCAACCGCCTGCTCTTCCAAAAACGTGAATGAACCGACTGCTAATGAATCGTCCCAGTCCGCCTCCTCCGAGTCCAGCTCGAATGGCATGGACGAAAGCAGCCCGATGGATGATTTAAAAGAAGACGCCAAAGACGCCGTTCTTCCATCCGAAGGAACTGCCGATGCAAAACAGTCCACATTGACTGGTACGATCAGCGACATCAAAGACTTTATGTTTACGATCACCGCCGACGGAACCGATTATGAATTCAGCTTCGAGCAGGATCAGAAACCGGACGGGCTTTCTGATGTAAAAGATGGGGATAAAGTTACCGTAACGTATACGGGAACCGTCAGTGAAGTGGATGCATTCAGCGGAACCGTTTTATCAGTTAAAAAAGCGGAATAAGGATTGTTGACACACTTTATACCCGTATTTTTTATGGCAGTCTTGACAGACGAAGCACGCAAAATATCTGCGCTTCCTGCCCAGGCTGCCATTTTCGATCCTCTGAACATAAAACATACTTACCAGGATCATGGAATCCATGTTCCGCGTTCATATTTCGTTCACACTTCATTAAAAAACCTTTTACACAATTAACATGGTTTCTTCACGATTTTTCCCTATACTATAACCATAGCAACAAGCAATGCTTACAAATTTTTTTCATAATACCGAGCTGAGTTTATATCAGCTCTCCTCCCTTTTTCAATACCAAAAGACCTCTCACTGCTGGAGAGGTCTTTTGTTGTATCTGAATCCCTCAATTCTCTCACTGTTCCGGTCTTCGTACCTTCCTGCCAAGCACCACCAGCGCTGCAAGGTTTGGCACCGCCATCAGCCCATTGAAAATATCAGATACCGCCCAGACGGCCTCCATCCGGATGACGCAGCCGAGAAAGACCGAAACAAGATAACCCCCGTGATACAAAATACATATTTTGTCGGCGCGCTTCTGTGGGACATCCCGCATCAGCCATCCAAGGGCCTGATCGCCGATGTAAAACCAAGCAAGGATCGTGGCAAAGGCAAACAGCACCATGCACGCCGCCGTCACCATGCCGCCTGCATTCCCAAAACGGGCTGCCAGAGCCGCCGCCACCGCGCCGCTGCCGCCCAGGGAACCGATCTTCTCGGTCAGATTGTGTGGAAATACACAGAGCAGTAAAAAAGCGGTCAGGCTGCACCCTATGATCGTATCGAAAAACACCTCGAAAATCGCCCACATTCCCTGTTTCTGCGCTTCCTGCCTCTGTCTTAGCCTCCCCTTTCCCTCACTCATCCCATGCAGCACCGCCAGACTCCCCAGGCCCGCCTCATTGGAAAACACACCGCGCGATATCCCGCTCCGGATCGCCGCTGCCATTCCGTACCCGGTCATCCCGCCCGAAATTCCTGAAAAATTCAAAATACTGCTTCCATCCGTCTGTCCTGCATTATCTGCCAGTCCAAATGCCCCGCCCACAATGTTCCCCAATATTTCTGGTATCTGATCATAAAAGCTGAACACGGCGATTCCACCTGCCAGCAGATACAGCCCCGCCGATACCGGTACCAGCACCGAAGCCGTCCATCCGATGCGTTTTGCCCCGCCAAAGAGCACCACGGCAGTCAAAACTGCCAGTATGATACCGGTTCCAAGCGGCGGCAGGGACGCTGCATAGCGCAGACTATCCGCCAGAGCCCCCGCCTGTACCATACATCCCATTCCAAGCGACGCCAGCACGCAAAACAGGGCATAGCATTTTCCAGCGAAACAGCTTCCAACCCCATTTTCCAGATAGACATAAGGTCCGCCCCCATACAAAATTCCCAGATAAACCTCCGTATATGCCAGCGCCATCCCCAGAAATGCCGCCGCCCACATCCAGAACACAGCACCCGGACCACCGATCGCCAACGCGGCTGCCACGCCCGTGATATTTCCCGTTCCGACCGTCGCCGCCAGCGCGGTGCAGGTCGTCAAAAGCTGTCCTTTCCCGCCGCTCCCAACCGTCTCTCCCCACCAGACTCTGATATGACGGATCGGAAATCCCCGCAGACGCACCATGCAGAGGACTCCAACCGCCAGAAACAGTCCCAGAAGCCACGGTCCCCACACCATTTTCTGTACGATTCTGAGCGCTTCCATCCGAGCACCTTTCTATATCTATTTTCACTCTATCAAACCAATCTTATGATTTACTATGATATTTCATTCTCCAAGCCGTGATATTGCCTTCCGAGAACTCTCTTTCCATTCACGTTTTCTTACACTTTCTGTAAACATCCGCAAACCCCATGACAAACCAGACCGGCAGTGCTACAATAAGCATATCGGACAGGCGGACAAATTTCCAAATCTCTGTCCTTCTGGAAAGGATGAAAACAATATGCCAGGTTTTACCACGCACTATATATTCGGCATGAAAGCATACAACGATATGCCGTTCACACCCTTAAAACACACGATCGCCAAATACCGCTGGCTCTACCAGCTCGGTCTGCAGGGACCGGATATGTTTTTCTATAATATCCCGATCCTGCGCCACCGCGATTACCGCAACGTCGGTTCCTATATGCACGAACACAAGGTAAACGCCTTTTTTGAGTGCTGTCTGCGCCGTATTGGAACCATCCGCTCGCGCCAGCAGCAGGAGGAAGCCATCTCCTATCTGGCCGGATTTATAAACCATTACATTGCCGATTCGATCTGTCATCCTTACGTGTACGGGCGCATCGGCTATCCAGTGGATGCCCCGACCTCCATGCATCACGGGATGCACGCACATCTGGAAAACGAGCTCGACGCGATCCTGCTCTGGAAATATAAAAAAAAGAAGCCGTCCGAATTTAACCAGACCGCCACGATCTGTCTAAATGGACAGGAAATCCAGTTTATTTCCCATTTCCTGGCTTCCTGCATCAACGAAACCTATTATCCGATCACCTACCGCAACAACTTCCAGGTTACTCCGGCGATGGTGCACCGCTCCATCTGGGCGCTGCGCTTCGGCTGTCGGACACTCTCGGACAAGAACGGCAAGAAAAAATTCGGCATTGCACAGGTCGAATCCATCTTCGTCAACCACCCAGTTGCTTCCGCGAAAATGGTAACGGACTCCGTAACCGACTACCGGAGCAGCTGTAACCTAAACCACGAAGCATGGGGCAACCCGTGGGATCCGACCCGCGTCTCAACCGCCTCGTTTGTTGATCTCTTCCATGAAACATTGGACAAATGCAGCCGTGTCTATGCGCTTTTAAACAGCGCCGTCACAGACAACATGCCGTTAGATAAACAGGATTTATCGCCGCTTCTGGCTGAACTGGGGAATGAGTCTTATCACAGCGGACTACCTGTTGAGTGAAAACACGTACTTCGGTTCCTGGTAAATAAAAGCTGTCATATGAAGAACACTCATCTGTTTCTCATATGACAGCTTTTTTGATCACTTTTCTCTTAATTATACACAGAAAATATCCCGTGTCTGTGCAGACAACCTCTTATTCTGCGTTCTCTGTCTCTTCCTCCGCCTCAGTCGTATCGTACTCGCCTGCTGCTTCTTTCTCTTTCACCTTGGAAATCAGCTCTTTGGTATCCGGAAGTTTGAAATCTGCGCCAGCCTCATAGGAACCACTGATAAACCATGCGTCCTCGTTATCCTGGTCGCTCTCCGGAACGATGCTGTAGGACAGTGCATACTGTTTCCACAGTCCGCCGTAGGAATCTTCACCGGACATCTCAATCGAGAAGTCCTGGGTGTGGACAATGTCGTTGAATCCCTTGATTAAATCTTCCGCATAGGTTCCTATCTGATCATCCGGCAGATCATCTGCCACTACCCAGATCAGCATGATCTGTTTCTTGTTCGGCTCCATATAGAAATGGAAATCGCGACCGTACTCGTAGGTACTTGTATCCTTGAACATGTCTTCCGCGTCCGTGCTGACCTGTGTCCAGTCGATCTCAACATTTTCCTGGGTCTCAAAATTCGGATCTCCGACTACCGTCTCAGAAGTCGGTTTTACAATCGTACTCTCCGTGCATCCGCTGAGCAGCGCCATACACGCAACCATCATTATCAGAAGTTTTTTCATTGTGTTCTTCTATCCCTTCATTCACTCATTCACAGCCGGAACCAGCCCGAACCGCATGGCTATTATATAATATCGCCTTTTGTTTTTGTAGTCATTTTAGAAAAATTCAAAAAATCTTCATACTTTCCAAAATTTCCCGTAAACAATCCATCTGGACCATTTTACCGCCATTTAGCGCATCCAGGTTGTCAATCCAAATCCTCAACCGTAAGCTCTGTGTCATCCTCCTGCACACCCTGCTGTGTTTTAGCATCCTCTGCCTCTTTCTGTGCAGGTTTTTCTTTCAGCGGCTTCTTTTCCGTGGAACCAGTTCTTACTTTTCCACTCTCTGCCAGCCGGGACGCGGCTGCATCTGCCGCCGGAACCTGTCCTGAACCAGATCGCACATCCATGTCAGACTCCGCCTGCTCTGTGCTCTCATCTGCCTCCGCTGTGCCAGGCGCCCTGTAGGACGCGCCCATCCGCTTTTCAAGCAGTTTTTCAAACTCTTCCCGCGAACAGCCGATCTCCTGCAGACGCTGTCTTCTCCGTTTTCTCCGCTCCTCCTGGCGTCTCTTTTCTTCCTGATGACGCTGGTAGAACAACCATACAAGCGCCGCACACGCCGCTGCCAGAAGCACACTGACGACCACAATCAGCACCGTTCTCACCGATACTTTCGGAAGTTTCGGCAGGGTCAGGTGGAACGAAGATTTCGCCTGCTTCGGTTTTCCGGACGCGCCTGTATTGGATGCTGCCGGATCCGATGCCGTATTTCCGTCATCCGGAGCCGTCTCCCCGTTTGCTGCCGCTTCTGCCGCCGATGCGCTGATCAGATACACCTGTCCGATCTTGCGGTCGTTGTATTTGTAAGAAAGCAGTGCCACCGCGCCCAGCGGTGCATCCTCTGGCAGATCCGTTACCACCGTCTTCTCCGCATCCGCAAACGAAGCATCCTTCGGGATCGTGATGACTGCCGACGTATCCATCGATAAATCGGACGGCTGATAGCTATTGTCTCCGATCTGCACCGGCTGATCGCCGCTTGTGTATGCCGTCTCATTTTCCGAAATATTTACATTTTCAAACCGTAGAAAGCCGAAATCCAGCAATGCAATCGTATCCTGATAATGGGTCGCCTGCGTACTCTTCATCGTGACCGCAATCTGGCGTCTGTCATCCTTGATCGCATAGGTAACAAGCGTCTGCCCCGCAACGGATGTGTAACCGGTCTTTCCGGCCACCGCATATGGATAATAGTTCGGACTCTCTGTGTCAGTCGTGATAAGAAGCTTGTGCTCCGGCTGGATGGTCACACCGTCCGGATTGTTCTTCGTCGCCGGTAATCGGTAGCTCTTATCCTTACTGATCGTTAAAAGCGTGTCATTTTTATACGCCGCCGATGCGATCAGCGCCATATCATACACCGAAGTGAGCTGTGTGTCGTCATTCAGACCGGACGGATTCGCAAAATGGCTGTTCTCACAGCCAAGCTCCGCCGTCTTCTCGTTCATCATCTTCACAAAACCGTCGCGGCTTCCGCCCACATGCTCCGCCAGCGCATTCGCCGCCTGGTTGGAAGAACGCATCAGCAGCAGGTAGAGACAATCGCGCACCGAAAGCGTGTCGCCCTCCTCGATGGCGTTCTTGTTTCCGCTGCCATCTTCCACGTTGTAAACGGCATCGTGGGAAAATGTGACCGTATCATCCAGACTGCTGTTCTCAATGACTACGAGCGCCGTCAATATTTTCGTGATACTTGCCGGCGCCTTCTGCACATGGATGTTCTGCCCAAATAAAACCGCCCCGGAGTCCGCATCCATGACAATGCCTGCCTCAGCCATGATGCCGGTATCGGAGGGCCAGTCCGGTTTTGCCCAGACTGTCAGAATGAACAACTGGCATGTTAGGACAAAACATACAAATTTTGATATCGTTTGTTTCCATTTATTTAGCAATGTGCAAACCTCCCGTGTTCTTTTTCCGTTTGCCGGTTCGAGTGAAAAGCAAGGAACTCTGCGGAAATATCCGTATTTTGGCAAACCGGACCTGTCTAATCATACCTTATGTAAAATAAATATTCAACCAAATATTCCATGAAATATTCGTGAAATTGCCACTTCCATTTTCCCCATATTTGTAGTATCATAATCACTGCTACGACATATAGTTGTTAATAATATAAGAAAATACAAGATATAGTATATACGAGAGGGGTTTGGGCATGACTACGGATGTTAAGACAAATGTCATCAAGAGAAACGGCAAGGAAGTTTCTTTTGATGTCTCTAAAATCGTGAATGCGATCACAAAGGCAAATGCCAGTGTGGATCATCTTCATCAGCTGAATGAATATCAGATCAATGCAGTGGCAGATATGATCGCTAAGCAGGTGGAAGAGGCTACGCATGCGGTAAATGTAGAAGATATTCAGGATATGGTAGAGACCGGCATCATGGAGATGCGCGGTTATGAGGTGGCACAGAAATATGTGCGTTACCGTTATAAGAGAGAGCTGACCAGAAAGTCCAATACCACGGACAATGGCATTCTTGCTCTGATCGAGCATCTGAAT
>OMGL01002002.1_pt1 | contig 11213 bp, 9 predicted proteins | sample 1645831 | NCBI WGS metagenome assembly OMGL01 (sample SAMN00849301, study PRJEB25192) | human gut metagenome | reverse complement strand
TTTCCCTTCTCTACATGCCAATCAGCTTCCGGTTTGTGTTTTTCTGCCTGCTTTCCCTTCAAAAAACACATGCCGCGTGTTTTCCGACTTCAATTCTCGCTTTTATACACACTTTTCCCTTCTCTACATGCCAATCAGCTTCCGGTTTGTGTTTTTCTGCCTGCTTTCCCTTCAAAAAACACATGCCGCGTGTTTTCCGACTTCAATTCTCGCTTTTATACACACTTTTCCCTTCTCTACATGCCAATCAGCTTCCGGTTTGTGTTTTTCTGCCTGCTTTCTAAATATGTGCTTTAAACATATATTTTTTCCGCTCTCATCCTACTCATAATAAGACACACGCAACAGTTCATCTACAGTCGTCGTACCATTTTCCACGAGTTCGAGTGCACTCTTCTTCAAGGTGCTCATGCCCTGCTCCTGTACAGCATAATCTTTGATTTCCTCGACCGAAGCGCCCTTCGTGATCATTTCACGCACCTTCTTATCGATCATCAGGATTTCATGGATAGAAATACGTCCCTTGTAGCCCGTGTTGTTGCACTGTCTGCAGCCTTTGGCATGCTTGATCTGAGGGAAATGTACGCCTGCGATTGCTTCCTCCTGCTCGGTCATCGGTCCCCATTCACCACAGAACGGGCAGACTTTACGCACGAGTCGCTGTGCCACGATACCAACTAAAGAGCTGGCGATCATATACGGTTCCACTCCCATATCTGCCAGTCGGACAACCGAGGAAGCCGCATCGTTCGTATGCAGCGTCGAAAGTACCAGATGTCCGGTGATTGCGGCACGGACAGAAATGGATGCCGTCTCTGCATCTCGCGTCTCACCGACCATGATGATATCCGGGTCCTGACGAAGCAAGGCACGAAGTCCTACCTCGAAGGTCAGTCCTGCGGTATTATTTACCTGCATCTGATTGAGCTTTGGCACATTTTTCTCGACCGGATCTTCGATCGTCGAGATATTTACACTACGTTTTGCAAGTTCTTCCAGAATCATATACAGTGTCGTTGATTTACCGGAACCCGTCGGTCCGGTCAGATAAATGATTCCGTTTGGTGACTGCAGCATCCGCATTACGAGTTTATAGTTCCGGTCAGTCATACCGAACGTTCCCATATGGTCGATCGAACCTGCCGATGCAAGAAGTCTCAAAACCGCTTTCTCGCCAAATACGGTTGGAATGACAGATACACGAACATTCAGGTTCACACCTTCAATGTTGATACGGAAATGTCCATCCTGCGGGATTCTTCGCTCTGCGATATCAAGATCACCAAGGATTTTGATACGTGCCAGCAGGGAATTGTGAATGTTCTTCTGCAGCGTCATGAAGTCGCAGATAACACCATCCATACGCATTCGCACGCTTGTATGGTTCTCAAATGGCTCGATATGGATATCAGATGCATTTGAGTTATAAGCACGGACAAGCAGGCTGTTAAACAGGTTGATGATTGGCGTATCATCGTCGCCCTCTTCTACGCTGATCTCCATAACCTCACTCGTCTGTGTTGTATTCGCCGATGCTTTCTGTGCTGCCTGTCTTGCAGATACCTCTGAATAATAATACTGAATGGAATTTTCGAGCGGTGCCTTCTCACACAGAGAAATATGAACTTCCCGTCCGACAATCTGGCGGATATCCTCAATTCCATAGAAGTTCAGCGGATCGTCCACAAGGAGATAATACATCGTATCCTCTACCTTGTATCCCATCATGTTATATTTCTCTGCGAGAACACGCGGAATCATCTCCACCGCTTTCACATCCACAGACAGATCCGAAATATTGACAACCTCATAATTCAGACGCTTACCAAGTGCCTCCAGCATCTGCTTTTCCGTAATAAATCCAAGAGCAATCAATGCCGCACCAAGACGCACACCTTTATTTTCTTTCTGATAAGCGACCGCCTGATTGATCTGATCTTCGTTGATGTAGCCAAGTTCCTGCAATACATCACCGATTCGGATATTTTTATTACTGCGCATTTCCATCGTCCGGCACCTCCTTGTACATATAGATCTCAAGCGTCAATGTCAAAACACGCTCAGTCTTGATATCGTACTCACCTTCTTCGGTCAGGTTCGTGATACTCCGCTCCTCAGACCATGAATAGTTGCACACACGGATTTTCTTATCGCTGTTTGAGAGATCTTCGATCAGCTGAAGCAGATCACTCTCTTTTCCGCCTAGACGAAGTGTCACCGTCGCATTATAAATACCTGTTGTTACCTCATCATCAAATGCCGGAAGCGCACTCGTTTCGCTGTCCGTCGACATACCGCCGCTCTCCTCAGCCGCTTCAATCTCAGAGCGTTCCGCTTTCGCGCCCTGTGGTGCTTCAGTCGTATCCGTTTCCTCCTGTGCTGCGAGCATTGCCGCACGCTTCGAATATACATATGGCTCCAATGCTGTTTCTTCCTGTGGCATCTGGATAGCCAGATCATAGGCTGACAAGTTATATCCTAACACAAGCTCAGTGAAATACTTATCAATCTCTGCACTTTCCATCATTGGGAAGAATGATTCACGTACTCCCTGTATCTCATTTGAAAACCGCTCGTTATCTGCCTCCATCATCGGCACCTGCGTAAGCTTCAGCTCATTTTCTTCCTGTGTTTCCTTCTGTGTCGCAATCTCTTTGTTCGTATTTACGATACCCTTTACAACCGGGTAGATGCCCCAATAGCCAATGCAAACAACGATCACGAATATGGAAAGCATAATCAGGAGGTTTTTGTCTTTTTGTGTCATTTCTAACTTCATAGCGATCCCCTCCTTATTCTGCATCGCCGACATCCGGCAAATTTGTTTCTGTTGTCTCTGGCTGTGCATCTGTATCGGTATGTCTGCCTGCGGACTCCGCCAGTGTACAGGTCACATGGATATCCCACAGCTCATCGGATTCCACATAAGAATATCCGGTATAATCAACATTGTTGAATATATCCACGCCGCACAGATTGCGGATGAATTTGTTGATATTATCTACCGTATCGGCACGCGCTGTCATCGTCAGCACGCCCAGATCCGCATCAAATGAATCAAAGGTCACGGTTGCAAGCCCCTGCGCGCAATCTTCAACCACGCTCATCACCTCACGGTTGCAGACCGGATACGTGTATAGATTCTGATTCACGCCTGCAATCGCATTGTATTGATTGCTCAGATAGGATGTTTGCTCCAAAAGTACATCATACCGTGCAACCTCCATAATCGTTGCTGGAGACTCATTGTACTCCTTCAGCTTCTGCAATTCCTGTTTTTTTAGCGTGCGCACCGTAATACAAACGGCAAGTCCCACAAGCATCACAGCAAGGCTGATCAAAATTGCAAGAAATCCCTTTCCAACTGCGCCACCTTCTGTTTCCTTCTTTTTCCCGGCATGATAGCCGTCTAAGAAATTCTGCTTGCCGGCATTTCCCGTAACAAGACCGCTGATCGGGTGGAAATGTGCCTGTACGTCCAGGCCATTAGTTGCAACATGTGTATCTGTAAATACCTCCACACGTGCATAAATGTCAAGCTGCGAAATCGCATTCTGATATAATGGCAGATCCTGTGGATTCACCCCCGCAAGCAAAACTGCCTCAATCGGATAATCCAGCTGGTTTGCCTGCATGAACTGACGGATCTGGCTAACGGAACGCGCGATATCCTGCGCATAGTCCTCTGTTCCCTGATCATGGAAGCAGCGGGTACTGTTGAAGTAATAAAAAGCCCCATTTACCCAGAGAATCGTCGTAATCGTCATGCGGTCTGCAATCTGCAGAACGAATGTCTTGTACTGCTGCGCCGCTGTCAATGCTGTCAGACGGATCAGACTACTCTCTCCGGAATAAACTGCCTTTACCTTCACGCCAATCTCTGTAAAGATGTCCACATAATCTTTGATGAAATCGGTCGTGATGATCTCGGCATAGATTTTCTTCGTCGCCTTGTTCTGCCCGATTGGAAAATATCCGCAGATATAATCTTCTCCCTGTTTGATATCTGTAAACTCGCGGTTGATAAACTCTTCCGTCTTCTTCGGATTGAGCAGAGGCATCTCAATATTCTTACCAATAAACTTGGTCGAATTGATGACTAAGATCACATCCTTCGTCGGCAGATTATGTGTCGTCCAGAAGTTCTGCATGAAACTCACGAATGCATCCGCATCCATGATCATACCATTGATGATGCAGCCGTCCGGTGCATCTTCCGTATAACAATCCGCGACAGAAATCTTTCGATTTCCGGGAGTACCGGTGATCACTTGTATCTGTTGGTTTGCCAGATAAATGACTGTACTCATATGTATGTTCTCCTTCCTGTAATAGGTTTGCTTTCTCTATTTAGTACGAATTTGCAATCGTCGCATACGAGCCGTAAATCGGCTGAATTACGGAAATAATAACAAATCCAACGACTGCCGCCATCACGACGATCATCGCAGGCTCTAAGTAAGAAACCAGCTTATTCATCGCAACCTCAGAATCATATTCCATCTGATTTGCAATCGATACAAGCATCGTATCGAGCGCACCTGTCTCCTCGCCGACTGCGACCGAAGAAGACAATTTCTTTGTAAATCCATCGACACGGTCCAGACTTTCACTCAGATTCATACCCGCACGGACATCTGCGATTACCTGGTCAAACTGTCTTTCAATATAAGAATTACCAATCGTATTTCTTGCGATCTGCAGGCAGTTGATAATCGAGATTCCTGCGGAATATAAGCTTGACAAGGTTCTTGCGAAACGTGCCGTATAAATAACGCGGCGGAGCTTGCCGATGACCGGAAGCTTCAGTTCGAGCTTATCCTTCGCATATCGGATTCCGGGTATTGCGCACAAAACCCGGAAGAAAATATACAATACAACAGCCGCAATAATCAGGACATACCACTTATTTTTTACAAAATTACTGATTCCAAGCAGGATTGTCGTGGATGTCGGAAGTGTATCCATCTGTGAAAACAGATCCTTAAACTGTGGAATGACATAGCCCATGATAATTGCCACTACAACCACGATCAATACGCACAGAATCTTCGGATACGTCATCGAGCTTTTGACCTTCTGGTTCAACCGGTATTCTTTCTCATAATGCACTGACATCTGCAATGCGATCTTATCCATGCTTCCGCTGCTCTCCGCACTCTTGATCATGTTGATAAAGAGCGGTGGAAATGCATCGCCACTCGCAAGCATCGCCTCAGAGAGCGGTACGCCGGAACGCACCTGCTTCGAAAGTCCCACGTATACCTCACGTTCCTTCGGCTTGATGGACTCATCCTCAGAGATGATGCGAAGCGCTTTCACGAGCGTGACACCCGCACCAAGCAGCTCGCCGATATTCTTCGCGAAATCAGAAATCGCATTGGACTTCAGCCGCTTCGTATTATTCTTATCTACCTGTGCCTTTGCCTGTATCAGATATTTTTTTTCCTGTTTTAAGCGCTCATGCAGATCAAGCTCATCCGCAGCCTGCATCGTACCGGAAATCATCTTTCCGTTCTCATCCTGCGCTCTGTATTTGTAAGTGACCAAGGACGTTTCCTCCTTTTTATCTCAAGTTCAGACACTGCCTGTAAATCCACAGACAAAAACTTATTTCCGGTTTGTAATTAGAAAGTCCATCTCACAATACGGATTTTCTTTTCTTGTGTCTATCACTTTCATGTTTTTTCTTTTAATATGTTGAAGTCATCATACTCTTCACATAATCAATATAGGTCGAAATCATCGTGTCTCCCAAATTCTGCGTCAGTGAAACAAGTACGCCAAACGCCAGAAATGGTCCAAATGCAAACTGCTCTTTTCTGCCCTTTTTTTTCTTGACAAGCAGATATATCGCATACGCGCCACCGACAATGATGCCGACGAAAAATGCACCAACAACACCCTTCCAACCAAGCAGGAATCCGGCTGCAAACATCATTTTCACGTCGCCGCCGCCAAAGCCGTTGAATAACATCAGAATAAACATCGGCACGCTGATCGCAAACAGTCCAATCACACGCTCTATGATCGTTGGTCCCGGCAACACCCAGATAGCAGGGATACCAAGCAACAGCAAAATCACATTCAACTGTGGCGGAATCTCCTGCGTGTCCGCATCGATCATCGTGATCACCATCAGATCACAGATCACAAGGAAGAACAGCAACGCGGATAGATGAATTCCGTACATTGCAACAGAAAATACTGCAAATGCACCACCGACCAGCTCGATAATAAGCGGACGTTTCGGCAATACAGAACCACAATATCTGCAGCGGTTTTGATAACGAATCCGGGAAAAGATCGGAATGACATCTTTCCATGTCTGCTCGTGGTCGCACTGCTTACAGTGGGAATGACGAATCGTCAGCTTCTCCTTCTTCGGAAGCCGTTCAATGACCAGATTCAGATAAGAAAACACAGTCACTCCCATCAAAAATACCAATATGTATATCATTGCATATAAAAAATAATTCATGTTCTACTCCTTTTACTCTGTTTTACAGTTGATCTGTGTGTCGGAATTCGCATCTAAATTATAACACTGAATATATTCCGTGTATGTAAAATCACCATACCGTGAGCTATGCAGTGTCAGACTCATATAAATAATATTATCTGCATAATCTCCCTTCGGCTGTGTAAACTTCAACTCCTTGATGGAATACCCCATATACGCTTTTTGGTCAAATACCCAGTCAGTACTCTTCACTTCGCCACTTGCAACCACCACCGGATAATAATGCACAACCAGATATCCTTCTTCATTCACGCCAATATAGACATGACTGCCCTGCGCATCGGTAAACTCGATCTTATTATACCCTGTCGTTTCATTCTGTCCACCGAGCGTCGCATCTGTCGACAGCTGCATGACATATGGTAATGTGACCTCGCTCGTTGTTCCATCCTCATTTTTTACCTCCGTTGTGATTGTCGCATCCCGCGCACCCTCGATCTCACCGCGGATCTTCGAAGCAATGATGGATGATACCTGCATACCATTTGCAGTGCCCTTCGCAGTATAATAGACACTCACCGTATTCGCGATCACCTTGCTCGCCGCAATCATAAAAAGCCCGATCAGCATAAAGGTCACGATCATTTCCACCAGCGTGAGTCCCTGATTCTTATTATGAAATTTTCGAAAAAGCTGCTTCAGTTTTTTCATTTCAATAACTGACTCCTCTTATTCTCCTGCTTCTTCACTTTTATGTATCACCCGGAACACCGTCAGATCGGCACGATCACTATAATAACGGTGCAGCTTTGCTTCTATCGCAAAGCTCGTTGCCTGTGGCATATTCTGTGAATCTGTCTTATTTGTGTCCACCGTCAGTGTGATGCCTGTATCTGCTAATGTCTCAAACACGGTATCCGTCCGATACATTTCCTCGTTCAGGATACGCTGTTCCTCCTGCATATCCTTGCTTTTCTTGACCAATTCTCCGGATACGCCAAGCAAATGTACCATACATTCTGCCAGAACCATAACAAGAATCACGAATCCAACGATCACTTCCACCATCGTCGAACCTGCATTATTCATTTGTCGCACGATTTTTCTTCTCTTCATGTTACTCACGCTCCAGGAAACTCCAGCTCCAATGCTCACTTTTCAGAATATCATTTTTCGATGGATTTACCGTATCATCTCCAGTATCCACACCAATTTCTGCGTCCTCATAATCCATACAGGACAAATTATACTTTGACAACATGGATGCTGTCTGGTCACCCTTCGTACAGGTTACTTTGACACAAAGGATAACATCGTTTTTCGATATCTGATAACTGCCATCGTTCTCCCAATAGATACAGACTGAAATATTATCCGCCATCGCTGCATATTTTGTCGTATCTCCGCCTGTCGCTGCGAGGGTAAAATACCGGTACGCCGCTTTCTCCCCATGATCAGTCGAACTCTCCGATTCATAATACGGCCAGTTGCCCTGACACACATTATATCGAAGATACTGCCACAGCAGATTTTTTCCATCCGTCACATCTTGCTTCTGCATATCAAAACTTGTATATGCCGGCGTCGTCAGTTCTTTCTCTATTTCAATACTGATCGTCTTCGAAAGCTCCCGGCATTGGTTCTGTGTCACCCGGCGCACCGAAGACGAAAACAATGCATAGCTTACAAGCAGCAAAGATAAGCAGAACACAACGACAACCATACTGACAACAATCGCCACGATCATTGCAGAACCGCGATTTTCTTCTTTATGAAATTGTCTGAGCTTTCTTTTTCTCTGCATGTACCTGTAATTTATCTTTCTACTATTTTGATATTCCGGTAATTGTCAGCGTCTGTGGCTGTGTCCACTCGGCAAGTCCATCTTCCGAAATTGCCGCAAATCGGATCTGCACATCTTTCACATCCTGGGTAAACCATGTGTCCTTCTCCAGTATAAAGCTTGCGCTTGTCTGGTCTGTGGTATAATAAACAGACTGTACTAATGTACCCTCTGCATCAAATCCCAGCACCTGTACGAGCATCGGTTGCTCAATTGCCACTGTATAATTCACAACTTCTTTCTGTGTCGTACCACTTCCAACTGTCACCGTTGTTCCTGCAAGCTTCGGAAGCTCTGTCTTTGCAGCTTCCTTTTTCACAGTTCCAGTCCAGATCACCATATCCATCTCCTCGGCTTCCGTGATTGCGCTGGCATCTGTTGTCGTTGCATCATCAACCGGAATCAGTTTCCACATTGCGACATCCGAGCTTTCAAAGGCATCCAGATGTGCCTCGCCGACAACTGCCTGTACTGCAACGAACGTCGTTGTATCTGGAAGTAACACAGAAATCTGATTTTTTTCTGCAACCACCTTTGCGCAGATTGCAGTCGTTGTATCCTCCAGCCGTACATTTACGGCATAGCTTACGCTTATTGGTTTTTCTTCCGTCAGAATACCTGCAAACTCGGTGTATGGATTTGCTTCACACAGGCTTTCTCTGCGGATCTTTGCGTTGCTTCCTGCATAGTATACATAATATTTATCGGTCTTTGGCTGTACATACAGCACGCCATATGCCCCGCTTGCATCCTTGATCTGCACCTCATAATAATCGGCGCCATCCTGTACCTCGAACCGATATGCCCGTGACTCATACGTTCCAACCAGATCTTCATCCTGTACTGGTGCTGTCAATGTCCATTTTGTTCCATCGTAATACTGCAGGACACGCACATCGTCTGCCAAACGCTTGACATCCGGTGTTTCAAGCTTCTGGACAGTCTGTATTTCCTCGGTTGTTGCTTCTGTCGTAGAATCCTGTGTATCCGCATCCGTCACAGCATTCTCTGTCTCATCTGGCTGTCCCATCGTTCCAGCCGTTGTCTCTGCTTTCTTTTTACCTTCTGAAGCATCCATAACGACCTGTTTCTCTTCTGCTCCATTCGATGCAAGCTGTGTAGTCTTCGAATACTTTGTTCCATTTACTGTACAATCTGCATATTGAATATTGCTCTCGATATCAGCATCTGCATATCCAACCATCGCATCTACACTTGTCCCCCCCGTCACGGCTCCATCACTTGTACAGCTATTAAACTTCACGCCCCTGTAGCGCAGGTATCCAATCATACCACCCGTGTACCATGTTCCGGTAACCGTACCGTAATTGTTGCACTTTGTAAATGTCATCGCATCACTGGTCTGATTCTCCATCTGTCCAACAATGCCACCAACCGCGATATTTCCGGTCGCAGTCGTCTTAACTTCTGCATAATTCGTAAGGTACTCCAGATTCTCGCCAGACATCGAATGTCCGATAATGCCACCCACAGCCGTATTTTCCCCAGCTACTTTCGCTGTCACATGCCATGTGCCTGCTGTGATAATCTGCTCTGTCGCTGTACCCTTTACAACAGCATCTTTCTGGTTACATCCAACAATACCACCGGTATAGCCAAGATAGTTGTCAATCGTTGTATTTCCTTCTGCCTTTTGCGAATTATCGGTCAAAGAAACCGTTCCATAATTTGTACCAACGATACCGCCGGCATTCGCTCTTGCAGTTTCATATGCATTTCCATCTACCATGCCGCCATGCACAACGGTATCTGCACTTCCAATCGTGTTTGCCTTGACCGTTGAATTATATCCATTGGCACGAGCGAAGTATTTATCCGCTTTTATTTCTACAATCTGACTCCCATCTTTCCAAAACCGGAAAGTGATAGGCATATTCCTATATTCCCATTGTACTATATCATATCGTACGGTTTGTTCTATTATTCTCATAATTAAGCGTCTTTAAAGGTTATTCCATAGTCCTTGCATACACGAAAGAAAGTACCAATACCTATACGGCTGCAAGTTTTCTTCACGTTATCGAATTTACGATCAGTCTCTGCCTTGCTACACTTGGGGTTCTGTTGGCTGCAAACATGATAGAAAGCCCTTCCGGATTCCCCTAGGGAAGCGAGGGCGCACCCTACCTCAAACCATGTTAGATAATCCCCGGTAATATCGATGCCGTGATTTTGGATAAGATCGCAACATTTAGCCACTTTATCCAGCTCGCCGTCCGTACCGCAATCAATCGGGGTATAAACGGCTACGGGCTCTTTATAATACCCCCTGTACGGATCGGCGTTGAGGTTAATGTATGGTTCCGGGTCATAAGACACGCAACGCATCCTGCACACGTCACCGCACGCCTTGTCGATCACAAGCCCGTACCTTTGGAAGTCCCTTTTCAAGGCTTCGAATTGCTGTTTGTGGTAATACGGATAAAGTATCGGCATGATAGCGAAGTAACCGTTACCGCCAACGGATAGACCGCAATAGGCCACGTATCTAAGATATGACAACTGGTGTTTCACCTCGTCCCAGTTGCTAACCTCTAGGTTATCCTGCCGATCTAAATCCACGCAGATAAGCCCTGAATGTTGTTTAAGATTCTCCGCTTTCCGTGTAGGATCGAATATACCGGATATGCAAGCCATCGGCAAACGCTTCTTAACGGCGTTGCGCTCGTCCTTGTTCGTGAGCGTACGCAAACGCTTGATCTCATCGATATATCTCGTATCGTTCAGGAAAGCCCCTATTGTTGAAATAGATCCTTTCGTGTCGGTCACTCCGTTATACACGGATATCCTGCTATCTAAAAATGTCTTTGCCATATTGTTTAATTTTTAATAGTCGTTTTTTGTAGTTGACTAGTTGACGGTTGACTGCATATTTTAACTTTGATT
>OMGL01002000.1_pt1 | contig 11224 bp, 5 predicted proteins | sample 1645831 | NCBI WGS metagenome assembly OMGL01 (sample SAMN00849301, study PRJEB25192) | human gut metagenome | reverse complement strand
CCAGTGAAGGATGGATATATAAGAGCTGCGGCAATGACACCCAAGATAAAGGTTGCAGATTGCCGTTATAATACAGAGCAGATTAAAGAACTTATCACTAAAGCATATGATAATAAAGCTGTAATTGTAGGCTTTCCTGAATTGTGTATTACAGGATATACTTGCAATGATTTGTTCTTACAGGATACATTGATAGATGAAGCATATAATTCATTGATTGATTTAAAGAAATATACCGGACAGTATGAAGGAATGGCTGTTGTTGTCGGACTTCCATATATGTATATGGGAAAGCTTTATAATGTGGCGGCAGTGCTTATGAATGGACATATTATTGGACTTGTGCCTAAGATGAATATACCTAATTATGCGGAATTCTACGAGAGAAGACAATTTAAAGAAGGCTTTAAGGGCAATGTGTCTGTTAATATAGATGGAGAAGATGTTGATTTTGGTGGAAGCCTGATATGTCAGTTTGGAAGCAGTAATAAAGTTAAACTTGCAATTGAGATATGTGAAGATTTGTGGACACCAGCACCACCAAGCATAAGACACGCACTTAACGGAGCGACAATTATTGTCAATCTTTCTGCAAGCAATGAGACTATAGGAAAGTCAGCTTACAGAAGGGAGCTTGTTAAAGGACAGTCGGCAAGACTTGTATGCGGATACATTTATTCAACAGCAGGTGATGGAGAGTCGACACAGGATATAGTATTCGGTGCACATAATCTAATATGCGAGAATGGCACAGTGCTTGCAGAGGCTAAGAAGTTCACCAATGAAGCAGTGTATGCGGATATTGATGTTGACAGAATATGTTCGGAAAGAAGAAGAATGTCTACATTTGATGTGAATGTAGATGAAAATATGAAGGAAGCATATAAATATGTTACCTGCCCTGAATTAAAAAAACGTACTTTGGAATTAAAAAGATATTTTGATAAAGCACCATTTGTTCCAGATGATAAGAAGGAAAGAGATGCAAGATGTGAGGAAATACTTGACATACAGACATATGGACTAAAAAAAAGGTTAGAGCATACTAACTGTAAGAGTGCAGTTATAGGAATATCAGGGGGACTTGATTCAACACTTGCACTTCTTGTAACTGTAAGGGCATTTGATATTCTTAATCTTGACAGAAATGGCATTAACTGTATTACGATGCCTTGCTTTGGAACAACTGACAGAACATATAATAATGCAGTTAAGATGACAGAAAAGCTTGGCTGTACATTAAGAGAGATTAATATAAAGAAGTCTGTAAGACAGCATTTTGAAGATATCGGACATAATGAAGATGTTCATAATGTAACATATGAGAATGGACAGGCAAGAGAGAGAACACAGATTCTTATGGATATTGCCAACCAGACTAACGGAATGGTAATAGGAACAGGTGATATGTCAGAGCTTGCATTAGGCTGGGCAACTTACAACGGCGACCATATGTCAATGTATGGAGTTAATGCTTCTGTTCCAAAGACACTTGTAAGACATCTTGTAAGATATTATGCTGATACCTGTGCTAATAAAGAATTATCAGAGGTGCTTATTGACGTATTAGATACACCTGTAAGTCCAGAGCTTCTTCCACCTAATGAGGATGGAACTATACAGCAGAAAACAGAAGATCTTGTTGGACCATATGAGCTTCATGACTTTTTTATGTACCATATATTAAGATTTGGTGTTGGTCCTGAAAAGTTGTTCAGAATTGCAAAGCTTGCATTTGCTGGTGAGTATGATGAAAAAACGATATATAAATGGCTCCGCACATTTATATGGAGATTTTTTGCACAGCAGTTTAAAAGGTCATGTCTGCCAGACGGACCAAAGGTTGGGTCAGTTGCAGTCTCACCAAGAGGAGATCTGAGGATGCCTAGTGATGCAAGTAGTGCAGCATGGATAAGAAAGCTTGATAAAATAAAAGAAGGTATGTTGGAGGATTAAGATAACATGGCTGGTAATAATGCTAATAAATCAATTAATAATTCACAGAATACAAATAATGGAAAAGTGATGACTAAATATGACAGAAAAGTCGCTAAAAGAAAAGAAGAAGAGAAAAGATTACAGAGAGAAAAGATAATATTCAGGGATGTAACAGCTGGTATTATAGCAGGTATCCTTATAGCAGCAGTGGTCATATGCAGTATGAGATATTATAAGATACATAACAGATTTATAAGTGTTGATGGTGATAATATAAGCCAGATAGAATTTGATATGTATTATAATATTTCTAAAAATGCACTGTTATCACAGACATTTTACGGAAATACGACAATGGCAGACTATTTCTCTTATATGGGATATAAAAGCTCTGAGAATGATAAGTCACAGACTAATTCACAGACAGGTGGAACCTGGTATGCTTATTTTGCGGATAATGCAGTTAATACAATTAAGGAAACTAAGGCATTATTAAAGGATGCTGCTGACAATAATTACGAATACACAACAGCAGATGAGGATTACAACAAGCTTGTAGAACAGGCAGAAAGTGCCGCTGCCGCCGCATCATTAGATGAAAAGGCATATTATAAGCAGAACTTTGGTAATTATGCTACCAAGAAGAATATAAAGAGCTATTTAATGGAATATCTTAAGGCAGATGCTTATAGAACAGAACTTACAGACAGCTTAAAGGCTACAGATGATGAAGTTAAGCAGTATTATGAAGAACATAAGGATACATATGATCAGGTTGATTATCGTGAATTTACAATAAAAGCTGTAGATACAACTGACGGTGAGATGCAGGCAGCCAAGGCAAAGGCAGATGAGTTTGCGGCAGGAGCTGTGAGTGAGCAGGCATTTAATGATTTATGTAAGAGATATGCAGATGATGGTGACACTAAATATGATGACATCAATGGTTCGCTCTTTAGCAAGGTAGTAAGTTCTAATATGGACACAGGAACATCAGACTGGCTTCTTTCAGATGACAGAAAGGCTGGCGATGTAACAGTTATAGAGAATTCATCATCAGGCTGTTATTATGTACTGTATTTTATTAATAAGTCATATGATGGTTCATCAGATGAAACAATTGCGTCAAATGTACTTAACAACAAATATTCAGAATATATTTCTAATATAACTGACAGTATGCAGGTGGATACATATAGCAGGTTTTAATTAAGTATATTAGATTTTAATTAAATGGGATATGTATAAGATAATATAAAATGTGTGATATCCTGCATTTAATAAATACTGCTGTAATCAGATAATTGGATTGACCTTATATGGGGGAGGTTCTATGTTTAATACGATATGTATAGCGTGTATTATAATTGGAATTCTTATTCCATTTTGTAGTATAGTGCTTAATTTGTTTGATGGATTTGTTGATTTTATATCAATAGATATATTTCAGTTAGAATTCGGCTCTGATATGGTTCTTGATTTTCTGCCATTTTCAATTAACAGCCTGTGTTTATGGGCGTTAATATTTGGTTGTACAGGAATGATATTTAATGGAAAGCTTTCTGAACCGGCTCTTATTGTGATTGGTATTGTGGCAGGCTACATATGTGCTGTTATATTACAGTCAATTATTAAAAGACTGAAAAAGGTTGAGAATTTTGCCGCAGAGAAGAGTGAAATATTGTTAAGCAGGGGAACAGTGAGTAATGCGATTCCCAAAGGTGGTGTCGGGGCTGTGAGCATATTATTAAGCACAGGCTCAAATGTCACATATCCTGCCAAGGCAGAAGATGGTGAGTCTATTAAGCAGGATAAAGAAGTTAATATCTTAAGATTTGATGGTGATTATATAATAGTAGAGAGCACATCACGTCTTGAAGATAAATATTCTGGCAGATAAGCCAGAAGCCGGAATGGCAGAATGGAGGTTTATATGGGATATGGCACAGAGTCAAGTCTATTTGGCATTGTAGCTGCAGTACTGGGAATTGTATTAATTCTCACAGTTGTACTTAGAATGTGGAAAAAAGTACCACAGGACAAGGCAGGAGTTGTAACTGGTATGAAGAAAAGGGTCATCACAGGTGGTGGTGGACTTGTAATTCCAGTATTTGAAAGAATTGATTATATTTCGCTTGGAAATATACCGCTTAGTGTTGCGACACGAAGCAGTCTTTCAAGCCAAGGTGTACCAATTAGTGTAATTACAACAGCGGTTATCAAAGTAAGAAATGAAAAGAACAGTATTCTTACAGCAATTGAACAGTTTACGGGACGTAACGAGAAAGAGATTATTGATAACATTCAGGGTACAGCAATAGCAGTTCTTGAAGGTAAGCTTCGAGAGATTATTGCTACAATGACAGTTGAAGAGCTGTATCAGAAGAGAGAGGAATTCTCATCAAGAGTTCAGGAGGTAGTTGGAACTGAGCTTGGAAATATGGGACTTGAAGTAAAAAACTTCACTATCACAGATATATCTGATGAGAACGGATATATCAAGGCACTTGGTGATGGTATGATTGCCCAGAGAAAGAAAGATGCTGAAATCCAGAAGGCAGAAGCTGCAAGAGATATGCAGATTAAGACTTCACAGGCACGTCAGGAAGGTGAGTCAGCCAAGTTAAAGGCAGAGGCAGATATAGCTCAGGCGGCTAAGGATAAGGCAGTCCTTGAAGCCAATTATATGCAGGAACAGCAGACAGCACAGGCTAAAGCAGAATTAGCACACGATATCCAGTCTAATATTACACAGAAAGATGTAATACAGGCACAGATGGATGCAGAGCTTCTTAAACAGCAAAGACAAAAAGAGATTGCAGAAGCACAGATTCAGGTTCAGATTGCATCAGAGCAGAAGAATATAGAACTTGCACAGAAGCAGGCTGAAAGAACTAAAGAGAGTTTAAGGGTTACTATAGTTGAACCAGCTAATGCTGAGAAGGCAAAACAGATGGCAGATGCAGATGCAGAAAAGTACCGTCAGATTGCACAGGCACAGGCGAGAGCTGAGTCCAAGAAAGTTGAAGCACAGGCAGAAGCAGAAGCAATTGCAATTAAGGCACAAGCAGAAGCAGACGCTATTGCTAAGACAGGTATAGCAGAGGCTGAGGCAACTAAAGCCAAAGGTATAGCAGAAGCTGAAGCTATGGAGAAGAAGGCAGAAGCTTATGAGAAGTATGGTCAGGCAGCTATGATGGAAATGCTTGTAAAGGTACTTCCACAGATGGCAGAACAGGTAGCTAAGCCGCTTCAGAGCATAGATAAGGTTACAATTATTGACAGCACAGATAGTTCTAATGGCTCTGGTGTAGGACAGATGGGCGGTTATGTTCCATCGGTGCTTGCAAAGACAATAGAATCTATTAAAGAAACAACAGGCTTTGATATAACAGATGTTATGAAAGCTAATACAATACAGGCAAAGACAGACAGAAACATATCTGTTGATGGTGTAGACGGAGTTTCTAATATTACTATAAACAATGACAAATCAGAGTTGTCAAATTAATTTAAAATAGTATAATTGATTATCAAAAGAGGTGGACGTAAAAGGTGCACCTCTTTTGTATTTGTATAACATATAAAGAATTGAAAGGATAATCTATGAGAAAGAAATATATTTTATTTGATTTGGACGGAACACTTACAGATTCAAGTGAGGGAATAACAAAGAGTGTGCAGTATGCACTTGATAAGCTTGGGATAACAGAGAATGACGAGGCAGTGCTTAAAAGATATATAGGACCTCCGCTTGATGAAAGCTTTGCTAAATTTCACGGCTTAAGTAGAGAGGATGCGTTAAAGGCGGTTAATTATTACAGGGAAAGATATAAAGATACAGGAATATATGAGAACAGATTATTTGATGGAATAAAAGAACTGTTAAGCAGTTTAAAGAAAGAAGGTTACATAACAGCACTTGCAACATGTAAGCCTGAAATATATGTTCCTACGATACTTAAGTATTTTGATATAGAGCAATATTTTGATATAGCTGTAGGAAGTGAATTAGAGGGCGGTGCAAGAAGACATAAGGATGATGTGATTAATGAGGTATTTAACCAGATTATAAAGCTAAATAAAGCTGATAACGTGGATATTACTAATGCTTCGGATACAACAAATGTATCAGATACAGCAGATATTTTAAATGATATCAAGGCTGATTCAATTATGATTGGTGACAGAAAAGATGATATTCTTGGAGCTAAGAACTGCGGAATAGAGTCTATCGGTGTCAGATATGGATTTGCTGAAGAAAATGAGCTTGAGAATGCAGGAGCAGATTACATAGTTGAGAATGTGCAGGATATTATTACTACACTTGATGAAATGTAAATGATATATATAAATATATAAGTATATATAAAGGTAAGGCAATGAAGATGGAAGAACTTGTAAAGAACAGATTATCAGATAATAGTGATATAAGGGTAGGAATAGATGTAGGTTCAACAACAGTTAAGCTTGTAATAACAGATATTAATACCAATGATGTTGTGTATTCCAAATATGTAAGACATAACGCAAGGCAGATTGACACAGCAAGAACTCTTCTTAGTGAGGTAAAGGAGCTCCTTAGTGGGAAAAACTTTAAGGCAGCAGTATGCGGTTCAGGTGGAAAGCCGGTGAGCAGGGCATTGGGAATACATTATATTCAGGAAGTTGTTGCTAATGCGGCGGCAGTACAAAGACTGTATCCGGATATACGAACAGCGATTGAACTTGGTGGACAGGATGCTAAGGTAATCTTCTTTTATTTTGATGATAATACAGGCAGGCTTATGACATCTGATATGCGTATGAATGGAAGCTGTGCAGGCGGAACGGGTGCATTTATAGACGAGATAGCAACACTGCTTGGCGTTAAGACAGAAGAATTTGAGAGCCTTGCGGCAAAAGGTACAACTGTATATGACATATCAGGAAGATGTGGTGTATTTGCAAAGACAGATATACAGCCATTATTAATACAGGGAGCTGACAGGGCTGATATTGCTTTGTCAACATTTCACGCCATAGCCAAGCAGACAATAGGTGGATTGTCACAGGGACTTGAGTTAAAAGCACCTATAATATTCGAGGGAGGACCTCTTACATTTAATTCTACACTTATAAGGGTATTTGCAGAAAGGCTTGGACTATCAGATAAGGATTATATAGTTCCACAACATGCAGAAACAATAGTTGCATATGGAACAGCAGTTGCGATAGATAATTTATTTGATGATGATACATATGTCACTATTGACGAGCTTATTAATAGAATTGATACTTTTGACAGGTCTTTAATAAAAGAGCATAAAGCAGTCAGCAAGCCATTCTTTGCAGATGAGGCAGATTATAAAGAGTTTACCCAAAGACACGATAAAGAGCTTTATAAGCTGAGTGAGCCACATATTAAGAATGGTGTACTGAATGTATATCTTGGAATTGACTCAGGCAGTACAACATCTAAATTCGTGCTTATAGATGAAGAAGAAAAAGTTATAGATACATTTTACGCTAATAACCACGGTGACCCTATAAAAGTGGTTAAAGAGGGTATAACAAAGATATATGATAAATATGCTGATAAAGGAATTAAGCTTGTGTGCAGGGGAATGGGAACAACAGGTTATGGAGAACATCTTCTTGCCAAGGCATTCAGGGCTGATTACCATACAGTAGAAACTGTCGCACACACGACAGGTTGTCAGAAGTTCTATCCTGATACAACATTTGTGCTGGATATTGGCGGTCAGGATATGAAAGCAATATGGCTTAATGACGGCGTAATAACTAATATTATGCTCAATGAGGCCTGTTCATCAGGCTGTGGGTCATTCCTTGAGAACTTTGCATCCAATCTAAACATAGATGTTAAGGATATTGCTAAAAGGGCATTCAGCTCAGTTAGTCCAGCACATTTAGGAAGCAGATGCACAGTATTTATGAACAGTACAATAATTAATGAACAGAGAGATGGCAAGAACCCTGATGATATTATGGCAGGTCTGTGCCGTTCGATTATTGAAAATGTGTTCACTAAGGTTGTGCGAGTTGCCAATACAAAAGAGCTTGGTGAAAAAGTAGTAGTTCAGGGGGGAACTTTTAGAAACAGGGCTGTTCTTCGTGCCATAGAAGAATATCTTGATATGAATGTTATTCTCGCACCATTCCCAGGTGAGATGGGAGCACTTGGTGCGGCACTTGCAGCCAAGAAACATATAAAAGAAGAAGGCTATGCGAATGGTGAAAGCTCATCATTTATAGGCTTTGAGGCTGTGAAGAAATTTGAATACACAACACAATCGGGAGTACGTTGTGAGCATTGCGGCAATCACTGCTTAAGAAATGTTCTTACATTCCCTGACGGCGGCAGATGGGTTACAGGCAATAGGTGTGAAAATGGACTTATACTTGATGAAACAGCGGCGGTACTTGAGGATACTAAAGAAAACAGCAAAGAGAACGCCGTGCTCGATGTGTTTGCAATGCGTGAGAAAATGCTATTTAAGGCGTATGATTACAAAGAAGTTTCAAAGCACAAGGATATAACAATCGGAATACCAAGAGTGCTTGAATTCTTTGACAGTATGCCGTTCTGGACAACATTTTTTAAGGCATTGGGTTATAATGTCAAGCTTTCTCATAAAAGCAACAGGAAAATGTATGAGAAAGGGCTTAAATATGTAGCTTCAGATACAATATGTTTTCCGGCAAAGCTTGTCCACGGACATATAGAGGATCTTGCCAGCCAGAATGTTGATAGAATATTTATGCCATATGTTATGCATATGCCACCAGAAGGAACTGATAAGCTGAGTCCTTATGTGTGTTCTGTTGTTATGGGATATCCTATGGTTGTAAGAAACTCACAGAACCCGGAGAAACAGTACGGGGTTAAGTTTGATACACCTATATTCCACTGGTTCTCAAAGAAAGACAGAAGACACCAGATAATAGAATATGCTGTCAATGAACTTTCGGTATCAAAGAGTGAGGCAGAGGAAGCTTATAGACAGGCAGCAGATGCAAGAAATGGATTTAAGGGTGAACTTATAAGACTTAGCAATATGGCTATTGATAATGCTAAGAAGAATAATACATTTGCTGTTGTGCTTGCAGGAAGACCATATCATACAGACCCATTTGTAAGCAAGAATATATCGAAAATGCTTGCAAAGAAAGGAATTGCTGTTATTCCTGTTGATGGTCTTGACAAGCTTAATGAGCAGGTGCTTTCTAATACAAGGGCAGAGATAACCAATAATTTCCATACAAGAATGTTGTCAGCGGCGATGATAGCAGCTAAGACACCAGAGCTTGAATATGTGCAGATTGTAAGTTTTGGCTGTGGACATGATGCAATACTTTCAGATGAGATTATAAGAATAATGAATGAGAGCGGACATAAGCCGCCCCTTATTCTAAAAGTTGATGAAAGTGATGCGACAGGAGCACTTGGAATAAGAATACAGTCGTTTATAAAGTCTGTACAGATAAGACGTGGGATTAAAGATGAAGAATTCATAAAGAAGCATATGTATGAGGAGCTTAAAGAGCCAAGTCCTGCCAAGTTCTATAGGAAAGATAAGAAGATAAGAACTATTCTTGTGCCTAATATATCAGTTGAGGTTTCTAAAATTCTTGAGGGTATATTGGAAAAAGAGAATTTCAAAGTTAAGAGAATACCAATAGGTTCAACAGAGCAGATTAAGCTTGGAAAGAAATATGTACATAATGATATATGTTTCCCAGCCCAGATGGTTATAGGAGAGCTTATAGGTGAATTAAAACGCGGCGGTTATAATCAGGACGAGGTTGCCGTTGGAATGGTTAAATTCCAGTGTGACTGTCGTATGTCACATTACGCAGGACTTCTTAGAAAAGGACTTGATTCTGCAGGCTTTAGTAATGTGCCAATTCTTACAACTGATGTTAATGATACTAAAAGAAATCACCCAGGTGTATTCTTACTTGGAGTTAGTGCGGTATTAGAGGCTGTATGGTCATTTATGATGCTTGATATGCTTACTGATGTATGCAGAAAGACACGTCCTTATGAGATTAATAAAGGCGAAACAGACAGGGTATACCAGCAGTGTGTTGATAATCTTTCACAGGCTATTAAATCTGGAATTGGAAGTGCAAGAAAAGCATTTGAACAGGGAATGAAGGATATGGCGGCGATACCTTATGACAGAAGCCATTTAAAGCCTAAAGTATTCATAACAGGAGAACTGCTTGTTACATATCATTCAGGCTCTAACTTTAATATTGAAAGATATATGGAAGAAAATGGAATGGAAACTATATTCCCAAGAATAACAGACCAGCTAAGAAAAGATTTTCTTGCATCTATGGCTGAGATAAAGGATTATAATGCAAATATATTCCCATATCCATTTGCTGTTGACTGGCTGTTTGACCACGTCCAGAAGTCGTTGGAGAAGACGGCTGTTCTTCATCCTTTGTACAAAAAGGCATTAAGACCAAGGGATATGTATCAGGGAGTTAAAAATATAATTCCTGAAACCCTAAGCTGTGGTGAGGGCTGGCTTATGGCAGCAGAGATTGTACATTATGCTAAGGAAGGCGTAAAGTCATTTATTATATTACAGCCTTTTGGCTGTCTGCCTAATCATATATGCGGAAGAGGGGTAATAAAGAGAATAAAAGAAGACTACCCAAATGTTACAATTCTGCCTCTTGATCTTGACCCTGATACAAGCTATGCTAACGTTGAAAACAGAATGCAGATGATGATTATGAATAGCTGATGTTGAGATACACAAACGATGATTTGTCAATGTTATTCAAAAAGAAATATAAAAAATAAATAAAATTTGTTAATAAATACTAAAATGTGCCAGGCTTTTTTGGCACATTTTTTTTATTTTCAAAGTTGAAATTTTTATTAATTATACTATAATAAAGCTAACGGAACAGTACTGTGATAAGTTAAATATTTTATTCTAAAGTAAAGGAGGACAAGGTTATGATTAGTTTTTTCATTTGCTTGTTTCTTTTAATTGGCGGTTACTTTGTGTATGGTAAAGTTGTAGAGAATACATTTGCACCAGACGACAGAGAAACTCCAGCAGTTAAGATTAATGATGGCGTTGACTATGTAGTAATGCCACAATGGAAACTGTTTTTAGTACAGCTTTTGAATATTGCAGGTTTAGGACCAATATTCGGAGCTATGCAGGGTGCTTTATGGGGCCCGGTTGTATTCTTATGGATTACATTTGGTACTATCTTCGCTGGTGGTGTACACGATTATTTCTCAGGTATG
>OMGL01001995.1_pt1 | contig 11250 bp, 11 predicted proteins | sample 1645831 | NCBI WGS metagenome assembly OMGL01 (sample SAMN00849301, study PRJEB25192) | human gut metagenome | reverse complement strand
AAATGACCTCGGTTAAACTTATAAATCACAGCAGTTCAACTGCTGATTGGAATTAATTATAAATAAGGATGTGTCAATTATACGGGTTAGTCATCATATTGATGATGATACTACATTTTCAAGTCGATATTATCATCCATTAAAAATAGAGTCTTATTGTTGGATTGCAACTGGAGCACATATTTTACCTTCAGTACAGAATATTGCTTCAGGAAGTGTTATTGGTGCATATTCTTTATTGGTGACGGATTCTCAACCTATGGGTGTATATTCAGGAAATCCTGCAAAATTTTTGCGTAGTCACAATACGAAATTTGAGGATTTAATAGTTGTTAGCACAATGGGCGGAGACCTAAGATATTATCTAAAATGTAGAAGATAGGCTTTTTATATGCTTATTTACATTCCATTAGTTGGTATATTACTCTTGATCATTGGAGTGATAGCTAATGCTTTATTAAACAAAAATCAGGCAACTAAATTTTCGCCTCCGATATTTCTGAGTTTGTATATTGTTTATTATTTGATAGTGCCTTTTTATACAAGCTCTAAAGATATATATGGAGTGCATAGCGAAATGGGCTTGCCTTATTTATTTTGGGGCGGTTTCATTTTCTTTTCTTGTTTTTTGATTGGATTTAATCTCCATATTAAGAAGCGATTTTTTCGTCGAGCTAATAATTTATATAGTGAGCAAAATTCCAAACGAATTGCTCTTATATTGTTTGCTATTGCATTTCTCTGTTATGGCATATTTAAGGGTTTTTCATTGTCGGTTTTTCGTGTACAAGAATACGCTCAATTCAATGCGATGGGGTCATATAACCATGTAGAAGAATATCTTACTGGGCTTATTTCTCTTTTCCCAACAGTCGTTTGTCTGTTATATGCGTCGAAAAAATCATTGGTGTTAAATCTCGTTATTGGGGTAATTGCTGTTATTATTTATCTTATCGGAGGCTTCCGTTTCAGATTAGTTTTGTTTGTCATTCCTATTGTTGTCTTCTATCATTTATATCCTCATATAAAACCAATTAAATATCACATATGGATTCCAGTCGCCATTCTGTTTTATATTTTAATGGGAGTGATTGAAAATACTCGTAATTATGGGCACGGCTTAGATATTAATAAATTAAAAAGTATGGATCGTACCGATGTTACAAAGGCGGCTCATGAAAATGAATTTATGTACTATATGTCTGCTAAAGTAATGTATGAGTATGAAGATAGAGAAAAAATATATTTTGAGCCTTTATTAACAGCTATATGTATGCCCATTCCAAGGACTGTTTTCCCGTGGAAACCTGATGGTGGATATACGAGAGATGCCAATATGGTTGTCTTTGGGACTATTGAGTATGGAAGTGCATTTTTTAATTACGTTGAAGCTTATATATCTTTTGGATGGCTTGGTATAATATTGTATGGTCTATTTCTTGGCTTATTTGCGAATATTTTTTGGCGTAATTATTTATTACACCCCAATTCTATCGGAGCTATTTTGCTGTTAGCATTATTTAATGCTGTCTTATTTGTTGTATTCTCTAGAGGCTACATGGCTCAAGCATTAACCACATATATGTATTATATTCCTGTTTCATATTGGCTCTCAAGGCTTGTTAAATCCAAAAATGAATGAATAATGAAAGTGATATTGACAAATTTACCGTCGTTCTATAAAATTAATTTGTACAATGAAATTAATAAAGAGGAATCTGTGTTTGTAATATATACGAATGACGGTAGAAACTTGAGGAATGCAGATTTCTTTGCGGGAGTCTCGCAATTTAGGAGTATTCAATTACCAATGAATAGATATGTCCGATATTTTACATTAATAAAGATTTTATTGACGACACATTATCAAGAGCTCATAATTGGAGGCTGGGATTCAGGATTAATGTGGATCGGGGCTTTGATATCTAGTAAAAAGAAAAATTCGGCAGTAGTAGAATCAAGTGATTATGAGTCGAAAACTACTGGATTAAAGAAACTCTTAAAGAAGATATTTCTTTCTAGGATTTCTAAAATATATGCTTCTGGAATAGCTCAAAAAAGACTGGTGGAAAAAATAGGGTTTAAAAGGCAAATAATTATTACAAGAGGGGTAGGAATATTTAATTATATTCCGCAACCTTCATATACTGCAAGAGAAAAGGTTCAAAATTTTTTGTATGTAGGTCGTCTTTCTCCTGAGAAGAATTTATCTCTATTGATAAGTGTTTTTCGTGATTTCCCTGATAAAACGCTATTAATTATAGGGTTTGGTCCGCAGGAATCCGGCCTTAGAAAGGTGGCCCCTCCTAATGTAATGTTTTTGGGCGCAATAGATAATAAACAATTGTATCAATATTATCAGAATGCGGATGTCTTTGTATTGCCCTCGTTATCAGAGCCATGGGGGTTGGTTGTTGAGGAGGCGTTAAATAATGGATTACCTGTTATAGTTAGTGATAGAGTGGGGTGCGCAGAGGAGATTGTTGTTGAGGGAAAGAATGGCCTTATTTTTCAAAGCGGTAATAGACAATCATTGATGGAATGTATAGATAGTATATCTAATATACATTTGTATAATCATATGAGAAAAGAGATCAGTCTGCTGGATTTTGAAACAATAGAGAAGCAGCAGGTATTGTGTTATTTGTCTTAATTCTAATATGCCTAAATTACTTCAAATAAATTCTACTTGTAACGTCGGTTCTACTGGAAAAATAGCTGAAGGCATTGGCCGTCTTGCAATAGAAGCTGGCTGGGATAGTATAATTGCTTATGGCAGATCATATTCGCCAAGTAAGTCCCAGATTATTAAAATTGGTAGTAGTATTTCTGTTTATAATCATATACTCGTATCAAGAATATTTGATAAACATGGTTTAGGTAGTATTGGTGCAACAGAGCGATTTATTAAATTAATTGACACAAAACTCAAACCAGATATTATCCATCTGCATAATATTCATGGATATTATCTTAATTATTCGATTTTGTTTCAATATTTAAGATCTAGGAATATTCCAATTGTTTGGACGATGCATGATTGTTGGCCGTTTACGGGACATTGTGCTTACTTTGATCGTGTTAGTTGTTGTAAATGGGAAATAATGTGTGAAAACTGTCCACAGCTTCTGGCATATCCTAGATCTTGGGGCCGAGATAACTCTAAATATAATTTTTTATCGAAGAAGTCCTCATTCTTATTGCATGATAGAATGTTTGTTGTGCCAGTTTCATATTGGCTTGATTCGTTGTTAAAAAAATCCTTTTTAAAAAATATACCACGCCGCGTTATTCATAATGGTATTGATATTAAGTTGTTTAGTCCAAATTCAGACTTGTCTTTTATTGAAAAATATAATCTTCAAGGTAAAAATATTATTTTAGGTGTAGCATCTCCTTGGTCGGAGAGAAAAGGTCTCGGCGATTTTTTTAAACTGCGTGAGCTTCTGCCTGTTCATCAATATGCCATTGTATTAGTCGGGCTTTCTCCATCGCAAATTAGAGATCTGCCTCAAGGAATTGTTGGAATTCAACGGACTTCTTCGATCAAAGAGCTTGCTAATATTTACTCTTCTGCATCTGTTTTTGTCAACACTACATATGAAGAAAATTATCCTACAGTTAATTTAGAGGCAATTAGCTGCGGTACTCCTGTTATAACTTATAATACAGGGGGAAGTCCAGAATCAGTAACCTCTCATACTGGATTTGTAATTAAACAAGGAGATATTAAGGCTTTGGTAAATGCAATTAAATATATTTCTCAAAAAGGGAAATTATTTTATTCTCTAAAATGCCGGAGTTATGCAGAGGCAAATTTTGATCAAAGTAAATGTTTTGAGCAGTATATCGATTTATATAATGAATTATTAATTAAATAACATGTCCATTTTCAAAGACAAAGTCCTGTTGATTACAGGCGGTACGGGCAGTTTCGGGAACGCCGTACTTCGTCGCTTCCTCGATAGCGACATCAAAGAGATTCGTATTTTCTCGCGTGACGAGAAGAAACAGGATGACATGCGTCACATGCTCCAGAGTCCGAAAGTGAAGTATTACATCGGCAATGTCCGCGACAAGGCTTCGGTAGATGTCGCCATGCGCGGCGTTGACTACGTCTTCTCGGCTGCTGCCCTTAAACAAGTTCCCTCCTGCGAGTTTTTCCCGATGGAGGCAACCCGCACGAACGTCATCGGAACGGGCAATGTTCTAGAGAGCGCCATTGAACATGGCGTCAAGAACGTCGTCGTTCTCTCGACCGACAAGGCTGCTTATCCTATCAACGCCATGGGTATCTCCAAGGCTCTGATGGAGAAGGTTGCCATTGCCAAAGGTCGTGAACTGGGCGAGGGTGCCGCAACGACCATCTGCTGCACGCGCTATGGCAATGTAATGGCAAGCCGCGGCTCCGTGATTCCGTTGTGGGTAGAGCAGATGATGGAGGGCAAGCCCATTACGATCACCGACCCCAACATGACGCGATTCATGATGACGCTGGATGATGCCGTAGATCTTGTAGTCTATGCTTTCCAGCACGGGCATAACGGCGACCTTTTCGTTCAGAAGGCTCCGGCCGCTACGCTGGAAACCCTGGCGACAGCATTAAAGCAGATTTACGCCAAGGTTGATCCGAAATACGGTGAGACGGAGGTCAAGGTGATCGGTACGCGCCACGGTGAGAAACTTTACGAGACGCTGGTTACCCGAGAGGAGATGGCTAAGGCGATCGATATGGGCAACTACTACCGGATTCCGTGCGATACGCGCGACTTGAACTACGACAAGTTCTTCACGGAAGGCAGCGAAGATCTCTCCCATATTGAGGATTACCATTCGCACAATACGCGTCGGTTGGATGTTGAGGGCATGAAGGAGCAATTACTCCGTCTGCGCTTTATCCAGGAGGATCTGGGTATGGTTGAACGAGCAAAACCACGCGATATTAGAAGTGAATAACCATGTCGGATATTAAGGTTCTTGAAGGAGAGATTTTCCGTGATGAACGCGGGCAAATCAGTTCTCTGAACAATTTTCGATTCGAAGGTGTTGAGCGATGCTATTTCATTCATCATCCGGATATCTCTGTTGTGAGAGGATGGCATGCTCATCAACACGAGAAAAAATGGTTCTACTGCATGAAAGGAGCCTTTACTTTGGCTCTCGTAAAACCCGATAATTGGGAGAGTCCATCCCCCAATTTGCCTGCCGAGATTTTTCAGTTGAATGAAAATCACAGCCAGATTGTTTGCGTGCCGGAAGGTTACGCAAATTGCTTGAAGGCTTCCATTCCAGGATCAATCATGCTGGTTTTTTCGAGTAAGATTCTGGAGGAGGCTCTCAAGGACAGCTGGCGTTATGACAAGAATCTTTGGGTAGATTGGAGTCTCTATTGATAGTTGCCTTTATCCCGGGCGTAAAACAGGGATAACACCCTCAAAATCTCAAGCAGCCTAGTTCATTTTCCCAATATAGGCTGCAACAAAACACGATGAATATATTGGTAACAGGAGCCAAGGGCTTCGTAGGGCGCAATCTGTGTGCCCAGTTACGCAACATCCGGGACGGAAAGGCAAAGAATTATGCCTTGGGGACGGATCTTGCGATCTTCGAGTATGATATTGATTCCACAGCCGAGGAGTTGGACGAATTCTGCCGCAAGGCAGATTTCGTCTTCAACCTCGCGGGTGTGAACCGGCCTCAAAACCCCGAAGAGTTCATGCAGGGAAATTTTGGCTTCGCGTCGACCCTGCTTGACACCCTTCGCAAATACGCAAACACCTGTCCTGTGATGCTCTCCTCATCGATTCAGGCGACCTTGGTGGGACGTTACGCTGAAGGCGATTACGGTAAGAGCAAGAAGGCTGGCGAAGAACTCTTCTTCGACTATGCCAACGAGACGGGAGCCAAAGTGCTGGTCTACCGATTCCCGAATCTTTTCGGCAAATGGTGCCGCCCGAACTACAACTCAGCTGTAGCCACCTTCTGCAACAACATTGCCAACGATCTGCCGATCAAGGTCAACGATCCGGCAGTCGAACTGGAGTTGCTCTACATCGACGACCTGGTAGATGAGATGATCGCGGCCTTGAAAGGGGAAGAGCATCATTGTGAGTTCGAGGGAGTAGAGACCCGCTTGACCCCCGAAGGTCGTTACTGCGCAGTTCCGACGACGCACCATGCGACGCTTGGTGAGATTGTCGACCTGTTGCATACGTTCCACGATCAACCCTCGACGCTCATCATTCCTGAGATCCCGGAGAACAGCTTTGCCAAGAAGCTCTATTCAACCTATCTCTCCTATCTTCCGAAAGAGAAAGTGGCCTTCCCGCTGAAGATGAATGTCGATGCCCGGGGAAGTTTCACAGAGCTGCTCCGCACGAAGAACTGTGGTCAGGTATCGGTGAACATCTCCAAGCCTGGAATCACCAAGGGTCAGCATTGGCACAATACCAAATGGGAGTTCTTCATGGTGGTTGCAGGGCATGGCCTGATTCAACAGCGGCGCATTGACAGCGACGAGGTGCTGAACTTCGAGGTTTCGGGCGACAAGATCGAGGCCGTACACATGCTTCCGGGCTATACGCATAATATCATCAACCTCTCCGAAACGGGAAACCTGGTAACGGTGATGTGGGCCAATGAATCATTCGACCCGGGACGCCCCGATACCTATTTCGAACCTGTCGAATGAAGAAAGAATATATTCATGTCTAAACAGACTGCTTCCAATCGTGGAATCATTATGATTCCCTATGCATACCTGGTAAATTCCAATACCGGGGTTAATATTGCCAATCGATCAAAACAAGTTGACATCTACATGAAAAATTGTTGTGTCGCTTGTTTGTCTGCAAAGAAATATAATGTTCTGATACCGATGTTGCCTTAGTCACGAATATCGATCCGCCTAAAGAATATCGAGATATTTTGGAATCTCACAAAATAAAGATAATCCATGCGGATTTTGATCTCTTCAACTTTAGCGGAGAATATACATGGGCTTTAGCTTTTTATAAACTATGTGCCTTGCATCATGTTCTCCATGAATATGATTATGATTACTACGCATACCTAGATTCAGATGTATTTATACAATCTAGTTTTAACAACATATGGACTGAATGTGATGCTCATATCCTGTTATATGATATCAATCATGGGCTGCAGGTAAAACACTATCAGCATATCCTCTCAGAAATGCGGGATTTTATGCCATCTCTATTTAGTAATGGGAATCTACCAACGCACTATGGGGGTGAATTTTTTGCAGCAAATCGAGCCAATACTCTGATCTTCATCAAAAATTGTGAAGAGATTTACGCAGAGATGTGTCAGCAAAAATTCAATACGACCCACGGAGATGAGTTTATAATTTCCATAGCTGCGGATAAGTTGGGCTCCTTGATAAAGAATGCAGGGGCATATATCTATCGCTTTTGGACGGGATCTTTCCGCTTAATATCAGCCTGTTATATGTATAATCCGGTCGTTGTGCTGCATGTGCCTGCGGAGAAAGAGTTCGGTATGCTGGCCGTATACGATAAGTACATTAAACAAGGAAGATTACCTCATAATATTAACAAAGTATATAGACTTTTACATCTAACTCATCCGAGTTTGAGAACTCGAATTGCACAATTGGTAAAACGGTTTAAGCATTAATTTCATGGAACAGATCAAACTGGATTACTCGGATATTCAATTTGCAGACAACGGCAAACTCAAGCTGCTGATTATCGTCGGGACTCGCCCCGAGATCATCCGGCTTGCCGCCGTCATCAACAAGTGCCGCCTCTATTTCGACACCATTCTGGCACATACCGGACAGAACTACGACTACAACCTCAATGGTGTATTCTTCAAGGATCTGAAACTGAAAGACCCCGAGGTTTACATGAATGCCGTCGGCGATGACCTTGGCGCGACCGTAGGCAATATCATCAACTGTGCCTATAAACTGATGGTTCAGACTCGTCCCGACGCCTTGCTGATTCTCGGCGACACGAATTCGTGCCTTTCAGCCATTGCCGCCAAGCGTCTGCATATCCCGATCTTCCACATGGAGGCCGGCAACCGGTGCAAGGATGAATGCCTGCCGGAGGAGACGAACCGCCGTATTGTGGATATCATCTCCGATGTGAATCTGGCCTATTCGGAGCATGCACGACGTTATCTGGCTGAATGCGGGCTCCCGAAGGAGCGAACTTACGTGACGGGATCCCCAATGGCCGAGGTCCTGCATGCAAACCTGGAAGAAATCGAAGCCTCGGATATCCACAAACGGTTGGGACTGGAGAAAGGGAAATACATGCTGCTCTCGGCTCACCGCGAAGAGAACATCGATACGGAGAAGAACTTCCTGTCGCTGTTCAATGCCATCAATGCACTGGCCGAGAAATACGATATGCCGATCCTTTACAGTTGCCACCCGCGGTCGAAGAAGCGTCTCGAACAGAGTGGGTTCCAACTCGATAAGCGGGTAATCCAGCATGAGCCGCTGGGGTTCCATGACTACAACTGTCTGCAGATGAATGCTGCAGCCGTGATCTCGGACTCGGGAACACTGCCTGAAGAGAGCAGTTTCTTCACGTCGGTCGGCAAGCCGTTCCCGGCGGTCTGCATCCGCACGTCGACCGAGCGTCCCGAAGCGCTGGACAAGGCCTGCTTCATCTTGGCCGGTATCGACACAACCTCGCTGCTACAGGCTGTGGATACGGCTATTGCCCTTCAGCGGGCTGCCGATTATGGTACTCCGGTGCCCAACTATACGGATGAGAATGTCTCGACAAAGGTCGTCAAACTCATTCAGTCATATACCGGTGTCGTCAACAAAATGGTCTGGAGAAAGTTCTGAAATGAATAAACGCGTTCTTATTCATACCAATCACTTTTACCCGGAGACTTTCCGCGTAAATGACATCGCCTTTGATTTGGCGGATAAAGGATATGACGTGACCGTGATAACAAGTGTGCCGAATTATCCTAAAGGAGTCTTCTTTGATGGGTATGGTGTTTTTAAGCGAAGAAAGGAGATTGTTAATGGCGTGAAGGTGATTCGGGTTCCAGTTATTCCTAGAGGTAATGGCAGCGGAATGCGGTTGATGCTTAATTATTTATCATACCTCGTATCTGCGACAATTACAGCTGTTTATCTGGCGCTGACGAAAAAATATGATTTGATTTTCGTCCATGAGACATCTCCGGTCACAGTCGGTATTCCCGCGGTCTTAGTGAAGAAGATTCAAAAGATTCCTTTGTATTTTTGGGTTCTGGATCTATGGCCCGAAAGTTTGGAAGCAGCAGGGAATATCAGGAATAAATCTGTTTTGAATTTTTTTGCAGCCATTACAAAATGGATTTATCGAAATTCCGATAAAATCTTGATTAGCTCTCGCGGGTTTAATCGCTCAATTTGCGAGAAGGGAAATTTTGCCGATAAGATAATCTATTTCCCGAACTGGAGTGAAGATACCATCCTAGATGCGGGGCTCAAGTCAATACCTCAATTGCCTGAAGGTTTCCGAATTATGTTTGCTGGCAATATTGGGGAGGCTCAAAACTTCGAAAATCTGTTAAAAGTAGCACTGGCGCTGAAGGATCGGTCTGAAATCCAATGGATTATTATTGGTGATGGACGTAAGGTGAATTATGTTTCGCAATTTGTTGAACAGCATGGTTTACAGAATACCTTTCACCTGCTGGGCCGTTATGATATTTCTTATATGGCTTCATTCTTTAAGCAGGCAGATGTAATGCTTGTGTCGCTAAATGATGAACCAGTGTTCAATGCTACGTTGCCGGCTAAGGTTCAAGCGTATATGGCTTGTAAAAAGCCAATCTTGGCAATGCTAAATGGCGAAGGCCAGGACGTTATAAGTGCAGCCAAATGTGGTTTGTTCGCGGCTGCCTCGGATATTGACGGTATGGTTACCCAGATAAATAAGCTTTATGAGATGAGCCAATCGGATCTTGTGCAACTCGGTGAAAATGGATATAAATTTTATGTCGAACATTTTCGGAAAGAGACTTGTATGGAGCATTTAGAGCAAATATTTGCCCAATAGATTGAGCTAATTTTAACGTCCTCTTGGAGGGCACTTTTGGGAACAGTATCGCCGAGAAACACGTATTATAGTGCCAAATTTTATGCAGTCGGATCATCAAAAAGCGCTCTGAACTGCCAAAACTAAACTGCAAATCGGGCATTTTATTCGCGAAAAATTGAATCGAATCGAGCCTTTTACGGGGTAAATCTTTGCAGGATTTGCCCCGTTTTTGTGTGCGGTAATGTGCAAAAACGAGGCTCTGAGGAGCCAATTTCGAGTGAAAATGGCGAGGACCCGTTGATCGCTTGAAAATCGGTCTCGGCACACGGGGTGCCCGGTAAAAAACGACGACTTCGGAGGAGTTTTCAACCCCCTTGCGGGCAAGTTGTTTTGCGTTACGGAAAATATTTCGCGTAACGGAAAACACAACTTGCCGAGTCCAGAACATACAATGTTCCGGGACTCAAAAACGGGTCGAATATCACGTCCCGTTCCCGCTTGTTCGCCGGCCAATCTGAAGAGGCGAACCACCCGTTCCCGAAACCGATTTCGGGAACAAAACCGGTCAAAATGGAAGGGTTCGAAAGGCTCGCCCTTCCAAAAAGTGACTGGCTGAATGACTGACTTCAGTACTGACTGACGTCCTGAAGTCTTGACGACATGACGTCGTGAAGTCTTGACGCCCAGAATTCATGACCTTCTGATTTCCAGTTGTGCTGTTTTGTTGTTTTGTCGTTGTGCAGTTGTACTGTTTTGTTGTTTTGCAGATTTGCTGCTTTGTTATTGTGTTGTTGTGCTGTTTTATTTCGGGTCATGCTCCCCTAATATGTTGTGTTGTTTTATTGTTTTGCTGTTTTGTTGATGTCGGTATGGATGGGCCGATGGAGATTCCGATGCCGGGTGGAAGGTCGGAGGTTTTCCGGGACCGTGGGAGCGAAGCCGAACGCCAGTCCGAGGAGCACACTCTTCCGAGGTCGGTGGAGCTGGTCGGGTAGGGGAGGGCTACCCGCACCGCGAAGGAGGTACCTCGTGAGCGGAATCTCGGTGCCGTAACGGAGCCGGTGCGGATGGTATCCGGGTTCGGACGTCTGCTTCCACCGCGGAGCCCGGTCCGGGACGGATTTTTGACGCCGATACGCTCGCTCGCCGCCGCTGAATTCCCGAACAACATCGGCGCGTCGAGGAAGATTGGCGGCAAAACCGC
>OMGL01001992.1_pt1 | contig 11272 bp, 8 predicted proteins | sample 1645831 | NCBI WGS metagenome assembly OMGL01 (sample SAMN00849301, study PRJEB25192) | human gut metagenome | reverse complement strand
TCCATTATCCTCTATACGGATATGGATGCCTTTCCCGTCGCGCTCCACGAAAACAGATAATCGCTTCTCGCCCTCGATCGCACACAAGCCATGTTTCACGGCATTCTCTACGGGTATCTGGATCAGCATGGCCGGGAGATAGATTGCGTCCGTGTCAAGGGAGGGATCGAGATTCCATTCCAGACGGAAGTCCGGCCCTAATCCTTGCGCCTGCAAATTCAAGTAAGTCCGGACAAAGCGTAATTCTTCCTCCAACGTGATACTAAGCTTTTCCGTGATCTCCAAACTACTACGTAACAACTCCACCAATCCGGAAAGTTGCGTACGGCGGGAACTTCCTTCTTCCTCCGAGCTAATCTCCCGGTTCAATATATTGAATATAAAATGAGGGGATACACGGTTGCGAATACTCTCCATCTTTAACTTCGTCACCTGATCGATATGGCTTAACCATTGGGCATGCCGTTTACGTTTCATAAAGTAATAAGCCATGCCGCTGACGATCGACAAGATCGCAAAAAGCAAGATCCAAACCCAACGGCTCATTTCCAAGTATTCCATCCGGCCGGCCTGTTGTTTAATAATAGCCTCCCGCTTGAGTAAAGTCGTATCTTGGCTATAACGCATATCGATCTCGGTGACACGCATCTGGGTCCGTTCGCTACGAATATTGTTCTCAATGACGCTATTCTTCGTTTGGTACTCATAGGCACGCCTAAAATCGCCCGTGGTAGCGAAGTAATTCTGCAAGTTCTTATTACGGATCGCTACCATCTTGGGATCTATGCCTACCGTATCCGTGTAACTCCTCAACAATTGATAAGCCAGCCCGGAGTTCCCCTCTTTTAAGGCTAGCGAAGCCTTCAAGGTCGTCAAATGGTACAAGGCCGTCTTATTATTATAGGTATGGAAGTACCTAAACCCTTTTTCCAGATAAAAACGAGCGGAATCCAACTGATTCAGACATAGATAGATCTCCCCTAAATTGATCTCGCATACGTTAGTATAGAAATCCATATGAGTAGGACGTACCACCTCACGGGCTTTCAAGAACCAAGGAAGCGCCTTCGCATACTCTTCCTTGTAATAATAGTAATTTCCCCGGCTATTGCAAAAGGTGAATTTCTCGCTCAAGTTACGAGAATCCAGTTCTTTCTCCGCCAAACGGTAAAAGTGATCGGATAAGTCAAAGTCCCTCAATTCCATATACGTCTCGCCCAAACCAAAATAAATAGGAAAGGACATCCGATCCATAATACCCAATGAATCACTCACGAAAAGAGCTTGGCGAAAGTAGCGGGCTCGCTGATCGTAAGCTCCTTTCCGGGTATATATATCCGCTATATTGATATAAATATCCGGGATTTTATGCTCCATCTCACTCTGCCGGATCTCTTGATACGCCTCGGAATAGCAAAGGAGGGCCGAATCCGTTTTATCCAAAAATGAATAATAATTGCCAACCGTATTTTTCAACGTCCCTAAGAGTCCATGTATCTTGGGAGACATCGGTACACGGTCGCAATAATCTATAATTGACCGATGTAAAACAAACCCGGAATCATATACACTATTTGCAAAATAAATCTGGCTTTTAACCGCAAGTAATTTATAATATTTATCGCTATCTTTAGTTAGACTTAAAGCTTCATCCAATGCGGAATGAGCATATCGAGGATTCCGGTAAATCGAATCCATAGCCATATGTTCCAAAGAGTCAATCCGCAGGTTATCAGAAAAAGCAAATGTTTTTTCCGGTAGCTTTCCACAAGAAAACAGAAACACAAAATGAAATAGCAATAATAAAATGGACATAAAAGTCATACACACCCTATATTTCGTCATCATCTTGGCGGTTTTAAAGTTCATATGCAAAAATATTTAAAAATTTAATCTACGCAATTATTTCTCCTAATAAATATCGAAAATCGATTACATTTGTAAATCTAAAATAGAGTACACATGAAAAACTTGATGATTCCTGCGCTGGCGTTATTTTTATCGGCGGCGGCGCAAGCAGACGACAGTCCGTTATGGATGCGTTACTGCGCGATCTCCCCGGACGGGCAGACGATCGCATTTTCTTACCAAGGGGATATCTACACGGTCCCTTCTTCCGGAGGAAAAGCCCGGCAGTTGACAACACATCCGGCGCATGATACCCGTCCGGTCTGGTCGCCCGACGGACAGAGAATAGCCTTCGCCTCCAACCGTAGCGGCAACTTCGATGTATTTCTCATGAACAAGGAGGGAGGGGAACCCAAGCGGCTCACCACCCACTCCACAAACGAATATCCCACTACCTTTAAGGACAACGGACACATCTTGTATCTAGCCAACGTATTGCAAGACGCCAAGGATATCCAATTCCCCGGCACCCGCTTTATGCAAGTCTATGAGATAAGCACGGACGGAGGAAGGCCGGATTTATATTCTTCGTTATACATGGAAAATATAGCCCTCAGCAAAGATGGCAGTAAATTATTATACAATGACTACAAAGGTTACGAGGACCCTTGGCGCAAGCATCATCAATCTTCTATCACCCGTGATATCTGGTTATGTACGCTTGGAAAAGACCGCTCTTTCCAGAAAGTAACCACTTTTGGCGGTGAGGATCGTAATCGTGTATGGGCCGCGGATGGGGCGTCTTTCTATTACCTAAGCGAGGAGAAAGGAAGCTTTAACATCTTCAAGAAGGATTTGGCAGGCAACAGCGAGAAACAAATCACGACGCATACCACCCACCCCGTGCGTTTCCTTACCTCCGATAATTCCGGGACTCTATGCTATAGTTACGACGGCGAGATCTATACCGTTAAGGAAGGCCAGAAACCGGCCAAGGTGAATATCCAGATCGTCGCGGATAAGATCGAGAACGACGTGATCCATCGTCTTCTGACCGATGGAGCTACGGATATCGCCGTCTCCCCGAATGGAAAAGAGGTAGCGTTTATCACTCGTGGCGATGTTTACGTAACTTCTATTGAATACGAGACGACTCGTCAAATCACGAACACGCCGCAACAAGAGCGCAATATAGATTTCAGCCCCGACGGACGTTCATTGGTATATTCCGCCGAACGGGAAGGAACATGGGGAATCTACGAAAGTAAACTTACACGTGACGAAGATAAGCAATTCACGAGCCTCTTGTCGTCTCCGGACAAACCTCGTTCCAACCCTTATACTCTCCGGATGGTAACGAGGTGGCTTTCCTTGAGAACCGCACCACCTTACGTGTTATCAGCCGAAAGACCAAGCAGGTCCGCACCGTATTGGACGGGAAATACCTCTATTCGTATAGCGATGGAGACCAGCATTTCCAATGGTCGCCAGACAGCAAGTGGTTCTTGGTAGATTACATCTCCGTCGGAGGATGGAACAATACGGATATCGCCCTCGTGAAAGCGGACGGTAGCGGCGAGGTAACGAACCTGACGGAAAGCGGTTATTCGGATGGCGACGCGAAATGGGTATTAGACGGTAAGGCCATGATCTGGTCCTCCGACCGTGCCGGTTTCCGCAGCCACGGTAGCTGGGGTGCTGAGCGGGATGTGTACATCATGTTCTTCGACGGTGAGGCTTACGATAAATTCCGCCTCAGTAAAGAAGAACTGGCCTTGGTAGAAGCGGATGAAAACAAAGATAAGGACGAGGATAAGACATCCGATAAAGATTCCGATAAGAAAAAAGAGGATAAGGATAAGCCTGTAGCCCCCTTGAAGTTTGATTTGGAGAACCGCAAGGACCGGATTATTCGCCTGACCGCTAATTCATCCTCATTGGGAGACGCCGTACTCGCCCCGAAAGGAGATAAACTATATTATTGCGCCGCTTTCGAGAAAGGCTTTGATTTATGGGAACACGACTTGAAGGAAAAGTCCACTAAATTACTGCTCAAGAATGTCGGTCGAGGCACTCTATTCGCCGATAAGAAAGTAGAGAACCTCTATCTTACCGCCGGCGGTAAACTGAAAAAGATAGAGTTGAAGGATAGCAAGGAAAAACCGATCGCTTTCAAGGCCGAGTTCGCTTATCGTCCGGCAGAGGAGCGTGCTTATATCTTCCACCACGCTTGGCGTCAAGTCTTGGATAAGTTCTATGATCCGACACTCCGGGGCATGGATTGGAAAGGGTATGAGACCGCTTACGCCCGTTTCCTTCCGCATATCAACAATAATTTTGATTTCCAAGAGATGCTTTCCGAGCTATTGGGCGAGTTGAACGGCTCCCATACGGGCGCCCGTTACAATCCGGGACTAACCGGGCCGGAAACCGCCAGCCTAGGCGCTTTCTTCGATAACGCATACACGGGCGACGGATTGAAGATCGAGGAAATCATCGCCAAGGGCCCGCTGACATTGGCCGGCAGCCAGATAAAGAAAGGCTGTATCATCGAGAAGATAGACGGAACACCGATAAAGAAAGACGCCGATTATTATCCACTGCTAAGCGGTAAAGTCGGTAAGAAAGTAATGCTTTCTGTCTATGATCCTACCAGCAAACAGCGTTTCGAGGAACAGGTAAAAGCGATCAGTAACGGAGAGCAATCGAACCTCCTTTATAAAAGATGGATCGAGAATTGCCAAGAAACCGTAGATAAATTATCGAACGGACAAATCGGGTATGTACATGTAAGAGGTATGAACAGCGAGAGTTTCCGTGAGGTCTATTCCGCCTTATTAGGCCGTTGCCGGAATAAGAAAGCCGTGATCGTGGATACCCGCCATAACGGAGGTGGCTGGTTGCATGATGATCTGGCTACCTTATTGAGCGGCAAGGAGTATCAGCGCTTCGAGCCTCGCGGACAATACATCGGTAGCGATCCTTACAATAAGTGGACCAAACCGTCCTGTGTCTTGATGTGCGAGGATAATTATTCGAACGCTCATGGTTTCCCTTGGGTTTATAAGACCTTAGGTATCGGCAAGCTGATCGGCGCCCCGGTTCCGGGAACCATGACAGCCGTATGGTGGGAAACGCAAATCGATCCGACCTTGGTGTTCGGTATCCCGCAAGTAGGCGTGAAAGATATGCAAGGCAATTATCTGGAAAACCAACAATTGCAACCGGATGTCGAGGTGTACAATACTCCCGAGGCGCAGCTCTCCGGCGAGGACACGCAATTAAAAAGAGCGGTAGAAGTGATGCTGCAAACTGTAAAATAGCTTTTCTAGGCCTCGGAAATGACTTTTCAACCTTGCAAAATGCTTTCCGAGACCTCGGAAATGACTTTTCAACCTTGCAAGGTGGTTTCCGAGATCTCGGAAGCCTCTTTCACTCACATCGAACAGAAGAAAGAAACGAAAAACGGAACTGTGAAGTCCACCAAGATTCCGTGAAAGATAGAGACAAAGACCAAATCCTTTCCACAATAACGGGTGATAATCGGCAATGTCGTATCCATCGTAGTAGCTCCTCCCGCGCAGATCGGAGATAGCCTTCCGAAATATCTAACGAACAACGGAGCGCCCAGCAAGGCGAATATCTCACGGATAATATTAGCGATCAAGGCGATCGTTCCTAACTCCGCCGCCAATTGAGCCCCCAGCGTCGGTTCTTTTAGCTCTGTTATCAAGATGGAGGATAATGAATAATAGGCGAAACCGCTTCCGACTGCCAAACAATCGAACACGCTCCATTTGGTAAGAGCAAGGCTGATCAGGGCGGAGAAGCTCAACGTCCCGATAATAGTAGCCAGAGGCACCAATAAGAGTTTCGGCCGTATACTCGATAAAATATCTTTCAGTTTCTTATCGCTTCCTATGCTAATCCCTACTTGAAACATCAAGAGGTAAAGTACATAAACCGTTATATCATTCTCGATAATGACCCCGGGCAGATAACCGCTCCATCCCAGCAAGCACCCCAAGGCAAAGAAGCCCACGACGATCAAACTCCCTTTCATCCCCGGCTCCTTTCCTTAAAAAAGAAATGATAAACTCCCCACGCCGCCAAGACGCTCCCCAACGTACCGGCCGAAGCGATCAACAAGGCTTGCCCACCCAATGTCGTAAGATTATTCACGATAGACTCATTAGCCCCTACCGAAATTCCCAGCAGGAACAAAAGAAGAAGAATTGTATAAGAAATAGGCTTACCGATCTTTTGCAGCCATTCTACTTTACGAAAGAAATACCCGACGGCAATGCCGCAGAACATGATTCCGATTACTGTAAACATCCCTTTGTAGTTTTTGCCGCGAAGTTAACAGAAACTCACAGTACCACAAAGCGGCTACTTCTTCGTTTTCTTGAATTTCACGGGAATCTGCATACCTCCGGCGTCGGCCATTCCCTCTAACTCATTTCCTTTCTGGGTCATAGTTAAGTCTACAGGCGTTCCATCCACATAAAAAGAGCTGGTATAGGTATCTCCTTTCGCCTTGATATCATTTATCTCCAAGGTACTACCTTGTATATTCACTTTAGCGGTCAACTTGCCGTTCTCTTGCTTTATCTGAAAACTTCCATCTTGATATCCATACGGAGCGTCGGGGGCAGAGAAGGACCAATCGCCTACGAGCTTACTGAGATCTGCGGCTTTATCCTGTGCCGAGATCGTGATACAAAACAAAAGGCATAAAAGGGTGGTAAAGGCTTTCTTCATGTTCGTTCCCATAATCTTATGAATTAAATGAGTAATAGATTTAAATAACGTTCCAAATGTAGTGATTAATTTTCGATCTTCCGAGATATGTTCTAATATACGAGCATCAAATTCTTTCCCCAAAGGGGGTAATGCCTCGGCCTCATGAGATACGAACCAAGCCTTATAAGGTAATAAGTCGGGAGGTACCACCGCTGAGGAGAAAAACTGGCGTAATTCCCGCTCTTCCTCCACGGATGTGGCGCATTCCCAATATTTATCCAGCAACTTATTTATTCGTTGATAGTCCATACACGATCCATAAACAGATTACCTTACCGCATACCGCTCCATCCTTTCCTTATCTCCGGAATAGGTTTCCCTCAATGCCAGATTACGCGCTACCATCATGCAATAGGAAGGTAAGTTCTCAATGACAATCCAGCTATCCCGGTCTTCCCAAACCTTAAGCAGGGCTTCCTGAACGATCTGCTCAGACTGCTCCACGTCTCCGGTAATCCGGAAAACAACCCGGAAAAGGTTATTCTTCAGCGGCAATATCTTTGTCGTAAATTCGTTTGTTCCCATACTTTTTTATCTATAAGACGAGCCAAGCCCGAAAAAGGTTGCAGATTTTAAAAGGAAATTTCCAATATTCCCCCAAAGCCATTATCTTTGTGACAGATGATTGATAATTCGCTTATTACAAACTAAATCAATAATAACAGTGAAAAGAACGATCTTATTTTTTCAGGCCGCTCTTGCCTGCCTGCTGGTAGGATGCAAGCAAGCGCCGGAGTCGCCGCGACTACAAGACGAGGTGAGGTATGTAAACCCATTCATCGGAACCGGGTTCCATGGACACACATTCCCCGGAGCTACCCGTCCGTACGCGATGGTACAACTAAGCCCGGATACCCATATCTTAGGATGGGACGCGAGCAGCGGTTACCATTATGACGACAACCATATCTATGGATTCAGCCACACGCACCTTTCCGGTACGGGTATCGGCGATCTGGGTGACGTAGCTTTATTACCTTTCTCCGGTGGAGATTCCATCAAACCGGTAGCTACCTTCAAGAAAGACACTGAGAAAGCGACACCGGGGTATTATGCCGTACGCTTGGATAACTTTGGCATCAACGTGGAATTGACTTCTACGGATCGTGTAGGTTTCCATAAATATACATACGACAATCCCAAAGAACGTCGTGTCCTGCTTGACTTAGGGCATATCCTTCAACCGAACTGGGGACATAAGCTGATCGGTAACCAATATTTACTTGTAAACGACTCCACGGTGGAAGGTACCGTGAAGACACAAGGTTGGGCACATTTCCACTCCATGTCCTATCGGATTACTTTCTCGGAACCGATCGAGACCGTATACCAATACATGGACGGGAAATTACGTAAGGACTCCTTGTTTTTGCGCCTGAATACGGCGGAAGATTTGAAGTTCCATTACAAATTCTCTGAAAAGGCACAACCGCTTTATGTAAAAGTAGCCTTATCCGTAGTCGATCCGGAAGGCGCCGAGAAGAATCTCGAGGCAGAATTGCCCGGATGGGATTTCGATAAGACCCGTGAGGAATCAACGCATATTTGGAACGAGGCGTTAAACTTGATCCAGATCGAGGCAGATCCGAAAGTCATGGTCAATTTCTATACGGCGCTCTACCATACCATGATCGCCCCCTTCGCTTATCAAGACGTGGACGGGCGTTATCTGGGCATGGACAAGAAAGTGCATACCGCCGAACCGGGTTACGTAAATTATTCCGTATTCTCCTTGTGGGATACGTTCCGTGCGCTTCATCCGTTAATGACAATCATTAATCCGGACTTAGCGACAGATTGGGGTAAGGTACTCGTGCAAGGTTATAAAGAAGGTGGAATATTACCCAAATGGCCTTTAGCCTCTAGTTATACAGGTTGTATGGTAGGATATCCGGCCGTCTCGGTCCTCGCCGATCTTGTAGCGAAAGATTTAGCGGAAGGTGATATGAGCACGTGGGCGGAAGCCGGCGCACGTTCTTCCGTTTACCGTGAGGATCTTGCCGAGAAGTTCAAAGGAACCCGTGAGTTGGATCTGATCACGATGCACCCTTACTATAAGGAGAAATATGGTTTCGTCCCCGCCGACTCTGTTCCCGAATCCGTATCGTGGGGATTGGAGATGGCATACGAGGATTGGTGTATCTCCCAAATCGCCAAGAAGGCAGGCAACATGGAGTTGGCGAATGAGTATGCCAAGAAAGCCGAATACTACAAACGCTATTTAGATCCCGAGACGAAGATGATGCGTCCGGTAATGGGCGACGGTTCTTTCCGTACTCCATTCAACCCTCGCTATTCTTCGCATATGAAAAGCGACTATACCGAAGGGAATGCCTTCCAATGGAGTTTCTTCGCACCACATGATATGGATAACTTCATCGCCGCTATCGGTGGCAAGAAAGAGCTGGAAACACGTTTAGACACCTTATTCACCACCTCTTCCCAGATTGACGGGGCGGAAGCCTCCGGAGATATTACCGGCTTGATCGGCCAATACGCTCATGGAAACGAGCCGAGCCACCATATGGCCTATCTTTATAACTGGACAGATTCTCCATGGAAAGGGCAAGGGTATTTAGATTATATCATGCAGAATTTCTACACGAACGAACCGGATGGTATCATCGGTAATGAGGATTGCGGACAGATGTCTGCTTGGTATGTCATGAGCGCCCTAGGTTTCTATCAGGTAAGTCCGGGTATTCCGGTTTACACATTGGGCCGTCCGATGGTAAATAAGGCTTCTATGCACGTAAAAGGCGGTATTTTCGAGATCGTGGCGACCAACAATAATCCCGCCAATAAATACGTTAAAGAAGTCAAGCTAAACGGTAAAGTCCTAGAGACTCCTTTCATCAGCCACTCCGATATCATAAATGGAGGTAAGCTTGAGTTTATCATGACCGATCAACCGGTAAAATAAATTCATATAAAGAAACATAAAAACAAAGGGCGAATCAGTACACTGGTTCGCCCTTTATCTTATATTTGCCCTCAAACGATTAAATTGAAAAGCTATGTTACTCACAACAACTAACACGATCGAAGGAAAAGAAATTACCCAGTACTTCGGAATCGTATCCGGTGAAACGATCATCGGAGCGAATGTATTCAAAGATTTCTTCGCAGGCATCCGGGATATTGTCGGAGGACGTGCAGGTTCTTACGAGAGTGTCTTACGCAAAGCGAAAGAAACGGCCTTGAAAGAAATGAGCGATCATGCGGCACGAATGGGCGCAAACGCTGTAATCGCCGTAGATCTAGATTATGAGACCGTAGGAGGAAGCGGAAGCATGCTGATGGTTACCGCCGCCGGGACAGCCGTACGCTACCAATAATCCCCAAAATGAAATACTTTGGAGCCGGATTAAGCGAATCACATAAAGAACTAAACCGCATTATCCGTAAACCGGAATTAATAGAGCAAACCAAGGAGCTCTTTCTTGAGATTCATGGAAAATTACACCTCTCTGTGGTGTCTGGTAATGAGAGAAACGAGGTCGATGAGCTAGTCGGAGATTTAAGAGAGGATGAATATGCCATTATGCCTACAGCGAAAGATGAAACCATCGCTTGGGTATTATGGCATATCAGCAGAATTGAGGATCTGACCATGAATATATTAGTTAACGGGGAAAAGCAGATCTTCAATGAAGACTGGCAAACCCGAATGAATTCCCCTATCAGAGACACAGGAAATGCCTTATCTGATAACCAGATTATTCAGCTAAGCAAAAGTCTACGTATTCAAGAACTCTTAGAATACAGGAATGAAGTAGGACGAAAAAGCAGAGAAATCATCCGAACCTTATCTCCCGATGATATACGTCGCAAAATCCCAACTCAAAGGATAAGCCGGATATTAGAAGAAGGTGGTATCACAAATCATGAAGATTCGATTTGGTTGCTTGATTTCTGGGCTAAAAAAGATATAGCTGGTATTTTATTAATGCCTCCTACCAGACATGTCATGTTACATCTAAATGACTGTTGTAAATGGAAGCTAGCAATAAGAGGCAGACATCATTGAAAATTAAACGGCTGGTGTATATACCAAAAAAAGGAGCCAATCTTTCGACTGACTCCTCTCTCTTCCGGCTTTCGCCTTTCTCAAGACGGCGGCTACCTACTCTTCCACTGTTACGCAGTACCATCGGCGTGACGAGGCTTAACTTCTCTGTTCGGAATGGGAAGAGGTGGATCCCTCGTGCTATAGCCACCTTAATATCATTATCAAGATTTTGACCGGACATCAATCCGAAGAGACTCGCTTCGCCTTATCGTCTTAAAATATATCAACCTTCACTGTGAGGAAAGTCCCGGGCTATTAGTACCACTCGGCTTCGACGTCACCGCCCTTACACCTGTGGCCTATCAAGGTCATCGTCTATAACCACCCTTGAGGGAGATCTAATCTTGAGGCCGGCTTCGTACTTAGATGCTTTCAGCACTTATCCGATCCGTACTTAGATACCCGGCGGTGCCCCTGGCGGGACAACCGGTAAACCAGTGGTACGTCCGACACGGTCCTCTCGTACTAGTGTCAGAGCCTCGCAAATCTCCTGCGCCCACGATAGATAGAGACCGAACTGTCTCACGACGTTCTGAACCCAGCTCG
>OMGL01001986.1_pt1 | contig 11294 bp, 8 predicted proteins | sample 1645831 | NCBI WGS metagenome assembly OMGL01 (sample SAMN00849301, study PRJEB25192) | human gut metagenome | reverse complement strand
TTATTTTGGAAAGACAGGAAACGCTTCTCATAGAGTTTCACATCATTCCGCCCGAAGAAAGAAGAGGCAACGGTATTTATCAGACGGGATTCTCCACTTTCTCCATTATAATCGGCAGAAAGAACTCCGCTGGACAGTTCCATGTATCCCCGTCGCCTCGGAGCATAACTCAAGGAGAGTTCACTTTGCCCTGCTACCGCTTTACGGGCAGTGGTATAATAAGCAGAAGGAGTGAATCGCAAAGTAGATGCCTCCGATAGCTTTAACGATTATTCCATTCATGAACTACTGACCCTGCTCGTCTGGCTCCTGAGGCCCCGGTGCAGGTGCTTCAGTAGTGGTAGTTGTAGTAGTTGTTGTGGTCGTAGTTGTAGTAGTTGTGGTCGTTGTCGGAGTAATGTCGATCAGACCGCTTTCATTCAGGCTTCCGCTAAGAGTAGCTGTCTGCTTATCATAATCTACGTCATATACTGCATAACGGCACTTCTGCTGATTCTCGTCATTTGTGATGAAGATAGTCAGAGTTTCTGTCTTCTTGCCCTTTACAGTTACATTTACAGAACCGCCTGCAACAGATTCTCCACTACCGATCTTCTGTGTATATGCAACGTTGCCGTTATTGTAGATGTCTATAGAATATGAGCCGTGGATACCACTTGGGAGTGGCAGTGAGAATGTTACCTCAACAGGTGAAGTTTCTCCGGTCGAAACGTAAATAGTAACAGTTGTGTCACGCTCAACATATGTGCCTTCATCTGTATCCTGCTCGATGACCTTGCCCTTATCGCCCTCATGCTCGATCTCCTTGACCTCAGCCTTGAGCTTGTTCTCCTTGAGCATTGCAACTGCCTTTTCTTCTGTAAGACCTACAACGCTTGGTACTTTGACTCTTGTTTCAACAGGACCCTTACTTACAAACAAAGCAACAGTCGCACCTACGGCATACTGCTCGCCTGCTGCCGGCTGTGTTTTCACAACAAGACCTGAAGCTATATCCTCAGACCATATATCTCTCTTAACGACCATAAATCCTGCAGCCTTAAGCTCGCTTTCAGCCACAGTGCCGTCTTTCTTCACCATGTCAGGGATAGTTGCCATTTTTTTGCCCTTACTTACAGTAAGTGTAACCGTGAAGCCTTCCTTAACAGACTTTCCTGCTGCCTGACCCTGGAATGTGATTATTCCCTCGTCATACTGGTCATTATACTCTTCGGTAATATCAAATTTAAGCTTATCCTTATAATCCTGCTCAACCTGAACGATATTCTTGCCCACAAAGTTTGGCAGTGTAACTGTGCCTGTGTGCATACCGTTTGAACCGCTGAATGACTTGAATACAACTCCTACGATAACGAACGCTGCAATGATAACTACTGCAACTGTCACAGCAAGGAGTATCGGAACAACGTAAGAACGCTTCTTTTCTTCCTCTTCTTCCTCGTCATCGTTTTCTTCGTCATCGTCCTCATATTCTTCATCGTCGTCATAGTTCTCACTATGCTCATCGTCAAAATATTTGTTATTGTTATCAGCCACAGGGATAGGAACAGGGCTGTTCTTATATCCGAAAACAACAGATGGATTGAGCTTGAACGTGTCTATGTCCTTTATCATCTCTGCTGCTGACTGATAACGTCTTGCAGGATCTCTCTCCATAGCGTGCATAACTATTTCTTCAAGAGCCTCCGGGATAGAAGGCATGATCTCTCTTGGCGGAACCGGATCCTCCTGCATATGCTTGAGAGCGATAGCCACAGGATTTTCACCGTCAAAAGGCTTTCTGCCTGTGAGCATCTCATATAGCATAACGCCTACAGAGTATATGTCAGATCTTTCATCTGTCATATCGCCCCTTGCCTGCTCAGGTGAGATATAGTGAACAGAACCGATAGTCTTGTCAGAAAGTGTCTTTCCGTCGATCCTTGAAAATCTTGCGATACCAAAATCCATGACCTTGATAGTTCCGTCAGGGAAAAGCATTATGTTCTGCGGTTTGATATCCCTGTGAACGATACCCTTATCATGAGCGTGCTGCAAAGCACGGAGTATCTGAGTTACAAAGTGCAAAGCGTCTTTCCACCTAAGTACACCCTGCTGCTCGATAAACTCTTTAAGGGTGATGCCGTCGATATACTCCATAACGATAAACTGTATCTCGTCAGAAAATCCCACGTCATATATCTTTACGATATTAGGGTGAGAAAGTACAGCGATAGCCTTGCTCTCGTTTCTGAAGCGTCTGAGAAATTCCTCATTCTGTGAAAACTCAGGCTTAAGTATCTTTACCGCAACAGTACGGTTTTCCATAACGTCAACTGCCTTATAAACGTCAGCCATTCCGCCCACGCCGATAAGCTCGGTTATCTCATATCTGCCGTCTAGCTTTTTGCCGATATTAGAATCCATGTAATTCAACTCCTATATTATTCATGTTTTATTGTCATTCCATTAATTTGCTATTACCGCAGCAGTAATATTATCTTTACCGCCGCATTCGTTTGCGAAAGCAATAAGCTGTTTTATAGCCTCGTCAAGATTATTGCCAAACACAGTTTCATATATCATATTGTCTGTGCAATAATTGGTCAGACCGTCAGAGCAAAGCAGCACCGCAAAATTATCATTTTCTTCAAGCTCGAAATAATCGACCTCAACATCTGATTCAACGCCCACAGCCTTTGTGATAACGTTTCTCATATGATGATTTTTCGCTTCTTCTTTGGTTATCTGACCCGATCTATAAAGCATTTCCACATAAGTATGGTCAGTGGTTATCTGAGCTATACCGTCCTTGGTAAGAAGATATCCACGGCTGTCGCCCACGCTCACCATATAGACGGTCTTATCCACCACCAATGCCGCAACGCAGGTAGTACCCATACCGTTTTTGTCAATATCCTCCTTGCTCTTGCCATACACGATCGTATTCGCATAATGCACTGAGGTGAGCATAAGATTTCTTATGGAATTTGGTTTCATATCTTTTCGGAAATTTTCCTTGATACGTTTTACTACCGCGTCAATGGCAAGCTGACTGGCAACTCCGCCTGATGACGCTCCGCCCATACCGTCACAGACCACCGCAACGGCAACATTGTCAGCAAGAAATTCAGCATGCACTCTGTCCTGATTTTCACTGCGTTTTTTTCCGATGTCTGTATCAGACGCTATAAACAAGCGATTCACCACCTTTTATCAGATCTCATATTCTCGTCTTAGCTGACCGCAGGCAGCGTCTATATCCGCACCCAAGGTCCGCCTCACAGTAGCGTTTATCCCAAGCTTCTCCAGATATCCTCTGAATCTGTTGGCTGACTTTCTGTCAGAATGATAATTACGCTCCTTTATCTTATTAACAGGGATTATATTCACATGACAGACAAATCCGCCCAGAAGCTCCGCAAGCTCCCTTGCGTCCTCCATAGAATCGTTATGCCCGTCTATCAAAGCATATTCAAAAGAAATTCTCCTGCCTGTTACCTTAAAATAGTATCGGCAGGCGGCAAGAAGCTCGTTGATATCATACCTGTCATTAACAGGCATGATATCGCTCCTGCTCTTATTATTGGAAGCGTGCAAAGAGATAGACAATGTTATTCCAAGCTTTTTCTCTGCAAGCTCATATATCCTCGGCACAATGCCGCAGGTAGACACTGAAACGTGCCTTAGCGACATATTAAAGCCCTTTGGACAGGACAGCACTTCAAGGAAATTCACCACATTATCAAAGTTATCCATAGGCTCGCCTATTCCCATAAGCACCACGCCTGATATCTTTCTTCCGCTGTCACGCTCAGAAGCGTATATCTGTCCCAGAATCTCCGAGGAAGTCAGATCACGCTTGAAGCCTGCAATAGTTGACGCACAAAAGCGACAACCCATTTTGCAACCCACCTGAGTTGACACGCAAATGGTGTTTCCGTAGTTGTATTCCATTATTACGGATTCCACATGATTTCCGTCCTCAAGCTCATATAGATATTTTACAGTATTATCGGTATGAGATTCAAGCTTTTTTGACACAAATAGTGATTTTAAACAAAATTTTTCATTGAGCAGATTGCGTAATTGTACAGATAGATTAGTCATTTCATCAAAACTTGACACTCGCTTTACATGAAGCCAATCAAATATCTGCCCTGCACGGAACTTCTTTTCTCCAAGCTTTAGTATCTCGGCTTCCAGCTCGTCAGGCAGAAGCCCCAATATATCTATTTTTCCATTATCATCAAATGCTACCAAAAGATCACCTCAGCCTGATAAACTTAGCAATAAAAAATCCGTCTGAATTATATTTTGCAGGTGTGATAGACATTCTGCAAAGACCGCTGTCGCTACCGAAAGCCTCGCCTAGCGGTGTAGGCTCAAAATCAGGGTGTTCAGCCAAAAATCTGTCTGCCACCTCATCATTTTCCGCCCTTGACAGCGTGCAGGTAGAATACACCAGCGTTCCGCCGACTTTTACATACTCCGCTGACGTTTTCAGTATATCATACTGTATTTCAGGAAGTCTGTCGAAATCTGAGGGTTCTTTATACTTTATCTCAGGTTTTCTTCTTATTACACCAAGCCCCGAACAGGGTGCGTCGCAAAGCACTTTGTCAGCCTTTGGCATTTTCTCGTCATAGACCTTTGCATTGTTGACACCTGCGCTTATGCAGTCAAGCCCAAGCCTTTTGGCACCGCTTTCAATAAGCCCTGCACGATTTCTATGCAGATCAAAAGCAAGCACTCTGCCCTTGTTGTTCATACGCTCGGCAATTGTAAAGGTCTTTCCACCAGGTGCGGCACAAAGGTCAAGAACTGTATCGTTCTCCTTAGGATCAAGCGCCGCACAGCAAAGCTGGCTTGAAAGATCCTGAACGTGTATCCTGCCCTCTTTGTAAGCCTTAGTATGCTCCACCGCTCCTGCACCGCATATCCTTATGCAATCAGGCAGGACGGACAGCCTTTCAAATGTAATGCCCTCCTCAGCGAGCATATCCAGTGTGCTTTCAAGAGAATGAAAGACCGTGTTCACTCTTGCGGTGACAGGTGCCTGTCCCACAGAGGTTTTCAGCATTTCAAGGCAGATGTCCTTACCATATTCCCTTGTCCACTTCTCCGTCAGCCATACAGGTGCGGAGTATTCTATAGAAAGCTCCTCGGTAGCATTTCTGCCCTTTGGAAGCTTTTTGTCGTTTCTTATAAACTCCCTTAGCATTGCGTTCACAAATCCGCTTGCCGCAGGATTTCTGTTTTTCTTTGCAAGCTTCACAGACTCGTCCACAGCCGCATTGTCAGGAACAGAGTCCATATATAAAAGCTGATAAAGACCCATTCTCAGTATAACTCTGACCTCAGTACCAAGCTTATTCTTAGGGTTGCGTGAATATTCCCGAATAATGCTGTCGAGAGTTATCTGTCTTTCCAAAACGCCGTAGAAAAGCGCTGCGGCGAATTTCTTGTCCTGAGTTGAAAGGTCTGACCTTTCAAGACCCTCGTCAAGAAGTATATTTGAATATGAGCCGCTGTTTTCAAGCCTTGTAAGCAGCCTTAAAACCGTTTTTCTGGCGTTTCCCATAGTTCCTCCGAATTATCCCAGCACAGTGCCGTTCTCGATATGTCTGCCTCTGAGAAAATCAGAGGTATCCATTCTCTTTGAGCCTTCAGCCTGCACCTGAGTAAATCTTATGACTCCGTCTGAGCAGGCAACGGAAAAGTCGCTGTTATCCACCACAGTGCCCGCAGGCTTTCCGCAAGGCTTTGTGGAAGCTATCTCAGATCTATATACTTTCAGCCTTTTGCCCTCAAGCACTGTAGTAGCGCATGGCCAATCAGACAGACCGCATATCTGCTTGTGTATCTTTCTCACAGGCTTTGTGAAATCTATAGGGCAAAGCTCCTTTGAGAGCATTGGTGCATAAGTCGCAAGGCTCTCGTCCTGCTTAACAGGGGTTATCTCGCCCTTATCGAGCTTTTCAAGGGTATCAACAAGCACCTCTGCACCCATTTCAGCAAGTCTGTCAAAAAGCTCAGCGGCTGTTTCGTTCTCGCCAATAGGAGTAGACTTTTCCACAAGGATATCTCCCGTATCCATGCCCTCTCCCATAAGCATCGTTGTAATTCCAGTTTCAGCTTCGTCATTAAGCACAGCCCACTGTATCGGACCTGCTCCACGATATTTGGGAAGCAGCGAGCCATGGACGTTCACACAGCCAAGCCTTGGTATATCAAGCACCGACTTAGGGAGCATTTTTCCGTAAGCCGCAACCACGATACAATCAGGGGCAAGGTCATTGATAATTTTAACATACTCCTCGCCGTCTTTTTTAAGGCTCTGAGGCTGATAAACTGTTGTGTCATGCTCCTGAGCCAGCACTTTGACCGGCGGCGGGGTAAGCTTATAGCCTCTGCCCTTTGGCTTATCAGGCTGAGTGAAAACAGCCTGCACCTCATATCCGCTGTCATAAAGCTTTTTCAGCGTTGGTACGGCAAAATCAGGCGTACCCATGAAGATTATTTTCATTAGTCCTCGACCTCTACAAATTCTTCAACTATCTCAGTAAACAGATGACCCTCAAGGTGTGCAAGCTCATGGCAAACGCACTGTGCAAACAGTTCTGATACTTCCATTTCGTACCACTTGCCGTGTCTGTCCTGCGCCTTGAACTTAACTCTCATAGGTCTTGTAACATAGCCCCACTCGTTCGGACATGAAAGACAGCCCTCCAGAACTCTCTGCTTTTCCTCGCTCTGCCATGTTATCTCAGGGTTGATAAGCTCGTAAACCTTATCATCGATTATTATAACGACCACTCTTCTCAGCTTTGCCACCTGTGGACCTGCAAGACCAACGCCGTTGGCGTTTTTCAGGGTTTCTGTCATATCGTCAAGAAGCTGACCCAGCTTGTCGTCAAATTCTGTAACAGGCTTGCAGACCTTGTGAAGAATCTCGTCGCTCTTATTAAGTATTTTTCTGAGTGCCATTTATTTAACTATCCTTTCTTAAAGCCCGATATCGCCGTTTATGTCGGCATAGATACGAACAGTCTGATAATCTTTATTTTTATAGAACTCGCCCAGAACGTGCTTTATCATCTCACGAAAATCCGCTGTATTGCGTGTTTTCAGGATAAGTCTGTACCTGTAGCGATTATTTATCATTTCAAATGTGCAAGGTGCAGGGCCCAGCGCTCTGAGGGGAAAATTCACCTTGTGCTGTGAGATATACTCTTTTATAAGCTGAGTCACCCAACGTGAAGCACCTATTACCTTGCTTTCAAGGGGTGCTGAAAATCCTATGACGCATATATCGCAAAAAGGCGGATATGTCAGCGACTTTCTCAGTGCTATCTCCTCTTTATAAAACTCATCATAATTTTGCTCTGCCGCAAGGTTCAGCACATAATGGTCAGGCACAAAGGTCTGAATGTATGCGACCCCTGGTTTATCTCCTCTGCCGCTTCTTCCTGCGACCTGAGTGAGCAGTGAGAATGTTCTCTCATAGCTGCGAAAATCCCCTGTGAACAGTGCCTTGTCAAGGGATATGACACCCACCATTGTGACGTTCGGGAAATTAAGTCCCTTTGCTATCATTTGAGTGCCGAGCATTATATCATACTCGCCTTTCTCAAACGCCTTGAAATTCTCCTCATAGGAATATCTCGAAGAAGTGGTATCAGCGTCCATTCGCAGCAGTCTTGCCTGCGGAAAAAGCCTTTCAAGCTCGTCCTCCACACGCTGAGTTCCCACGCCGCTTGATTTGAGCCGCTGTGAGCCGCACTGTGGACAGTGCTCTATATTATCCATGGTATATCCGCAGTAGTGGCACATATACCTATCGTTTTTCTTGTGATAGGTCAGGGGTATATTGCAATTAGGGCAAGCCACAGGCTGACGGCAGTCCATGCAGGTGATATACGTTGTATAGCCACGCCTGTTTAAAAGCAGGATAGCCTGCTCTTTTTTCGCAAGCACTTCTGTGAGCTTATCACACATAACACGGCTGAGCAAGCTGTCATTGCCCTCTGCCGCTTCCTCCTGCATATCAACTATCTCAACTGCCGGCAGGGGCGACTTTGAATATCTGTTTTTAAGCTCAAACAAGTGATATCTGCCCTTTTGAGCGTAATAAAAGCTCTCCAGCGACGGAGTTGCAGAAGCCATCAACAGCACGCAGTTATTATATCCGCACCGCTGTATGGCAACATCTCGTGCATGGTATCTAGGCGTTGAGTCCGACTTATATGACGGCTCGCCCTCCTCGTCCATGATGATTATTCCCACGTTGGTGACAGGAGCAAATATTGCACTTCTTGTGCCAATAACTATTCTTGCTTCTCCACGCATTACACGTTTGAACTCGTCAGTACGCTGTCCCAACGACAATGACGAGTGCATAACGGCTATCTTATCACCGAAAAGTGACTTGAATTTGCCGAGCATTTGTGGTGTAAGTGATATTTCAGGAACGAGCATGACCGCTGTTTTACCCATATCCATAACGCTTTTTATAAGCTTTATGAACACAGAGGTCTTGCCACTTCCCGTAACACCGTAAAGCAACGCACCTGCGGGCTTTTCAGCTTTTATAAGCCCCATTATGCCCTCATATGCCGCTGATTGTTCATCATTTAATATGATATCGTCAGGGTCCTGCCTTTCGCCAAGCTCGCCTATGGCGTCACGCATGACTTCATATTTATACTGCACGATAACTTTCTTGTCAGCAAGCCTTTTTAATATGCTTGAAGTGCAGTTGGTCATATAGCAGACCTCTTTCACAGAGGCACAGCCGCCCTCCTCAAGAAGCTTCACCACAAGGGTCTGCTTCGGGGTAAGAGTGGTCTGTATCTCCCCTGACACATACTCGTCAGAAAGCCTTACCATGCTGACATTCTCATCACCGACTTTTCTTTTCAAAGCGTCGCTGATCTCAACATAGCCCTTATCCACAAGAGAATCCACAGTTTTCTTCTTTCGTGGGTCATTATGCACGTCAAGAAAGCTGTCTATCTCCCTCTGACTTTTTGCACATCGGAGAAAGTCCACCACATTTTTCTCATCTTCATTTAAAGTATCCTCGTCAATGTAGGTATTGACAAGGCTGTAATGCTGTGAAAAAGTGTAGGAAAAGCCTGTAGGCACAACGGATTTGTAAGCGTCATAATAGGTGCAGAAAGTGTTTTCTTTCAGCCACATTATTATCCTCATCATTTCCTCGGTGACAAGGCTTTCCCCGTCCACCACTGAAATAACAGGCTTCAGCTTATCGTTATACTCAGCTTCCGTATACGTTCTCGCAACAAATCCTACGGCTTTGCGGTTTCCTCTGCCAAAAGGCACAAGCACACGCACTCCGCTTTTCACTTTCTGAGCCAGCTCCTCCGGCACACTATAGCTATACAGTGCGTCAAAGCTGTATGATGCACGGCTTATTGCAACCTTTGCCACGATAAAAACTCCACGCACAGCCGTACACCTCCCCATAAAAAGCCTCGATTATTTTCTGAGGCTTGGATCCTCGATTATTTTGTATTCGCCATTATAAAGCTCGTCAACTGCTGTCTTTACTGGCTTTTCATCAAGCACCAGCTTGTTGTCAAAAGCGTCGCTCGTGATCTCTCTTGCTCTCTTTGCAACTGCAATAACTAGAGAATAATAGCTTTCATTGTTCTTCAAAATCTGGCTTACGGCCGGTCTAAGCATCATAATTAAGCACCTCGTCAATTAATTTCTTTGTATCATCATTTTCTGATCTGAATTTATCCGCCTTGCCGTCCTCGGCTTTCACGGAGTTCATAACTGCAACAAAATCTTCCACAGCGTCCTCTAGTCCGTCGTTCATTATCACATAATCATAACCGCCGGCTTTGCCGATCTCACCGGCAGCCTGACTTACACGGTCAGCAATAACATCATCAGACTCAGTTCCACGCTTTCTAAGCCGTCTGTCTATCTCCTTAACAGACGGTGGAAGTATAAACATCAGCACAGCTTCAGGAAAGGCTTTCTTCACCTGAAAAGCACCGTTAGTTTCAATTTCAAGTATAACATCTCTGCCCTGCTCAAGATTAGCGAGAACAGGCTTCTTTGGTGTTCCGTAATAATGACCAACATAGCCTGCGTGTTCAAGAAATTCACCGCTGTCTATCATTTTCTTAAAGCTGTCATCGCTTATAAAATGATAATGAACGCCGTCCTTTTCGCCCTCTCTGGGCTTTCTTGTAGTGCAGGATATAGAATAGAACACATCTCTGTTTTTAAAGACCTCTGCAAGTATAGTTCCCTTGCCACAGCCTGAGGGAGCTGATATAACAAACAGCTTTGCATTGTTCTTATACATTGTCATCGTCCTCCTCGTCAACAGCGGCACGTCCGCCTACAGTTTCAGGTGCAACTGCCGACAGCACCACATGGTCGCTGTCCATGATGAACACCGACGCGGTCTTGCGGCCGTAGGTCGCGTCGATCAGCATGCCGCGCTCGCGCGACTCCTGAATGAGGCGCTTGATCGGCGCGCTGTCAGGGCTGACGACGGCGATCAGGCGCTCGGCGGACACCATGTTGCCAAATCCGATGTTCAGCAGCTTCATTTGCTTCGCCCCTTACTCGATGTTCTGCACCTGCTCGCGGATCTTTTCTTTATCAAAAGGTAATTTATGAAAATCTAAATGGTCGTTCAACTTCATTTTCGAGCGTACATCTCCTGCATTATGTAAATATAACGGAGTTAGTATAACATATAGAGGAAGGAAAGTTATTTAAAACTTTCTTAATTTTGCCATTGGAAACAGGCGCGGATTGACTTTCCAGCCATTTAATACTATAATCGTAACAAGTTGGCTCGTGCAGTCGCCAGGGGGGATACAGGAATGTCCCGTAAGCTTGCTTACAGGAAGGTTTCTGCGTCCCTTCTGAACATTAGGAAGGTCCCGCAGGGGACCTCAAGATAGCATGATACCGCGTGAAACATAGTCTAATATTACATAACGAAAAACTGGAGATGAAAATATATGTGTGGAATTATCGGATACTGCGGTCCTTTAGACGCGCAGACAGTACTACTTAATGGTCTCACCCAGCTTGAGTACCGCGGCTACGACAGCGCGGGAATCGCTTTATTTGACGAGAACTCAAAAATCCACTTTATCAAAAAAGTCGGAAAAGTTGCTGCCCTGCGCAAAGTATGCGAGGAAGATCCCATCGTTTCCCATTGCGGAATTGGCCACACCCGCTGGGCGACCCACGGCGGCGTGACAAGTGAGAATGCCCATCCGCATGTGGCAGGAAAAGTGACGATGATCCATAAC
>OMGL01001984.1_pt1 | contig 11298 bp, 10 predicted proteins | sample 1645831 | NCBI WGS metagenome assembly OMGL01 (sample SAMN00849301, study PRJEB25192) | human gut metagenome | reverse complement strand
AAAAGGGCGTAACGCTACAGGCTCTGATAATAACAATAGTTTTACTTTTGATAGTAACATCAATTGGAGCGACTGCTGGAACATCTGCTTTAGAATATTCAAAATATAGTAAACTAAAAACAGAGTTGCAATTACTACAAACGAAAGTAAATGAATTAAATGAAAATAATGATTCTAGTAAAGGCCAAGATTTAAATAATGTAAATAATGCACAAAAGGAAATTCTTGAAAAAGAAGAAGTAAAGAGTATTATTTATAAGGGTAAAGAGGATAAAAAGGATGAAGTTAAGAATGGTTTTAAGTTTTTTAGTGTTAGTGAGATAAAAAGTGATTTTGATTTAAGCGGAATAGAAAGAAGTTATTTGATAAATGTTGATTATAGGTATGTTGTTTCTTGTGAAGGTTTTAAATATAAAAATGTTACGTATTATATGATAGACCAAATGGATGATGGAATGTATAATGTGGAATATCATAATAAAAATAGTAATACAGGGGCATTTAAGGTTAGTTCTAGTATAGAAGGAAATGTTGGCAAAATTATTGTTTCAATTAATAATTATGATGGATACATTAATAATTGGCAGGTTAAATACAAATTAAATACAGAGGAAAAATGGCAAGTTTCAAATGATTTGGAATTTACAGTAGATAATGCAGGAACATATATTGTAAATGTGGTGCATGGTGATGAAATTGATTTAGGCAAAAAAACTGTTACTGTTTCGAATGAATTAGGTTGGAATCAAAGCAAAAAAGTAAATAGTCCAAGGCTGATGACAGGTTTAAACCCAATAAAATTTAGTGAACCCGATGATAGCAAAGAAGGACAGACTATACAAACAAATAAAAGTGATATTAATTGGTATGATTACGATACTAAGAAATGGGCAAATACTCAAACAAAAGATGGAAGTATGTGGGTATGGATACCAAGATATGCATATAAAGTTGTGTACAATGACCCAAGCGATAAATCAAAAGGCGGAAAGTTTGACATTGTTTTCTTAATTGGAACAACTGATAATTATATAGATGATAACGGAAATATACAGACTGCTCAAAGACAAACAGAAAAAAATCAAGTAATAGAAACAGATTCAACAAAAACAGATAAGTATACAGTACATCCGGCTTTCACAAATGAAAGTAGTATCGATTATGCCAATGGAGGATGGAATAAAGAATTAACAGGAATTTGGGTAGCAAAGTTTGAAGCAGGGTATTTTGATCCAGAAAAAGAAAAAGATAAGATACAAGAAAGTTCAGTGAATTATACACAAGATTACTGTGAAATAAATGTTGATGGAACTGGAATGAGATTAGAAGCTAGAAACTATATTGATAAAATATACGGAAAAAAAACAACATCAATAAAATATCCAACATTTCAAGGAGCAAAATATTCAATGAATTCCATAAGCCATGGAGATGCATATAGTATATCGAAAGTATTAACAGAATCAAACAATATATATAAATTAAATGAAAAAATAACAGACAGTCACTTAATGAAGAACAGTGAATGGGGAGCAGTGGCTTATTTAGGGCAAAGCAAATATGGGCTAAATGAGAAAAATATAAGAATAAACAATGTTAATGTAAATGATATGACAAATTTTGTATTTGCAGTAACAGGGTACGCAGCTAAAGAAGATGGTGCCTCAGAAACTGGAATAGATAATGCATATAGGTGGACAAAAAAAGAAGGACAAAGTGCAAGTAATACAGGAACGATATACGGAATATATGATTTATCAGGAGGAACATGGGAAAGAACTGCAGCAATAATAAATAATGATAATGAGAATCTTAATAAATTTGGACAATCATTAAAAGAAGACCTAAAAGAAGGAAAAAGTAGTAGATATATAACAGTTTATAATATAGCAGAAAATGATAATCAAAAATTAGATGAAGCAAGGATGAAAAACTATTTATCAAATGCAAAAATATATGGAGATGCAATAGCAGAAACATCTACAAGTGGGATTGGAAATAGCGCATGGTTTGGTAATGTTACACACTTTCCGGCACTTCATTATACTTTTTTTGTTCGTGGAGGTAATTTTATGGATAAATCTAATGATGGAATGTTTCTATTTGGACATCACGAAGGTTGGTGCATGAGCCATGATGGTTTTAGGGCAGTATTAGTAAAAAAATAATTTTATGAGCAGTGAATTGTAACAAAGTATAAAATCGATAAAAACGAGCAACACAAAAAATCAAAAAAACATTGACATTTTACCCAAAAACCAGTATAATAGTAATGTATTATTTTGAAAGGAAGTAAAATTATGCTAAAAAAATATTGGAAAAAGATAGGAATGTTAATACTAATAATCGCATGTGTTTTCAATGTTATGAATAAATTAGTGCATAAATTATCATTAAACAAAGAAATGCTGCAATCAGCACAATATGTATATAATGAAAAAAATACAAATACTCAAAAATAATACTTGAAAAATTTCAGATAATATGTTATTATAAAAAACAGTCATGTTATAAAAACGAAAAAGAGGTGAAATAGAAATGAAAGAAGGAATACATCCAGAATACAACCAAACAACAATCACATGTGCATGTGGAAACGTTTTAGAAGTTGGTTCAACAAAAAAAGATATAAAAGTAGACGTATGTTCAAAATGCCATCCATACTGGACAGGAAACTTAAGACAAGAAACAGTAGGTGGAAGAGCAGACAAATTCAAAAAGAAATATGGACTTGCATAAGTCAACAAAAGGTAGCAAAAGAGCTACTCTTTTTTTTATATTCTAGGAAGGTTATCATAGTCTGATAACTTTCCGTAGAAGATAAATATGGCAGAATTAAGATTTTGTAGCAGTTTTAACTGCGTACAAAATCTTAATTCTGGTTTTTCACCATTTTATCTTTACATTTTCAATAAAATAAATTAAAATAAAGAAAGAAAAATACCTAAAAACAGATTAAAGGGAGGAACCCAAGATGGCAAATGTATGCGATTATGTAAAATGGAGAGGAGATATAACATTAGAACAATCAAAATTTAACGAAATAGACAACCTGATATTATCAAGATTTTCATACTTTCCATTTGACAAAATAATAGAAGAAAATGAAATAGTAACAATAAAAGAACTAAGCAGAAGATTCCAAAAGCAAGACGTAACAAAACTTCCAATTTTATGGAAAGATGATGTGGATTTATTTCCACTAATAGGTGAATCAAAAAGATTTGGAGAATTATTAGCAACAAAATACATCAATAAAATAGATCCAGAACAAGAAAAACAATTTGCAGCAATAACAGTATTAATGCCAGATGACACAATATTCATATCATATAGAGGAACAGACAATACAATAGTAGGATGGAAAGAAGATTTAAATATGAGTTTTAAAAGTCATATAGCTTCACAATTATCAGCAAAAAAATACTTAGAAATGATAGCAAAAGAATATCCGGATAAAAAAATAAGAATAGGTGGACACTCAAAAGGTGGAAATATAGCAGTATATGCCGCAACATTTGTAAGCCAAGAAATAAAAGATAGAATAATTAATGTGTATAACAACGATGGACCTGGATTTTGTGATGATGTAATAGAAACTCCAGAATATCATGAAATGATAAAAAAAGTTCATACATATATCCCACAGTCATCTGTTATAGGAAGACTAATGAACCATAGAGAAAAATATACAGTTGTGGAAAGTGTTCAAAAGGGAATAATGCAACACGATTTGTACAGTTGGCAGGTGCTTGGCACGAAATTTATTACGTTAGAAGAAGTTACAAATGGAAGTGAATTTGTTGATAAAACAATTAAAGAATGGCTTGAAAATGTTGAACCTGAAAAAAGAGAGCAGGTAATAGATGTTGTTTTTGACATTTTAAATGCAACTGACGCTCAAACTATGAAAGAGATAAAAAACAGTTGGTTTACAAGTGCCAGAACTATGATGGCCTCTTATAAAAATATAGATAACGAAACCAAAGATATGATTTGGAAAGCAGTTGGTGAATTACTTAAGAGTGCAAAAAATAATATTTTTGAAGATTTTCCTAAATTACCAGAAAAATCAAAATAAAGGAGCCCCATTTTGTGGCTCCTTTTTGACTACTCTGCAGTATTAACAAGATGATTTATATCATCTACAGAACGTTTTGATAAAAATGCAATCATATTACAACATGCTTCATACTGCTTGTCATCAAGACAGTCCCTTTGAAGTTTTAAATATGAAATTGAAACATCAAGTGGAAAGGCCGATAGACCTTTTGCAAAATTTTCCATCATTTTCTTTTTTTCTTGTTGATATGTTGCATAATTTGCACTGTTCATATTGATACCTCCGTTAGAATAGTTATTAAAAATATTTTACGTAAATATTATAACATTATTTTAAAAATTTGCCAATAAAAACTTTTACCAAACTCTTGTTTTTGTTTTAAAATTATAGTATAATAAAAATATCCTTTTGAGGACATCAAAAATGGGGGAATAAAAATGAATGATAAAATAATAATAAAAGGCGCAAAAGAACATAACTTAAAAAACATAAATTTAGAAATACCAAGAGATAAAATGGTAGTAATAACAGGACTTTCAGGCTCTGGTAAATCTTCACTTGCATTTGACACATTATATGCAGAAGGACAAAGAAGATATGTAGAGAGTTTATCTTCATATGCAAGACAATTTTTGGGAATAATGGAAAAACCAGATGTTGAGTCAATTGAAGGACTATCACCTGCTATATCAATAGACCAAAAAACAACATCAAAAAATCCACGTTCAACAGTTGGAACAGTAACAGAAATATATGATTACATTCGTTTATTATATGCGAATATAGGTGTACCATATTGTCCAAACTGTGGCAAAAAAATTGAAAAACAGTCTATTGACCAGATTGTTGACAATATTATGGAACTTGAAGAAGGTACAAAAATTCAAATTTTAGCACCAGTTGTAAGAAGTAGAAAAGGTGAATTTGTAAAGCAATTAGAGGGATATCAAAAAGATGGATTTGTAAGAGCAAGAATTGACGGCGAAGTTTATGATTTATCAGATGAAATAAAATTAGATAAAAATAAAAAACACGAAATTGAATTAGTTGTAGACAGATTAGTTGTAAAACCAGAAATAAGAAGTAGGCTTACAGAGTCTGTTGAAATTGCGTTAAAACATGCTGATAATTTGGTGTTAGTCAATGTTATAACAAAAGAGGAAAACAAAACAATTTTATACAGTTCAAATTATGCATGTCCTGACTGTGGTTTCAGTTTTCCAGAAATCACACCAAGAATGTTTTCATTTAATAATCCATATGGTGCTTGTCCTACTTGTATGGGTATAGGATATTTAATGAAAATGGACGAAGATTTAATAGTCCCAGACAAAAACAAAACATTATATGATGGAATAAAAGCATTTGGTTCAAGTACAATGAAAAAGGGCGATACAATGGCCAAAATGTATTTTGAAAGCATAGGAAAACATTATGGTGTTGAAATAAAAGGAGTTCCAATTAAGAAATTACCACGATGGTTTATGGAAAAAATCTTATATGGTACAGGTGACGAAAAAATTGACTTTGAATATTCATCTGCTGCCGGTGTAAGAAAGTTTACTGCACCATTTGAGGGAGTTTTGCCAACACTTGACAGACGTCATAGTGAAACAAAATCACAAGGAATGAGAGCATTTTATGAGATGTATATGACAAACTCTCATTGCCATACTTGTAATGGAGCACGTTTAAAGAAAGAAATATTATGTATCAAAATAAATGGTAAAAACATAAATGAAGTTACAGATATGTCAATCAAGGCATTAAAAGAATTTTTAAGTACATTAAAATTAACAGAAAAAGAAGCAATGATTGCAGACATGATTTTAAAAGAAATAAATAAAAGGCTTCAATTTTTAATAGATGTAGGGCTTGAATATTTAACACTTTCAAGAAGTGCTGGAACATTATCAGGAGGAGAAGCACAACGTATTCGTTTAGCAACTCAAATAGGTTCAGGACTTACAGGGGTTATGTATATTTTGGATGAACCAAGTATAGGACTACACCAAAGAGATAATGATAAATTAATTGCAACACTTAAAAAGTTGAGAGATTTAGGAAATACTTTATTAATTGTAGAACATGACGAGGACACAATGTATGCGGCAGATCAAATTATTGATATTGGCCCAGGAGCAGGGGTTCATGGTGGAAATGTTATGGCACAAGGTACAGCAGAAGAAGTAAAATTAGTAAAAGATTCTGTTACAGGCCAATATTTAAGTGGTAGAAAGAAAATAGAAGTTCCTAAAAAAAGAAGAAAAATTGTAAAATCAAAAGCAATTGAAGTGAAAAATGCAACAGAAAATAACTTAAAAAATATAAGTGTAAAATTCCCATTAGGAGTATTTACATGTGTTACAGGTGTCTCTGGTTCAGGCAAATCAACACTTGTAAATGAAGTTTTATATAAAACAATTGCAAAAGAACTAAATGGTTCATCAGAGAAACCAGGAAAATGCAAAGAAGTAAAAGGACTAGAAAATATAGACAAAATAATTAATATAGATCAATCACCAATAGGAAGAACGCCACGTTCAAATCCTGCAACATATACAGGAGTATTTGATTTAATTAGAGACATTTTTGCAGGAACAAATGAAGCCAAATTGCGTGGATTTGAAAAAGGTAGATTTAGTTTCAATGTAGCAGGTGGAAGATGCGAAAGCTGTAACGGTGACGGAGTTCACAAAATAGAAATGCACTTTTTGCCAGATGTCTATGTACCATGCGAAGTGTGTAAAGGAAAGAGATATAATAGAGAAACACTAGAAGTTAAATATAAAGGCAAAAACATTGCGGACGTGCTTGATATGACAGTTGAAGAAGCATTAGAATTTTTTGATAAAATACCAAAAATAAAACAAAAAATTCAAACTTTATATGATGTAGGACTAGGATATATCAAATTAGGACAGCCATCAACAACATTATCTGGTGGTGAGGCTCAAAGGGTTAAACTTGCAACAGAACTTTCAAAAAGAGCAACAGGAAAAACTTTATATATTTTGGATGAACCAACTACAGGTCTTCATATTGCTGATGTTCATAGATTAGTTGATATTTTACAAAGATTAGTTGATACGGGAAATACAATTATTGTTATTGAACATAATCTTGACCTAATAAAAACTTGTGATCATATTATTGATTTGGGTCCAGAAGGTGGAGATGGTGGCGGACAGGTTGTTGCTGTTGGTACACCTGAACAGATTTGTAAGAATGAACAAAGTTATACTGGTAAGTTTTTGAAGAAGTATTTGGAATAAAAAATCATAACAATCTATAAAACGATTGTTATGATTTTTGCATTACTGTTCATTTTTTAGTGCCTTTTTTAGCTTACTCCGCCTTATTTGTATTGCTTTTACAGAACGGTGTATTATTGCAGATAATTCTGAATCTGGAATATCATGTTTTAATACTTTTTCATCCTGTTTAGAAGTCCAGAAGTTTGGTGCGTAAATTGCGGTTTTTCTATAATATCTCTTCCGTTGTTTCTTTCTGGTTTTAGTAAATTTTTCCATATCCGCATATTTTTCTTTTCTTAATGGCATATAGAAACCTCCTCTTAACACAAATTATTGTTTTTAAGTAAAAAAATTTATAATTTATTATAACATGAAATATATTAAAAAGTCAAAAAATCTTGATAAAAATACACTTAAAGTGTATAATATCAATAGAAAGTGAGGAGCTTTTATGATTAAAGATAATTTATTAGAAGTATTACATGAAATGGAAGAAGTTACAAAATTATTCAAATTAGAACCATTTGATATATATCTAATTGGTGGTGGAGCATGTATACTTGGAGAATATACAACAAGGGCAACACTTGATATAGATTTTGTTGATTTAGGTTATCCTGCAAAATATGGAAAAGTATTCGTATTATTAAGAGACTATGATATGCTGGAATACCAAAGCACAATTCTTTCACCAAATTATAAAGAAAGAGCAACAAAATTAGAAGAATTTAAATATATAAATGTTTATATTTTATCAAAAGAAGATGTAGCAGTTAGTAAAATAATAAGATTAGCAGAAAAAGATATTGAAGATTTAAATCAAATAATACCAAAATGTGATAAAAAAATTTTAAATAATGTTATAGAAGAAGTATTAAATAGAGAAGATTTATTTGATAGCAAAAAAAATGAATTTGTAAAAAAATTAAAAACTTTTAGGGAGAAATACAATGTATAGAATTTTTTGTGAAAGCTATGAAAATTTTATAGAATCAATGGATGGAGATAATTATAGATTACAAATTTCAAAACCATTTGAATTACTAGTAGATATAGATAAATATAATAAAGAGCAAAAGGAACAAAGTGAATTATATAAAAAATTATGTGATTTAATGGAATTTATGAAAAATAATGTTAAAAGATTTCCTAAATTAAAGGCATTTTTATGGACATTGGATTCAAGAAATATAAGAGCACAAAAATATGGTGTGTCAAAAAAAGAAGATCTTGAGGAACAAACAAAATTAGTAAATTCATTTTTGAAATTAGCATATTGGTATTAAAAATTGACATTTTATGTTGATTGATGATATAATATACATGCAACAAAAAATATGATAAATTAGCAGTAAATATTATCTACAATTGGAGGTAAAAAAATGAAGTTTTTTATTAATGATGCAATATTACGGGAAGAATGCAGTGAAATAAAAAAAATAGGAAATCACGAAATAGAATTAGTGATTCCTAATTATCTTGAAGATAAAGGAAAATATGAAGATATAAAATTTTTATTTCAAACCGCATCAATGAACAAAGAAGATATATTATTAGATAATATATCATTAAAAAAAATTAATAAAAATGTATATTGCATTAGAAATAGTAATAAAACTGAAAAATGCATGTATGCATTACTTAGAAGTCAGGAAATAGTACCGGATGATGTTTTCGTTCCTGTAGCAGAAAAAGATAAAATAAAAGTCTTGAGAAAAATATGTTTAGATGATATGGAAGTAGATATGGGCTTTTTTTTATCAAATGTTTATTTATTAGAAATAAAATTAGATACTGAAGAAGAAGTACCAATATATTTGGCAGGGAAAGACTCCAAAGATTTTTCACGGTATTATATTTTTTCAAGAAAAAGAAATGGAGAATATAAAGTTTCTAATAAATATAATAAACATATATCTGCTAAAGAATGTGAAATGATATCATTATCAGATCTTTAGTGAAAGGAAAATCATAATTACCTACAAAATGGGTAGTTATGATTTTTTTATTTTAATAAAAGTAGTGCTATCAATAATTTTATATGATGTGAATTGTAACAATATTTTGTAAGCAACCGTAATAAATTCAAAAAATCACTAGACAAAAATAACAAAAAGATATATAATAAGTGCATAAAAAATAAAATACAAAATAAAAACAAAGAAAAAGAGAAGTACATTTAAAACTAATTTAAAGAGAATAGAAGTCAAAGGCTGTAAACTTCTAAAATAAAGATAAATGGAAAGTAACTTTGGAGTTGATAATCCGAAAATAAACTCAAGATTATCCGTAATACTGCGTTAAAGTAAAAGAGATATTATTTAAAATCAAGTAATTGACACAAAATGTTAACAATATAAATTTGAATAATAATTAAGGTGGTACCGTGAGATATAAACTCGCCCTTATGCTAAACAATTGCATATTGGCGAGTTTTTGTGTACAAAAAGAGAGATTTTTAAATTTCAAATCTTCATTGTAAAAAAAAGGGATTAAAGACCCGTCCCCCAATCCCTAAAAAATTTCGAACTGTGTCATACCAAATATAAAAAGGAGTTTCAAAATGTTAAAAATTCAAACAAAAAAATTAGGTGCGGAATTAACAAGTGTACAATATAATGGCAAAGAAATGTTATTTCAAGGAGCAAAAGTGTTAGATAGTAATGGTAATATATATTGGAAAAGACAAGCACCAATACTATTTCCAATTGTTGGCCAACTAAAAAACTCTCAAACTCAAATAGAGGGAGAAATATATGAAATGTCACAACATGGATTTGCAAGAGATATGGACTTTGAAGAGATATCAAAAACAGAAAATGAGCATCACTATATGTTAAAAGATAATGAGGAAACATTAAAAAAATATCCATATAAATTTGAATTACATGTTATATATGAAATAATAGGAGATACTTTAACAGTAACCTATAAAGTAAAAAACATTGATGATAAAACAATATATTTTGGATTAGGTGGACATCCGGCATTTAATTGTGATTATAGTAATGGTGAATACGAAATTTTATTTTCAGAAAATGAAAATAAAATTGAGTTCCTTAAATTAAAAAATGGTTTAATAGATACAGAAAAAGCACAAAATATTTTACAAGATAATAAAATTTATTTAAAAGAAGATACTTTTGATAATGATGCAGTAATTATGAAAAATTTAAAATCAAATAAAGTAGTTTTGCAAAATCATGAAACAAATCAAAAGATATTAGAACTTGATTTTACAGGATTTCCATATTTAGCATTATGGTCAAAAAAAGGAGCTCCATTTGTCTGCATTGAGCCTTGGCAGAATACGGCTGATAGAATAGATAGTACACAAATTTATAAAGATAAAGAAAATATTATTGAATTACCAAAAGATAAAGAATATAAGTGTGAATTTAAAATAAAAATATTATAAATATAGGAGAAGATTATGGCATATTCAATAGAAATAAAAAATGAAGTTATTAAAAAAATTTCAGAAGGTGAAAAAATAAAAGAAATTAGTGATAGAATGGGAATTAGTGTACCAACTATTTACAAATGGAGAAAGGAAAATCAATTAGATAACAAGAATATGGATGATGTAGACTTGGCAGAGCAAAAAGAAACATCTAAAGAAATAAAGAGATTAATAAAATTAAGAAAATTTGATGATGCATTAAAATATACTGATAAATATCCGGATAATCCTGTAATACAGTCACAAAAAGTAAATATATACATAAAAAAGAGAAAATATAGAAAAGCAAAAGAAATAGGGAAGAAATTTGAAAATTATGCACAAATCCAATCTCAAATGGCAACAATAGCAATACAAGAAGGAGATTATGAAAAAGCAAAAGAAATAGGAAAAAAATTTAGAGATGATGCACCAATTCAATCTCAAATGGCAACAATAGCAATAAAACAAGGAGATTATAAAAAAGCAAGAGAAATAGGGAAGAAATTTGAAAATTATGCACCAATCCAATCTCA
>OMGL01001978.1_pt1 | contig 11343 bp, 7 predicted proteins | sample 1645831 | NCBI WGS metagenome assembly OMGL01 (sample SAMN00849301, study PRJEB25192) | human gut metagenome | reverse complement strand
GTTGCTCCTCGGTGTTCTGCCTATCGGTGACTGGTCGATAGCTATTACCTTGTCAAGATACTCCGTACCCTCGAATGTATCGAATGCACCCGGTTTTATTCTTGCACGGTTCAGCTTTGCAACAAGGTGCTTGTAGATTATCTCATTTACAAGCGAGCTTTTGCCGCTGCCCGATACACCTGTAATGCAGGTGAATATTCCGAGCGGTACTTTTACCGTAATGTTCTTCAGATTATTTTCACGGCAGCCTGTTATCTTAAGCCACTTCTTAGTTGGCTTTCTGCGTTTTTCGGGTACTTCTATCTTTAATTTTCCCGTGAGATACTGTCCTGTTATCGAGCGCTCGCACTTCATTATATCGTCAAGCGTGCCTGCACAGATAACCTCACCTCCGTGAACGCCCGCACCGGGACCTATGTCAACGATAAAATCAGCCGCCCTCATCGTATCCTCATCATGCTCAACGACTATAAGCGTATTTCCGAGGTCACGCAATCTTTTCAGCGTTGCGATAAGCTTGTCGTTATCCCTCTGATGAAGTCCTATGCTCGGCTCGTCAAGAATATACAACACTCCCATAAGACTGCTGCCTATCTGGGTTGCAAGCCTTATTCGCTGACTTTCACCGCCCGAAAGAGTACCTGCCGTTCTTGATAATGTCAGATATTCAAGTCCGACGCTGCTCAGAAATCCCAGACGTTCCTTGATTTCTTTCAGTATCTGACTTGCTATCATCATATCACGTTCAGACAGCTTTATGCTATTGACAAATTCAAGTGCTTCGCTGATGCTCATATCGCAGAATTCATTGATATTCTTACCGCATACGGTAACGCAAAGAGCCTCCTTTTTCAGTCGCTGACCGTGACAATCCGGACACACCGCATCACCCATATACTGAGCTATATCCTCTCTTGAATATACGCTCGTTGTTTCCTTATAACGTCTTTCAAGGTTGTTTACTACGCCCTCGAACGCCGTCATATAGACACCGCCGCCCTGCTCTTTACTGCGGACGACCTTTATCTTCTTTTCGCCCGTACCGTAAAGCACCGCATCTAACTGTTCCTTTGTCAGTTCCTTTACAGGCTGATCCACGCTGAAACCGTATTCGTTTGCAACAGCGTCAAAATACATCTGTGCTATAGTTCCGTCCGCATACTTCCAGCCGCTCGCCTTTATCGCATTTTCACGGATAGTAAGATCACGGTTAGGTAAAATCAGGTCTACATCTATCCTTCTGAAAATTCCGAGACCGGTACAGGTAGGACAAGCGCCGAAGGGATTGTTGAACGAGAACATTCTCGGTACAAGCTCCTCTATGCTTACTCCGTGTTCGGGGCAGGCATAGTTCTGCGAAAAACTCAGTTCCTCGCCGTCGATTACATCTATAAGAATAAGTCCGCCCGAAAGATTTCCCGCAACCTCAAGGCTGTCGGATAAACGTGACTTTATATCCTCTTTCATAACAAGACGGTCCACAACGACTTCTATATTATGCTTCTTGTTCTTGTCAAGCTTTATCTGCTCGGAAAGATCGTAGATTATCCCGTCAATACGCACTCTTGCGTAGCCCTGCTTTACAAGGTCCTCAAGTTCCTTGCGGTATTCGCCCTTTCTGCCTCTTACTATCGGCGATAAGATCTGAAACTTTGTCCGCTCGGGCAGTTCCATTACCTTGTCAACTATCTGATCCACCGTCTGCTGTCTTATCTCTTTACCGCAGACAGGACAGTGCGGAATGCCTACTCTTGCATACAGCAGTCTGAGATAGTCGTATATCTCCGTTACCGTTCCGACAGTGGAACGGGGGTTTTTCGAGGTTGTTTTCTGGTCTATTGATATAGCGGGAGATAATCCCTCTATGCTGTCAACATCGGGCTTTTCCATCTGTCCGAGGAACATTCTTGCATATGATGACAGGCTCTCGATATACCTTCTCTGACCGTCCGCATAAATAGTATCGAATGCAAGCGATGACTTTCCCGATCCCGAAAGTCCCGTCATAACTATCAACTTGTCACGGGGCAGTTCTATATCAATATTCTTCAGATTATGCTCTCTTGCACCCTTGATGATTATTTTATCTATTCCCATTTTCTTTTGTCATCTCCGTCAACAGCTTACTTGCTTTCCTGAAGCTCCTTTATCTTATCACGCAGATATGCGGCATGTTCAAAGTCAAGCAGCTTTGCCGCATTCTTCATCTCTGCGGTATACTGTTTGATAAGCGCCTCACGCTCTGCCTTGGTGTATTTTCTCTTTTTGCCCTTATCCTTGCCGGACGATATTTCCAGCACCGCCCTTACATCCTTTACTATAGTCTTTGGAGTGATGCCGTGTTCCTCGTTATATTTCATCTGAATCTCACGGCGGCGGTTGGTTTCGGTCACTGCCTTTTCCATACTGTCCGTAACCGTATCGGCATACATTATGACCTTGCCTTCGGCGTTTCTTGCCGCCCTGCCTATAGTCTGTATAAGTGAGGTTTCGCTTCGTAAAAAGCCCTCTTTATCTGCGTCAAGTATCGCAACAAGCGATACCTCCGGCAAGTCAAGACCCTCACGCAGAAGATTTATTCCGACAAGCACATCAAAGACGTGCATACGCAGATCTCTAATTATCTCCATACGTTCGATAGAATCAATATCGTGGTGCATATAGCGTATCTTCACGCCGAGCTTTTCGTAATAAGCCGTCAGATCCTCAGCCATTTTCTTTGTAAGCGTAGTGATAAGCACACACTCACCCTTTTTGGTACGCTCGTTTATTTCGGAATAAAGATCCTCTATCTGTCCCGCAACAGGCTTGATCTCGATTATCGGATCAAGCAGACCGGTAGGACGTATGACCTGCTCGGCTGTGTTCACAGCGTGGCTCTTTTCGTATTCGCCCGGTGTAGCCGAAACATAAATGACCTGATTTATCATCGAGGTAAACTCATCAAAATTCATCGGTCGGTTATCATAAGCAGACGGCAGACGGAAGCCGTAATCCACAAGGTTTTTCTTTCGTGCAAAGTCGCCGCCGTACATGCCTCTTACCTGCGGCAATGTAACGTGGCTCTCGTCAATGAACATAAGAAAATCTTTCGGAAAATGGTGCATAAGAGTTATGGGCGAGCTGCCAGGTGCTCTGCCTGCAAGCACCCGTGAATAGTTCTCTACGCCCTTACACGTTCCTATCTCACGGAGCATTTCCATATCATAGCGTGTTCTCTGCTCTATCCTCTGCGCCTCTATCAGCTTATGGTTATCGGTGAAGAATTTAACACGTTCTTCCATTTCGTTTTCTATCTCGGTAAGCGAATTTTCAAGCCTTGCCTTGCTTACGATGTAATGTGACGCAGGGAAAATGGCAACGTGCGAAAAGCGACGTTTCACCTCGCCTGTCACTATATCTATCTCGGATATTCTGTCTATCTCATCACCGAAAAATTCTATCCTTATCGCCTTGTCGGACGTACTTCCGGCAGGGAAAACCTCAAGCACATCGCCTCTTACCCTGAACTTGTTACGGATGAAATTCATATCGTTGCGTTCATACTGTATTTCGACAAGCCTTTTTATTATATCGTCACGGCTTCGCTCCTGACCCTCACGGATAGAAAGCATATTCTCACGGTAATCCTCGGGACTGCCCAAGCTGTAGATACAGCTTACACTGGCAACGATAATTACATCTCTGCGCTCCGCAAGAGCCGCTGTTGCCGAGTGTCGCAGGCGGTCTATCTCATCGTTTATCGCACTGTCCTTTTCGATATAGGCATCGGTTGACGGAATATACGCCTCAGGCTGATAGTAGTCGTAATAGCTTACAAAATATTCGACAGCATTATCCGGGAAAAACTCCTTGAACTCACTGCACAGCTGTGCCGCAAGCGTCTTGTTATGTGCAAGGATAAGCGTAGGACGGTTGACCTTTTCGATAATATTTGCCATAGTAAAGGTTTTTCCCGAACCGGTAACTCCGAGCAGAACCTGTTCCTTATCGCCGTCAAGCACACCGTTTGCAAGGCTGTCTATAGCCTGCGGCTGATCGCCCATCGGCTTATAATTTGATTTTAATACGAACTTGTCCATTTTAGCTCCTTAAAAATCGTTCCATATATCAGGAAGAATACCGTTCTCACGCATAGAAAGACAGCCGTGCATACCGACTATAACGTGGTCTGCAAGATAAATTCCTGCCTTTTCAAGAAGGTTGAAAAGATTTCTCGTCATTATCTTATCCTCCGTAGACGGCATTTCACTGCCTCTCGGATGGTTATGCGTCATAACGACTATAGGACATCTTTTCTGCACTGCCTTTTCAAGCAATCTCATTATATCCGGCCGCACCTGTTCAAGCGCACCCGTGCTTATTATTTCCTGCGACATAAAACAATACTCGCTGTCGAGAAATATCATTCTCAGCTGTTCGGTATCTGCAAAGCGGAAAAGCCCCATACAATAGTCCTTTACCGCTCCCGATGCGCCGAGCATCTCACCCTTCTGAACGCTCTCCGACAGCATACGCTCAATGTTCGCACGAAGAACGATTATCATCTGAGCGGTAGACCTGCCTACACCCTCGACCTCACACAACTCGTTTTCGCTTGCGGAGAACACACCGCTGAGCGTTCCGAATCTGTCAATAAGCCTGTGCGCTATCGGGTTTGTGTCACACTGCTTAAAAGAGCTGTACAGCATCATTTCAAGCAGTTCGTGCGACTGAAACCCCTCACTGCCGAACTCTTTAAGGCGGCTTATCATACGCTCCCTGTGTCCTGCGTGCATATTATCATTATGAGCGATAGCTACCGCCCCCTTCTGTCATCAATATCACCGCAAGGCTGTGTACCTAAATACACAGCCTTTGCTGAACAGTATTAAATTAGCATATCAGTCTTCAAATACAGCGCCTGTATTCGAGCTTGTAACCAGCTTTGCGTAACGCTTGAGATAACCGTCAAGCTGTCTTACGGGAGCGTTTACGCCCTTAGCCTTACGCTGTGCGATTGTTTCATCGTCAACGAGAAGTTCAATGCTTCTTGCAGGTATATTGATATGTATCTTATCTCCGTTTTCAACGTAAGCTATAAGTCCTCCGTCAGCCGCCTCGGGAGAAACGTGACCTACCGCCGCACCTCTGCTGGCACCGCTGAAACGTCCGTCTGTGATAAGAGCAACGCTTCCGTCAAGGCCCTTGCCGACAATAGCCGCCGTAGGAGCAAGCATCTCAGGCATACCGGGACCACCCTTGGGGCCTTCATAGCGGATAACAACAACATCACCGGGGATGATAACGTTATTGAGGATAGCGTCACAAGCAGCCTGTTCGCCGTCAAATACCTTCGCAGTACCTGTGAAGTCCATCATTTCGGGCTTGACAGCACCCTGCTTTACAACAGAGCCGTTTTCTGCAAGGTTACCGCTGAGTATTGCAAGACCGCCGTCTTTTCTGATAGGATTCTCGCAGGTGTGGATTATTGTACCGTCTGCATTCGGAGCCTTGGCGATTCTGTCAGCCTGTGTACCCGATACCGTAAGAACGCTTGTATCAACGTGACCGCCCTTTGCAAGCTCCTTGATAACCGACTGGATACCGCCGACATCGTTAAGGTCTGTTATGAATATATCGCTTGCAGGATTGAGTTTTGAAAGCTGAGGTGTTGTCTTGCTCTTGTTGTCAATATCGTCAAGAGAAATGTCTACTCCTGCCTCGTGTGCGATAGCAAGAAGATGAAGGACCGTATTTGAGGAAGCGCCGATTGCCATATCGGTAGCGAGTGCGTTCATCATATTCTTCTTTGTGATAATATCCTTAGCACAGATGTTCTGCTTTACAAGCTCAACTATTCTTTCGCCCGTTTCCTTTGCAAGTCTGCGGCGAGCGGCATTTACAGCAGGCTCTGTACCCGACTTCGGCATCGAAAGGCCGATTGCTTCTGTAAGGCAGTTCATTGAGTTCGCCGTGTACATACCCGAACATGAGCCGCAGGTAGGACAAGCGTTATTCTCGTAGTCAAGAAGAACATCATCGCCTATAGTACCGTTGGAATACTGACCGATAGCTTCGTATATCTCGTTATATCCTACTCTCTTGCCCTGTACTCTGCCGGGGTTCATAGGACCGCCGCTTACAAAAATAGAGGGGAGGTTCATTCTTGCGGCAGCCATTATCATACCGGGAACTATCTTGTCGCAGTTCGGTATAAATACGATACCGTCAAGAGGATGTGCTGTCAGCATTACCTCGATGCTGTCGCAGATAAGCTCACGGGATGCAAGAGAATATCTCATGCCTCTGTGGTTCATTGCAAGGCCGTCGCACACGCCGATGGTGAAGAACTCAAAAGGAACGCCGCCTGCGTTTCTGATACCGTCCTTTACCTGTCTTGATATTTCGTGCAGATGCGCATGACCGGGAACATAGTCACTTGCCGCACATACAACGGCAATAAACGGCTTGTGCATCTCGCTGTCTGTTACACCCAGTGCCTTCAGTAAGGCTTTGTGCGGTGTTCTGTCTACGCCGCTCTTGATAAGATCGCTTCTCATTTTTACTGTCCTTTCCTTTGTAAAAAGTGTTTTTATTTTCTGCCGAGCATGGCACTGCCGATCATACCTGCTTCATTTGCAAGCGTGCAGATTACTATCTCGGTATTCTTAGCATTGTTTTTTGAGTAGATCTGCTTTGCCACCTGTGCTTTCAGCGGTATAAGCAGATTATCGCCCTCGTTGCATACTCCTCCTCCGATACAGAGAATATCGGGCTGGAATACGTTTATCACATTCGTAATGCCACAGGCAAGATACTTGATATATTTATCAACAACTTCCCTTCCCTCAGGGTCGCCCAGCTTAGCGGCATTGAACGCAGTTCTTGCTGAAATTTTCCCGTCACGGTCAACCATTTCGTGAAGCCGTCCGCTCGGATATTTCTCAATCATTTCCCTCGTCATACGGACAAGTCCCGTAGCCGAAGAATAAGCCTCAAAACAGCCGTTTCTTCCGCAGGTACACGGCGCACCGTCAACCTCGATAACAGTATGACCTATCTCGCCGCCTGCGTTGTTTGAACCGCTGTATATCTCGCCGTTAATAATTATACCTGCGCCAACACCCGTTCCGAGCGTCAGCACTACAGCGTTTTTCGCACCCTTTGCCGCACCTGCAAGATACTCGCCGTATGCCGCAACATTAGCGTCATTTTCAAGGATGATACGCTTGCCGAAATGTTCTGCAAGATCCTTTGCAAGCGGAACGTTCTCCCAGTGCAGATTGTTCGAATAAAGCACCGTGCCGTTTTCGTTATCCATAGTTCCCGGACAGCCGACGCCGATAGTCTTTATCCGGTCAATGTCCTCGCCCGAAAGCTGTACAGCCTGTTCGACAGCGTCAATGATTACCGCAAGGACGCTTTTATAACCGTCTGCCGCATTTGTCTTGAGCGATATTTTCGAAACGAGCTGTGCGTTCTCATCAACCACTCCTGCCTTGATATTCGTACCGCCAATGTCAACGCCGATATAATACTTCATATATCCCCTTTAACCTTTCAAAACACAAGTCTTAAACTATATCAGAAAGAATTACCTCAAGATTACCCGTAAGAGTAAATCTGCCGTAGCCCGCAGGAACAAAGAAGCTGTCGCCCTTCTTTGCGTCAAGCTCACCGATCTTACCGCTGCCTTCAAGCACCAGAACCGACATAAACGACTTTTCGTCTGCGTCAAGCGTTACTGTTCCTGAAACCTTGATTTTATGAACATCAAAATATTCACAGCTGCGGAGCAATGTTTCCTCGCCGCCGTCTATCTTTACAGGCTTGCCCTGAGGCTTTGTATCATATTTCGGAGGGCAAAGCTCAGTAACGTCTATAGCCTTTTCTATATGAAGCTCTCTGGGCTTTCCGTCCTTGCCTACTCTGCCGTAGTCATATACTCTGTATGTCGTATTGCTGTTCTGCTGAATCTCGGCAATAAGTATGCCCTTGCCGATAGCGTGGAGCGTACCCGACTCGATGAAGAACACATCTCCCTTATGTACGGGAACATTGTTAGTGACCTCAAGCAAGGTGTTATTCTTTATTCTGTCCGCAAACTCTTCTCTTGAAATTTCTTTATCAAAGCCGTATATAAGCTGTGAGCCTTCCTCACAGTCAACGATATACCACATTTCCGTCTTGCCGTACTCGCCCTCGACACGCATAGCATAATCGTTGTCGGGGTGTACCTGTACAGACAGATTATCCTTTGCGTCAATAAGCTTTATAAGTATGGGGAAATACTCGAATCTGCCGCAGGCTGTACCGAGTGCATTCTTGTTTTCCGCTACATACTCGGAAAGCGTCTTGCCTTTATCCTTGCCGTTTGCGATAACGCTCTGACCGTCCTTATGGCAGGACAGCTCCCAACTCTCAGCTATCTTATCAGCGTCTGATACCTTGCCGTATTCCTCTCTTAATCTGTTACCGCCCCAGATATAATCCTTGCAGGGCGCACTGAGCTTTAATATTTCCATATTATGTTCCTTTCTATTTATCGGAATATTACCGTTTTATATCGTATCTTCATAAACCGCAGTTCACAACTCTGCTTATAGTCAATTATAGCACATTCAGCTTTAAATGTCTATCACTATTCTTGACTTTTTTGCGAAATATGTTATATTTATCTTATACAGCGGTCATACCGCACAAAATGACGAAAGGAACTGATAATATGAACGAAAATGTAAAAGCCGCACTCAAAAAAAGAGCGGAAAAGGTAATATCCGCCCTCGAAAAGAACAATATGAAGGGCTATCTTGTCGATACTCCCGACGAGGCTAAGCAGATAATAAAGGAACTTATAAAGGACGACAAGCTGATAGTTTCCGGCGGAACAATGACGCTCAAAGAAACCGGCATTCAGGATTTTCTGAACGAAAACTACAGCGGTATCTATATTGACCGTGAAAAGCTCTCTCCCGATGAGGTAAACGACCTTTACAGAAAGGCTTTTTCTGCCGACACCTACTTTGCAAGCACTAATGCGATAACCGAATACGGCGAATTATACAACGTAGACGGCACCGGCAACCGTGTAGCCGCTATGATATTCGGACCGAAGCAGGTAATCATTGTTGCCGGCTTAAACAAGATTGTAACAGACCTCCACTCAGCCGTTGACCGTCTTGAAACGATTGCATCTCCGGCAAACTGCGTAAGGCTCGGCAGAAACACCCCCTGCGCAAAGACAGGCAGATGTGCGCACTGCTTAAGTCCCGACAGGATTTGCAACGATTATGTCATAATGGCTCATCAGCGTGACAAGGACAGAATAAAAGTAATCCTCATCTCCGACGAATACGGCTACTAAGCGGCGGGTCGCCGCCGACTGTTCTGACCTTGCGGCAATGTGCCGCCTCAAATTCCGACCTTTTTACAGGTTGCAGATATATGCAGGATAGTGGAACGGTCGGGATTGAACGATAGAAGCAATTTAAAAAAATTTGATAAATCGGGTCACCGCTGACAATTCCCGTTTTTTATAGTTGCGAATATATGCAGGATAGTGAAACGGTCGGGATTGAATGATGGTGAAGATTTTATTTTTACTAATAGCAATGTGCCGCTTCAAATTCCGACCTTGCGGCGGGTCGCCGCTGACTGTTCCGACCATTTTATAGGTTGCGGATATATGCAGGATAGTGGAACGGTCGGGAATGAACGATGGTAAAGATTTTATTTTTACTGATAGCAATGTGCCGCTTCAAAAATCGCATAAGCAAAATTGCAAAAACGACGTACATTTTCAGTACGCCGTTTTCGCATTTATTGAATAAGGAACACGCATAATCAATATGTGCCACGCACATTCGATACACCGCAGAAATACATCCGCCGTAAATCCCGATTGGATTAAAGGAAAGGCTTTCTTGCTCCGCAGCCTACGCAGAAATCTCCTCTTGAATTATTAACCTTACCGCATTTTGCGCAAACCCAGGTGCCTGAAGAATTCTGGGCATTTGCCGTACCTGCTGTACTTGCGGGATTAACCGCATTGTTATTGTAATAAGTATTATTAGGCATATTAACCATCTGTTTAGCAGGAAGACCTGCCATTTTTCTAAGGCATTCGTTATTGTCAACCGTAAGAACTATCAGATCGCCGAATCCTTCAAGTATAAGCGAACCGATAAGAACAGGGACAATTATTATAATACCTATCTCGAATCCTGCACCTATCATAACGCTCTTTAAAGTTTCATTGTAACTGCTGATATTCCCTGCTATGCTCCAGCAAGCTATAGCGGAAGCTAATGCTACTATAAAACCGAACACTCTGATAAGAAGTGCGATTGTTTTCAGTTTAGAACCTGATTTCTTATACATATTTACCTCCTTGCAGTTGAATCTTACGGTGCTTTAACAACAACCGCAAAATCCGTCAGATCGCCTGCGGTTACTTTTAGCTGTAGACGGTATCTCCGATTTTTATAAAAAGTTTTATTTATATGCTTATATTTTATGTTACAACTAATTTCGCCTGAACGAAAACTGTAATTTTTTCCTATGCTCCTTATTCAATAATAAGCCGATTTAAAGGCTGAATTAAGGTTAACATTCTGAAAAGAGATAGTCAAGCAATTATTCAAAAACTGCACTTTTCCGACAGAACTTGCACACGTTCCCGTTCCCTGCAAACAACTTCAGATAACCATTACGGATTTTTTCGATGACGATATGTTCAGAAATCTCGAACAGGAAATATACTGATAACAAAAGCAAGCCGTTGACGCACATCACAGCGCCAACGGCTTGCTTTATAATTATCCTGTTTACTGTTTTGACGATTCGCTGTTTGAATTAAGAACGGCTTGCGGTATCAGATTATCTTCCTCAAAAACTATGCTGTCGGCAGACAGACCTCCGCCGAGTTGATTAAGCTCAACAGGTGTAAATCCACGATTTACCGGTGTTCTTGTAAAGTTATTCAAACGTGATATAACGCCTATCAACTCACTTAAATTTTTCTCCTCCGGCAAAAGTTTGCGATAATCAAGATAGCTGAGTACTTCTTCAAGAGGATTTTCACCGTTTTTTATTTCCAGAATACAATCACCGACAGTATCCCATGCATCTGACTCGCCTAATTTCATATTATTCACAAAGAAATCATACAGTGCCGTTGTATACTCATTTTCTTCTATAAAAGAATCATCAACATATCTGAGCAGCTTATTTTTCTCCGGAACAAATAGTGGCTTGCCTTTCTGAGAAGTGACCATCATTTTATAAAATATTTCGTCAATAAGCACCAACGATTCGTTTACGATTGTTCTTTCCATCGGCTTACTCTTTTTTCTGTTCTTG
>OMGL01001971.1_pt1 | contig 11374 bp, 7 predicted proteins | sample 1645831 | NCBI WGS metagenome assembly OMGL01 (sample SAMN00849301, study PRJEB25192) | human gut metagenome | reverse complement strand
CCGCACTGGCCAGTTCATGTGTTGCGACCCATGCCATACCGCCCTGAATGATCGGATATTCGATTCCCAGAAGCTCTGTCACTCTTGTTTTCATAGCTTATGCCTCAACACCCTTATTTTTCATATAATCAATGACATCCTGAACGGTAAGGATCTTCTCTAAATCCTCAGAAGGAATCTCTACACCGTACTCTTCTTCCAAAGCCATAACCAGCTCAAACAGATCTAAGGAATCTGCCTCAAGATCCTCTTTGAAGCGGGACTCTGCGGTGATAGAATCTGCGTCTACGTTTAACTGGTCTGCAATGATTTCTTTTAACTTTTCTAACATAATGGGTTCTCCTTTTGCTGTCTTCAATTTTGTTTGATTGTGAAATAGTTTGATTGTCAAACAGTTTCTTAGTCAAAGTATATGCATAAATAGTTTGATTGTCAAGATATTTTTTCAACAGGGTAATGATAAAAGAGTACAAAAAAGCACAGCAAACACTTTCTTCCTACACGAAAATGTCTGCTGTGCATATGGTTCTGTTTTTTGAACTTATCCGATAATGAGCTGCATTGCCCCGTATATTCCGGCATCATTGCCAAGCTGTGCCAGTTCAAAGCGGGTATCACGACATGCATGGAAGCAGCTTTCCTTAAAGTGCTTCTGGATCGTATCGATTAAAATCTGTCCGGCTTTGGACACACCACCACCGATCACGATAACTTCCGGATTGGTCACGCATGCAATATTCGAAAGGGTTGACCCTAAAATTTCTCCTACTTCATCTACCAGTCCGAGTGCTATTTCATCGCCTTCTTTTGCCACATCAAAAATGTCTTTTGCAGTAATATCCTTATAATCACGAAGCTTTGTCGCATCCTGTGTTTTGGCAAGTTTACGTTTTGCCATGCGTACAATACCGGTTGCCGAAGTATACTGTTCCAGACATCCATACTGCCCACAGTTACAAGGCTCGATCTCATCATGGTTTACGGTAATATGTCCAATTTCTCCGCCTGCACCGTTATATCCGGCAACCACATGACCGTCTACAATGATTCCACCGCCGACACCGGTACCAAGCGTTACCATGATGACATCTTTGCTTCCTTTTCCGCCGCCCTGCCACATTTCGCCAAGACCTGCAACGTTCGCATCATTTCCAACTTTTACTTTCAGACCTGTCTGTGCACCGAGTTCCTCCGCAACATTGATCACTCCCCAGCCGAGATTGACACATCCGTTAACAACGCCATCACTCCGCACAGGACCCGGAACACCGATTCCCACACCCTCTACATCACTCTTACTGATGCCTTCCTGCGCCAGTTTGTTATCAATCGCCTGTGCAATATCCGGCAGTACTGCCTTTCCGTTATCGCTGGTATCGGTCTTGATTTCCCATTTGTCAAGAAGCTCTCCGCTTGTCTCAAAAAATCCCATTTTTACGGTGGTTCCTCCCACGTCTACGCCAAATCCATATTTCTTCAATTCCTGATTCCTCCTTGATCTATGTGATATGTATTTTTCTTCTACCCCATGTATCTATATTCTACCATATTCCGGAATTTCTGCCTAGTATCGTTAAAAAAAATCAACCGATGTATCCATAAATACACCGGTTGCACTGTTTTATATATGTTTATTGTACGTTTCCACCACCGGCATCTCCGTTCTCTCCGGTATCACCGCTATTATCCGTGGTTTCGCTATTGTCCGGTTTATTGGTATTTTCTCCATTTTCCGGTGTATCAGTGTTTCCTCCGCTTTCTCCGGAATCGTTGTCCCCACTATGTTCCGGTTTGGAATTGTTATTCTGATCACCGGCATTGCTGTCGTTATTGTCCGGCTGGTTATCATTTTCGGAGCTTCCGTCCGTTGTATTATCTTTCTGCTGGCTCTCGGAAGTCTGCTGGTCATCCGTCTGGTTTTCTTCGCGCATCTTGTCGTGTTCTTCCTCTTCCTTCTTCTGCTGATTTTTAAAATCATCCGAAAGCTGGGCATAAGGAAGGAAATCAAGTGAAGATAATCCCTCATGGGCCGCGGACATATATGCTTTCCAGATCTGTGCCGGATACGTGCTTCCACTCAGATTGGAAATGGCTTTTGGATAATCACATCCCACCCAGACTGCAGTTGTATAATATCTGGTAAATCCGCAAAACCATCCATCTTTGTGATCGTTTGTTGTACCCGTCTTTCCGGCACACGGCATATCGGCAAGCTTTGCAGAACGTCCGGTTCCACTGTCCATAACGGATGTCATGATATCCGTCATCATCCGCGCCGCATCCTGCTTATAAACTGTTTTTTCCGTCAGGCTGGACGTATAGACTACATTTTCATCAGAATCCACAATTGATTTTACACAGGTCGGTTCCCGGTAAAGTCCGTCATTTTCAACCGCTGCATACCCGGATGCCATCTCAAGCGGAGAAACACCTTTGGTAAATCCACCAAGAGATGTGGCAAGGGTATAATCTCCGTCCTTAATCTGTGCAAAATTCATATTTTTTAAATACTGCAGACCTGTTTTTGGTGTCAGTTCATCATACAGCTGCCAGGCAATCGTATTAATGGAATGTGCAACTGCATATCTGAGCGGAATCTTTCCGGCATATGTATTGTTTGCATTGGATGGTCCGTCTTTTAGTTTATGGTCATCCACAACAGTATCCGGAGTATACCCGCGCTCCAGCTGCGGAGTATATACCAGCAATGGCTTAATCGAACTTCCCGGCTGACGGTAACTCTGGTATGCACGGTTTAACGTATAGTTATCCGAATCCTGCTTACGGCCGCCCACGATTGCCACAACATATCCGCTGTTGTTATCAATTGATACTGCTGCCGCCTGCATCTTGTAAGTTCCGTCTTTGGATTTGTCTTTAAATCCTTTGAGGGTATCATCAATGGCAGACTGCAGTTCCTTTTGTTTTTCCATATCAATCGTCGTATAGATTTTGTATCCTCCGGAAAACAGTTTCTTCTGACACGCACTGTAAAGTTCGTCATATGCTTCCCCATAAGACTTCTTTTCCTTATCCGAATCAAAATAATATTTAAACTGGAAACCTTCCTGTTCCATCAGTGCACGGGTTGCGCAGTCATACGTGTAAGTGTCAATCGAACTGTTAATTTTCTCCGTGTCACTCTTTTTCGGCCGGTTCAGCGCAATCTCTTCTTTGGTGGCCTCATAATACTCTTCCTGGGAGATTTTCCCGTCATCCCGCATATTCTTTAAGATCAGATTCCGCCGGGTAATGGTATTGTCCGGGTGTGTCACCGGATCATAATTGGACGGGCGGTTCGGGATTGCACACAGATACGCGGTCTGCGATACATCAAGATCTTTCAGTTCACAGTTAAAATATCCATGACAGGCAGCGTCAATTCCGTAATAGCCGTTTGCAAAATACACGTTATTCAGATAAAATTCCATAATTTTATCCTTACTGTAACGTTTTTCGAGTTCCCACGCAAGAAACATCTGCTTCACCTTGTACTGCCACGTCTGTTTCGGCTGCATATAAATCAGCTTGGCAAGCTGCATGGTAATCGTACTTCCACCCTGCGTGCCTCCCTGCGATTTTTTCAGTTTCGACATGACTGTGGCTTTGACCGCACGCATGAGTGCCTTCAGATCCACACCGTTATGCTGGTAAAACTTCTTGTCCTCAATACTGATAATCGCTGCGACAAAATTCTTTGGAATATCCTCGTATTTGACATACTGCGCATTCTTGTCTCCCCTTCGTTCAGAGATCAGTTTTCCGTCTTTATCAAAAACGGAGCAGGTCTGTGAAGGGATAAACGTAGAATCGTCGGAAGCAGATACCTCCTGCACTGCCTCACGGCGCATCTGCTGTATCTGATCCGCATATCCGCCAAAATAGTAATATCCAAAGCCTGCCAGCACGACAAGCATCAGCACGATCTGCAGCTTTATGACAAACCAGAAAAAGCGATGCTGCTTTTTCTTTCTTTTCTTTTTCTTCTTGGTTGACATATACTCTCCTCCATATTTATTTTGGAAACATACATCATACATTTTATCTCTTTTGGACAGTATATGCAAATTATCTTTTTATTAAGATTTTATTATTTTCACTGTTCCATATTTTTCCCCAGAAAATTTGCAGCTGTGGCAGACAATGCTTTCAACAGTCCAAGTGTTTCCTTTTGTCCGCTGTTATCTGCCAGAATCACAGCACCCTGACAGTCTCCATTGCACAGAATACTTGAAAGCACAATTCCCTTCGGAAGTGTTGACATTGTTTTTTTTGTAATGGAGCAGGCCTGTTCTTCTCCTGTTTTCACAACTGTGCTGCGCTTTTCAATCATTTCTTCCATCTCTTCGCTCAGCTGTTCCCCCTCAACTTCCTTTTTCCCGGTTCCCGCTGCTGCGATCACATATTCCCGGTCCGTAATGCAGACCAGAGCCTCTGTGGTCTGTGCCAGTGCCTGTGCATAACTTCGTGCAAACTCGCCCAGTTCCCCAACCGGTGAGTATTTTTTGAGCATAATTTCGCCCTCCCGGCTTGTAAAAATCTCCAGGGGATCCCCCTCCCGGATGCGCAGTGTCCTGCGAATTTCTTTGGGAACCACAATTCTTCCCAGATCATCGATTCTGCGCACAATTCCAGTCGCTTTCATATGATAAATTTCCTCCTGTTTTCCAGATTACTTTCCATATTCATGTTGTATGGGTAGTATGCCGGAATTCCGGAAAAATTATGCACAGAAAGCAAAGCATTTTACTTGAAAAAACGTTCCTCCCGTCATACAATAGAATTAGCATTCACATAGGAGAAACGTATTATGGATTATAATGAAAATGAATTTAAGGCCAAGGCCAATATCAAAGCCAGACGCATCTGGCTTGTATTTGCCCTTCTGCTTAGCGCAAACTACGGCTCAGATGTATCCCAGGGTGGGTATCCTTCCACAAATTACATCATTTTTTTAATACTGTGCTGGGTTCCTTTTTTTGCCGGTGATCTTCTTTTGCGCATCAGGGGAAAGGCCGATGACCGCTATCGGTATGCACTTGTCATCGGTTACGGTATTTTTTACACGTTCCTGATCTGCACCACCGATTCACCGATTGCCTTTACCTATATTCTTCCGGTTGTCAGTCTTCTGGTTCTTTACAAAGACCAGAAATTTATGGTGGGATGTGCAATCGCCAATATCGCCAGTGTCATTGTCAGTGTCTTTTATCATCTGGTCGTTCTCGGTCAGAATACTGCAACGGACCAGAAAAATTATCAGCTGCAGGTTGCCTGTCTCCTGCTCTGTTATATCGGCTATATCATGTCTATCCGCCACCTCATCGAATCCGACGGTGCCCTGACAGACAGTATCAAAGCAGATTTAAAACGGGTTGTTACAACCGTTGAACAGGTTAAAACCGCCAGCAATACCATCATGGACGGAATCACCGTTGTCCGCGAACTTGCCACGGAAAACAAACATGGTTCAGACATCGTCGTAGACGGAATGAACAAACTGACTGACAATAACGATCAGCTGCAGTCCCGGACAGCCTCCTCACAGGAAATGACGGGAGATATCAATTCCCAGGTACAGAATGTTGCTTCCATGATCAATGATATGGTATCCCTGACTGCGGAATCCGGCAAACACGCAAAGACAAGTTCCGTTGATCTGGAGAGTCTGGTACAGACTGCCGGAACGATGGCAGATCTGTCCAATGAGGTAGAACATATTCTGGACGCTTTCAAGACAGAATTTGAAACCGTAAAACAGGAAACCGGAACCATTGACAGTATTTCCAGCCAGACCAATCTGCTGGCACTTAATGCTTCCATTGAAGCTGCCCGCGCAGGGGAAGCCGGAAAAGGATTCTCCGTCGTTGCAGAACAGATCCGCAAGCTGAGTACCGAAACCAAAGATTCTTCCGGACAGATCAGCGAAGCACTCTCGCGGCTGGATGAAATTTCAGGAAAAATGACTTCTTCCATTGAAGAAACCTTAAAACTTATTCAGGCCACTCTGGAAAAAGTAACCCAGACCGGTGAAAATGTAAATAAAATTACACAGGATTCTTCTCTTCTGGGTGAACACATCCAGACAATTGATTCTGCCATGAAAGAAGTGGAATCTTCCAATCGTCAGCTGGTGGAAAATATGGAACAGGTATCTTCCATCGTGGAAACCATGACCACATGCATCAGTGATTCCGATGAAACAAGCAAACGCATGCTCAGCAAATATGAGGAAAGTGCTTCCAACATCAATAACATAGAAAATGTAATTCAGGAGCTGATGTGTGAACTGGGCATCGGTGGTTTCATGGGTCTGGATGATATTCATGCCGGTATGAAAGCAAAAGTTATTCTTCCAAAACATCTGGAACGCATGGAGTATCACGGAGAAGTCAGATCTGTTGCGGAAAATAGTATTTCCCTGATTTTGTCTGACGATCCACAGTTAAACAGATCCGAAACCTGTAAGGTTCAGGTCACGGTTGACAATGTTCTCTACTGTTGGGATCAGGCGCAGATACAAGCTGACACGGCGTCCGGTTCCCACGTCTATGCATTGCAGCTTTCCGCACGTCCGGAGATTAAAAACCGCCGGAAATACCCACGGGCAGATGTGTCCAATCCATGTACCATCACGCTGAAAGATTCCGACACAACGTTCTCCGGTCAGCTTGACAATATCAGTGCCAATGGATTTGCATTTCTGATCCGGGATCCGTTTTTCATGGATCACAAACATGCAGATGTTGCTATCGATATCCAAAATTTTGCCCTTTCGGATCAGTCCCATCTGGAAGGACATGTCATCCGATGCTCGGATGATGAAGGTGTATATATTGTGGGATGTCAGATGCCGGAAGACAATTATGCAATACGCAATTATGTAGATTCCCTTCTCGGTCAATAAATAAAACAGGGAAAACTTCTATGATTCCATAAAAGTTTTCCCTGTTTTCTTATCATTTAAGCTGTCAGCAAAAGTTTTTCAAACTCTTCTTTTGGAAGCGGTCTCGAATAGTAATATCCCTGAATACTGTCACACTTCATCTGTTTGAGGAAATCCACCTGTTCTTCTCTCTCAACACCTTCTGCCGTAACGCACAATCCAAGTTCCTTTGCAAGTAAAATCGTATGTTCCAGCAATCGTTCCCCACTGAAATCTCCGATGTAATCAATCAGACTTTTGTCAATTTTTAACGTATCGAAACATTTCATGTTCAGTGTTGCAAGGGAAGAATACCCCGATCCAAAATCATCTACAAGCAATGGAAAACCATTGTCATGGAACTTATCTGCCAGCCCCTTGATATTGTCATTGTCAATTGCTGCACTCTCTGTAATCTCAATCGGAACCAGATGGGTTTTTACTCCGATTTCATCAGCGATCTGCTGATACCGGCTGACCACACTGTCAAAATACAGACTCGCCCTGGACAGATTGATGGATACCGGAATAATCTCCTTTCCCTGTTTCTGCCATTCTAACTGCTGCATACATACTTTTCGGAAAACATACTCATCCAGAACTTTTATCAGTCCGTCTCTCTCAAACAACGGAATGAATTTGCCGGGTGGAATAACATTTCCCTTTTCATCTCTCCAGCGGATCAGACCTTCTGCCCCTACCATCCGCTCTGTTTCCGGATCATATTTCGGCTGATACCACACCTCAAAACAGTTATTTTCCAGAGAATGTTTAAATTCATCCTCCATGGCTTTATCTTCAAGCATGCGGATCGTATCTTCATGGCTGTAAAACTGATAGCTGATATCTTTGCGATCCTTGATCTGATTCTTGGCAAAATTTGCTTCGCTGTATACCTCTTCCACTTTGGAATCCGGTTTCCACTTCGTCACTCCAAAATAAGGGATCAGCTTCGGAACCTTCAGTCTTTCCGACAATTCTGCCAGTATGGTCTCCAGCTGCTGTAACTGCCGGATCGTCTTTTCCTGATCCTTTCCACTACTGTAAATCACAAAACGGTCTGCATTGATATGTCCTGCCAGATCATCTTTTTCCAGTATCCCCTGAATACACTTCCAGATTCCTTTGAGTGTTTCATCCCCTTTGATAATTCCACAGATCGAATTGATAATTTTAAAGGAGTGGATGTCCATGGACACCAGATATCCCGGTTGCCGGAAATCCCGGATTTTCTTCTTAAAACTTTCGTAATTATTTCCACCGGTTACACTGTCCACATATGCCATGCGCTCAAGTTCCCTCTGTTTTTCGGAACTGATATCGGAAAATCCTGCTACCATCCGGTGCAGCTGTCCTCCATCCGATGTATTTACAAATTTTGCACGGCAGTATTTTACTTTCCCATCCCGCACAATCCGGTAATCATACTGATATGCTTTTTTCAGGCTCAGCTGCTTACGGAGATTTTCAATGGAGGTCTCATACAGCATTGTCTCACGGTCTTCGGTAAGGACAACCTTCCCCACATATTCTGCCATGATAGCTTCATATCCCGGAATTGCCTTAAGCGTATCATTGAGCACAGAGCGCACTGCGGAGTTCACCTTATATGCATATACCTTATCATGATCCACATCTACATAATATACACTGTTAAAATTGCTTCCCAATGCCTGAATAATCTCATTCTGGCGTGTGTCTGCCCTGATCTGTTCGATCAGGCCCAATACATATTCCGGCTGTTTCTGTGAATCGCCCTGAATCCCACCCATAGAGATCTGATATACCACGTCTTTTCCCGAAGACTGAATCTTTGCACTTACCGTCTTTGCGCCATGGTCAATATCCTGAAACAATTTTAACAGTTTCTCTTTTTCCATAATTCTGTCCATGAGGATACTATGCTCCAGATCCGCAACATTCTCCACGATTCCCATGTGACGGGCTGCAAACTCTGATGGTCTGATCCTGTGTTCTTTGGGATAATAGTAAAAAAAATACTTTCCCCATTTTGCCAGAGTCTCCTGAATCTCTGTTGATATATCCCTGCACTTCTTCTGATCGATTTTTTCTACCATAGGCCTGCCTTTCCCTGGTAAACTGTAAATATTGTCTGATTATTTCTGTACAAATATACTATAGCATAAACTATTTTCCTCGTAAAGGTAGTAAATTTTCACAAAAGCACACGAAAAGCGCATGCAACAGAGATGTCACATGCGCTTTCCAACTACACAGCATTCGCTTATGTTCTATTTTATTTTACGGTTTCTACCTTAATCACATTCGTATTTCCTACTTTGCCATTGATCAGACCACCGGTCAGAACAACAGCATCTCCGGTCTGTAATGAAAATACTTCTTTTGCCTTTTTCATTGCATGGTAGAACATAACTTCCATCGAACTGAATTCCTCGCAGAGAACCGGAGTTACGCCCCAGCTTAAGTTCAGTTTCCGCCATACCTTCTCGGAAGTCGTCATTCCGATGATATCTACCGGACAACGGAAACGGCTGACCATACGTGCGGTAGTTCCGCTGAGTGTACTTGCGACAATACATTTTGCCTGGACATCAACTGCCATCGCACAGGTTGCATGCGAAATAGCATCCTGAATGCTTCTTGTCTCAAAATCAGAAGTGCGGAAACGCTTGGTATATTTGATCTGGGATTCTGTATACTCAGCAATCTCTGCCATGTTCCGCACGGCATCTACCGGATATTTACCGGCAGCCGATTCTCCGGACAGCATGATCGCGGATGATCCATCGTATACCGCATTTGCCACATCGGAAAGCTCTGCACGTGTCGGACGCGGATTGTGAATCATGGACTCGAGCATCTCGGTCGCGGTTATGACACGTTTTCCGAGCATACGGCACTTACTGATCAGATACTTCTGAACCGCAGGCACTTCCATGCCCGGGATTTCGACTCCGAGATCTCCACGGGCAATCATGACACCATTGGCAATCTCACAGATTTCTTCAATGTGCTCCACACCCGAACGGTTCTCAATCTTTGCAATAATATCAATATCTTCGCCGCCGTTCTCGTCAAGGAATTTACGCATATCCTCGACATCTTTCTTTACGGAGACGAAAGATGCTGCAACGAAATCCACGTCGTTTTTGATACCAAACAGCAGGTCTTTCTTATCCTGCTCACTCAAAAATGCATGATCCATGACCTTGTTCGGAAAATTCATGCTCTTTTTATCCGACACCTCGCCTCCGACAAGAACCTTACAGATGGCATCCGGTGCTTTCAGCTTTTCTACTTCCAGAATAATCAGACCATTGTTGATCAGGACATGATCTCCCACCTTCAGATTGTTGATCAGATTCTTGTAGGTTACGGAAACTCTCTCCTGATTTCCCACAATATCATCCGTTGTCAGTGTAAATGTATCTCCATCCTTTAACGTGATCTTTCCGTTTTCGAAGGTTTTGATCCGGTACTCCGGTCCTTTGGTATCCAGCATGATCGCAATTGGAAGACCTAACGCCTTACGCACTTTTTTGATCGTATCAATCTTCTTCTGATGTTCCTCATGGCTTCCATGGGAAAAGTTTAATCTGGCTACATTCATGCCAGCTTTGCACATCTGTGTCAGTACAGATTCACTCTCACTTGCAGGTCCGATGGTACAAATAATTTTTGTTTTTCTCATAATGCTTGTTCTCCTGTCTCTATCCAAATTTTTGTATCCCCTGAGTTTCATCCTATCACGCACAGACGGGATTTGCGCGGATATACCGCCCGACGATCAGCCGACGCGCCGGTGGAACAAGAAATTTGGGCTTCGAGGTCAGAATTCTCTGTACCAGCAGCCACTGCTGTGTCATATGGCTCACCGGAAGGAAACGAAGCCCGATTCGCCTGACTTGCGGAACAACGGACGGTTTCCCTTCCCTGAGCACTGTCTGGGAAATGCAAAACTCTCCTGCATCATTCAGGTAATCCTCCGCCTGCCGGTTATGCATACTGCTGCTAAGCACATTGACCTTCTGCTGCATTCCACAGGCATCTGCTACATTCATCTCCACCGGCATGCGAAGCACAAATGCCGCAATGACCACAGCGGAACAGATCAGCACGATATGATGTTTCTTTTTGGTCCGTTTTCCGAAGTGCTTATGCATTTGCAATCACATCTGCCAGAGCTTCCATCGCTGGTAGGTCGGACTCTTTCATGGCGGAACGGATCGTTACCATCGGCTCCACAATGGTAATATTTTTCATGGTTTCCAGAATTCCCTTCATCGTTCTTCCGGCCGTCGGTCCCCAGGTACCGTTCTCAATAATACCTACGGTACGGTTCTGGAATGCCTTGGACTGTAAATGATTCAGGAAGTCCTGCATACATGGGAATACCCCGCCATCGTAACTTGCTGCTGCAAGAACCATACGGTCATAACGGAACGCATCTTCCACAACTTCTGCCAT
>OMGL01001948.1_pt1 | contig 11482 bp, 13 predicted proteins | sample 1645831 | NCBI WGS metagenome assembly OMGL01 (sample SAMN00849301, study PRJEB25192) | human gut metagenome | reverse complement strand
ACTTCTGTAAATCGATGATATGGATACCATTTCTTTCTGTGTAGATGTACTCAGCCATCTTAGGATTCCATCTTCTTGTCTGATGTCCGAAATGAACACCTGCTTCAAGTAACTGCTTCATTGAAATTACGCTCATTTTAATACCTCCATTGGTTAAATTATCTTTTGCAGGCTTCCTGGATTATGCAACACATCCCGTATAGCCACCGTCTGCGTACAACGGCACCCGCTATGCCATCCACCTGCATGCTTTTTCACACGAAATGTATTATATCAATACCATTAAATAATTGCAAGCATTTTTTATACAAAAACAAACAGCAAAGATAAATACAGGCTGACCAAATAATCTTAGTCAGCCTGTGTGTTATTATTATTATCTACATCGCTTCTTGTTATTATTCTTGCGATATTCTCATATGAATCACCCTTAATCAATTCAAAGTTGCCCTGCTGGACTATTCTTGAATATCCATAAGTTGCCATATACTGTGTAAAAGCATCTGCATCTTCTATAACACCCTTATTCTTAAGTATCTTTGATATATCAGCCGCAACCTTTATATTCTTAGGATTGATATTAACTATAACCTTATCTTCCTCCGATACATACCTTGTTGTAGCTGTAGTAGAACTATCCGTCGCTTTTACTACCGAATTCTTTGCTGTGTCAGCTGATGTTGTATCTTCGTTACCCTTATTCTCTGAATGTTCTGTGCTTTCAGCCTGTATTGTTTCATTATCTTTATCCGATTGTGTTGTATAGGCTATAACAGAACCAGTCGTCTCCTGTGGGACATTTGAACCATTAACATTATTATTAACCGCTGTAACTTTGTCAGCAATAAGCATAATAAGAACTGCGATAATAATTCCGCTTCCAAGACCGCTTAAATAATATCTTAACTTCATTGTATAATGCACCTGTTCCTTAATTCTAACATAATTTCACCTGATAACAATCAGTATTAATCACTTTATACACTAACCTCATTAACCAGTAATTACTTTTATTCGCCTGCTGCATTAACATATAACTTGATAACAAGACGAACCTCTCCAACTCCAAACTTTAAACGTTTAGCTATATCAATATCGTTATAGCCATTATTATATAAGGTCATAATCTTCTGATTCTTATCTAACTTATCATCAAGTGGAAATTCATCAACACTTATTCTCTGTGGTGCTTTCTGTGTTTCATCAAGCTTTATAAGTCTTTCCCTTACTGTTCCCATTCCTCTTGCCTGTGTGTTAGTTGCATTGACACTCTTAACTGTAGTCTTAATCTCTTTATCCTTCTCGTTAAGCATATCATACATAAACATTACTTCATTATGATTACGATTGATTTCTTTTAGAACATTGTCTGCATACTCATTCATTTCAAGAATCTTAGTATTGGATATTTTATCAAGACTTGCCTCAGTCTTTTCTTCTATATCCTGCATTTTCTTCTCAATTATGTCATCTATAGCCTTTGATACCTGTGACACTTGCTTTGCCGAATCATAATCTGATACATATGAAGCAGTATCAGCCTGTTCTTTATTATCAGTTATTCCAAGTATAATGCTTATTATAACGCATATTATACCTATAACTATTAAAACTATCGCTACAGTTCCCATTATCTCTCCATTAATCATACTTTGACGTCAAAGTCTATATCTTCCAAGTCTTTAATAAACACTTTACCGTCTTCTGATGTCTGATTTTTCCTTTCTTTATGTCCAGACTGATACTCGTTATCACTTTTATCCTTAGCATCAAACTTTTTCTGTCTGTTATTAGGGTCTTCTTTATGATTCACCTGTTCAGCTCTTGTGTGGATATCTTTCTGTAACTGAACCGCCGTCGTCTGCTGTTCTACCATAGGTCTGACATCTTCATTATGTCTGACTTGTGATACCGTATTCTGCTGTTGAATCATACCAAATTCCATCGGTCTTACTATCATATCAACACCTCTTTATCACAATTAACCACTTAATAATTAAAGTGGCAGACTCTTTATTTCAGCTCCTTCTTTTCTGAACTGGCAATAATCATATTTTTCTTTCAGGAACATACATATATCACCAAACATAAGCTTAGTACCAACATAAGCCCTGTTGCTTACCTTTATACAAGCATTCTTTTCTTCACCTATGCAGGATCTTATGTCTTCGTATTCTTTCTTTTCTTTAGCCAGCTGCTGATCCATAACCAAAAGGTTACGCATAGTCTTTGAGAGCATCTCCTGCTTCTCAGGACTAAGTGTTCCTTCTGCATCCTGTTTCTTTCTAAGTGCTGTCATAAGCTGTGAAAGCTGGATTTTCTCATCCCCCATCTTACTCAGGCCCTTCTTAAGCTCATCCATCCGCTTCTTCATTGTAGGGTCAACACCAACTCCTACAACTGTAGCTGTACCCATTTCATTACCTATGGTCTTTGCCTGTATCATAACTGTTGATTTAACATCGCCACCTATTATAAGACCATTCTTTCCATTGGCATTGATAACACCTTTAGCTACTACCTTGCTATGAAGAATAGAGTCTGCTTCAATATTACCGCCTGCCTCAACAAGCTGTACGCTTTCTATGAACTTAGATACAATTTTACCGCCTGCCTTTATAACAGCCTTGTTCATTCCCTGAACTCCTCTGTTTAAAGTGATATCTCCACCAGCTATTACTGTTGCACCTTCAACCACACCTGTAACTACTACATTGCCCGATGCCTTAACAGTAAAGCCTGCAAGTACATTTCCTTTAATATTGACATCACCATTGTAATCTATATCACCAGTTGAGTTATCTACATCAACAAGCTCAAGCACATTAGATACAAACACTTTATCAGACTCAAGTACTACATGTCCGCTTACCAGTGTAATTAATTCTTTGCCATCTTCCGATATTACAAGATTACGCCCAAATCTGAACACAACGTGCTTTACCTTATCTGGATTAACACTTCTGTTAAGTACATCTGTTCCAGCTTCACCAACATACTCTGGATGAAGAACTGCAACTGTATCTCCCTTGGTTACATGATTAACATTCTCTAATGTATGGAAATCTACTGTGCCATCCTCGTTCATCTTTGGTCTTGGCTTTAATTCTGTATTGAACTTATATTCAACATAACCTTCCCTGCCGCTTACCGGCTCAGTTCCTTTAGCCACTGTATAGGCTTTGCCGTAATGCCTGTCTTTTAAAAACGAGTCTATAACTTCTTCATCCACACCATAAGTAACACCGATATGCTGTAAATCCCTTATAATCTCATCTTTATCTAACATTCCACCATTCTCAAAAGGAGGATAGAAACAAGCTTCCACCCTCATACAATCACTGCTTATTCTGTAATCAGCAAATTCACTACATTCCAGCTGACTTTCTTCTGACACCTTAACAGTTGTCTCTGCCTCCGAACCTGCCTTAACAGCTTCCATAAGCTTTACACTATCACAGCTTATATTCTTATTATCAACATAAAACATTACATCATCAATGCTGGCTGCTCCATAACCAGACTTAGGTGGATATACTGTAATATATAATCCATCTTCCTTTGATGAAAATTGAAAATACCCTGACATACATTCTTTAATCATATATGACTCACTTTCTGCTTTTTGCCACTATATTTCTGCACTACAGCTTTTGTCTACGCTGGAAACATATAATCACCCATTATTTTCTTCATTTTACTGAGAGCCTTGGTATGAAGCTGCGATACCCTTGATTCAGAAACATCAAGCGTCATACTTATCTCTTTAAGAGTCATATCCTCATAATAGTATAACACAATAACACTTCTCTCCTTCTCTGTAAGAAGGTCTATTGCCTGTACAAGCTTCTTCTTAAGTTCTTCTTTCTCCACTACATCTTCTGGTTCTTCAAAATGTGAGTTACCCACGCTCTCCATCTTGACTTCACTTCCAGCTTCTGTATATTCATCCAATGATATAAGATTAGAAGACTTCATCTGACCTTGCCAATCGCTTAATTCATCCATTGAAATCCCTAATTCCAACGCAAGTTCATCATCTGTTGCTACTTTGCCGCTATCTGCCTCAATCTTAGCCATAGCAGCATCTATTTTCTTCTGTTTCTGCCTTAAGGACCTTGGAATCCAATCCATTTTACGAATCTGGTCAAGAATCGCACCTCTTATCCTTAAACTGGCATATGTCTCAAACTTGACATTCTTACCGCTATCGAACTTGTCTATTGCATCAATCAGACCAAATACACCATATCCTACAAGGTCGTCATATTCAACATTATAGCCAAGATACATATTCATTCTTCCTGCAACAAGCTTAACCAGCTGTGCATATTCAACTATGAGCTGTTCACGGATTTCGCTGTCGTGACTTGCAATATACTTTTCCCATAGCCTGTTTCTTCCTGCTTCATCCATACAAAGAATGCCCCCGTACTTAATAATAATGTATATTATCTGTTAGCTCTCTGATTACCATTCATAGCGTCAGATTCATCATTTTTGCCTTCCGTGGTCTCTTTTTCTTCGGCCTCAAGCCTCTCTTTTTCCTTCTCTAGTCTTTCAGCTTCTTCCTGTTCTTCTGCTTTGGTAATCTTTCTGTCTACTATAAAACATATAATTCTGCTCACAGCATAAAAACACACCATTACCCCTATAAGAATCCACAGGAATGAAACAAGACTATACCTGTTGATTATCATAACAACAGCAGTAATAAATCCAGCAAGCAATGTTACTATAGCAGAAACATTTCTAAATCTTTTCATAAGCTTATATAACCTTTCTTGGCTTACCAACTGATTTTATTACATATTCTCCCGTCTCTGAATAAAATTCAACTGTACGTCCATAATTCAATCCGCAATCTTCTGATAATAAACGTATATTTAATTCAGATAACTTCATCTTAACAGCCGCCACATTACGTTCACCCACTCTTAATGTGTCGTTGTTAGTATTCATCGCAAACATCTGAGCACCTCCAGCTATCTTGGCAACAAGCCTTACTTTGCTTGCTCCTAACTTTAGCATCTGGGCTACAAGCTCATCTATTCCACTGTCTGCATATTTTGCTTTATTAGAATTATTTCTAAACTGTGTACTGTCTGGCAGCATACAGTGCAGAAGTCCACTAATCTTAGTAACTGGATCATATATAGCAACTCCTACACAAGAGCCAAGTCCCAGAGTTGTTAAAACATCTGGTGACTTACCTACTTTTAAATCTGCCATACCCACTTTTATCATCTCATCTAAATTCATAATGTTACTCTCATCCCAAGAATATTATCAGCTAATAACTCCTAATGAACGAAGAATCTTATCGTATGATTCAAGTTCTGGAATAAGAAGAAAATATCCTTTAACAAAATCTAATTCGCCAAACTGTGTCTGAATTAATAATAACTTATCACCATACTTACCAAATTCTGATGCCGGAACACTTAAAAGTGCTCCAATCATATCTATAGTCATCTGCGGAACAGTCGCTATAATATTAAGCTTTGTAAGTGATGATATAGCAGTAAGATATGAACCTGATGCTATATTACCAATTTCATTCAATGCCGACATTTCCATATCAGTAAAATCTGCACTCTCATCAACAACATCATCATTCTGTAACATAAGGCTGTTAACAAGGTGATGTGCCGACTTAGTATCAAATATGAATAACATCATACCATCGATATCGCCCTCTAATCCCAAAAGAATTCCAACAACAGTCTGATCTTCACTTCCTATAATTGTTGATATATCCTTGAACTGTATTAAAGCAACATTAGGTACAGACATATCCATCTTTACGTTAAGCATTGTAGACAATGCTGTTGTAGCATTGCCTGCACCTATGTTACCGATTTCCTTTAATACATCTAACTGCATATCATTGAGCTGTTCTAAATCTACGTCTGACATATTAAACCTCAATTCCTAACATTTATATTTTATTTATTCTCTACAATAAGGCTGACTATGTCTAACAATGAAATAAGCTCTCCGCCATGCTTTCCGATTGCACTTATATAATTATTAGTAACTTCATCACCTGCTGAACGGTTAACACTTTCTGTGTCATCACTATTAAGTGTAACAACTTCTCTAACCTCGTCAACAATAATACCAATTGTAGCACCTTCAACCTTGACAATTATATATCTTGTCTTATCTGTGTATACATCATCTTCTAAGCCAAGCTTTAATCTTACACTCATTACCGGGATAATCTCACCTCTTAAATTGATTACTCCCTTATAATAATGCTGAGTCTTAGGTACTCTTGTAATATCCTGCTTTCTTACAATGTTATCAATATATTTGATATTGATACCATACTGCTCATTACCAATCTTAACTACTATATACTGTACAGTTGTTGAAACTTCTTCTTTCTTTTCTTCTATTGCATTAACATTCTCCATAACTAATGCCACCTCCTATACTAATGTGTTCGCATCGATAATTAAAGCTACTGAACCATCACCAAGAATAGTTGCTCCACTTATCATTCTATTAATATTAATATACTTGCCAAGTGACTTAATTACGATTTCCATCTGACCAATAAGACTATCAACAACAAGACCTGCGAGCTTGTCACCCTTTCTTACAATTACAACTGTAATTGTATCTGACTCTTCCTGTTCACCCGGAACATCAAGAATATCTCTTAATCTTATAAGAGGTATTACGCTTCCTCTTAAGTTGATTACCTCTTTAGCATGTATATACTTGATATCAGTTACTGGAACATCTTCAATTGTTTCAATAGCACCAAGTGATATAGCATATTTCTCATCTCCAAGCTTAACCATAAGAGCTTGAATAATAGCAAGTGTAAGTGGAAGTCTGATACTGAATGTACTTCCTTCGCCATACTTTGTCTTAACTTCTACATCTCCACCAAGTGCTTCAATCTTAGACTTAACAACATCAAGACCAACACCTCGACCTGATACATCTGTAATCTTCTCTGATGTTGAAAAGCTTGGTCTGAATAAGAGGTCAATTGCTTCTTTCTCTGTCATAGTATCAGCCTGTTCCTGAGTAACTGTACCCTTCTCGACAGCCTTTGCCTTAACTCTCTCTATATCTATACCATTACCATCATCAGATACTTCGATAACAACATTATTACCTTCCTGGAATGCATTAAGGTAAATAGAACCAACTTCCGGCTTACCTCTTTCTGCTCTTACCTCAGCACTTTCAAGTCCATGGTCAGCAGAATTTCTTAAAAGGTGCATAATAGGATCACCAATTTCATCAAGGACAGTTCTATCAAGCTCTGTCTCTTCACCAGTGATATAAAGCTCCATTTTCTTATTGAGCTTCTTATTAAGATCTCTGATCATACGAGGGAACTTACTGATTACACCTTCAATAGGCATCATTCGTACCTTCATAACTGATTCGTGAAGGTTAGTTGTTACTCTTTCAAGGTATTCAATCTGTTCTGTAAACTTCTGATTATTAGTTGTTGCTGCTTCGTCTGAAGAAATACTTGCTGATACAAGACCATTCTTAGCAATAATAAGCTCGCTGACAAGGTTCATAAGGACATCAAGCTTATCTATATCAACTCGTACTGTATGACTTACAGCCTTGTTATTAGCTGTTGCCGCCTTCTTAGCTGGCGATGCAGCCGCTGTCTTCTTAGCTTCTTCCTTCTTGGCTGGCTCTGTAACAGCTGGCTGTTTCTTAACTTCTTCCTTCTTCTCTTCTTCTGCTGGTGCATCATTAACTTCTTGAAATGGAACTGTTATTGCCTTTCCTTCTGCTGTCTTAATCTCTGATACACTCTTAATAATAGATATTACTTCATCAAGGCTTTCGTGAGATACAACAACTATTGTGAAATCTTTCTCAAACTTCTCATCTTCTATATCCTGTGTTGATGGCTCTGATTTGATAACATCGCAATGTCCTTCAAGATTCTTAAATACAAGAAATGCCCTTGCTGCCTTAAGTATACAATTCTCATCAACTGTTACTACTATCTCATATACTCCAAGACCCTTCTTTAATGCTTCATTAACTGCATTCATCTCAAAGTCTGCAAAAACAAGCTCAGATGTTGTTCCCTGTGCTGCTTCTTCTGCTGGCTGGCTGGCTGAAGCTTCTTTCTTCTCCTCTACTTCATTACCGCCAATGAATGAATTAAGTGCTTTTATTATAGGTTCATTATCATCGGTTCCTTCATCCTGTGTATTCTGGATATTGGAAACATAACTCTCAAGTGCATCAAGGCACTTGAACAATACATCACACATATCTGATGTTACTTTTATGTTACCATTGCGGACTTCTGAGAATACATTTTCCATATCATGTGTAAGATTCTGCATTCTCTTATATCCCATAGTACCAGCCATACCCTTTAAAGAATGTGCTGCTCTGAATATTTCATTAATAGTATCACTATTCTCTGGTTCTTTCTCAAGAATTAATAACTGATCACTAAGAGACTGTAAATGTTCATTTGATTCATCAATAAAAATCTCTAAATACTGGCTAACATCCATTTTAAGACACCCCCACGTTTTTTGTAATTGCTTCAGCTACACGGTTTAATGGAACTACTTCATTGACCAGTCCCGCGCCAGCTATTGCCTTTGGCATTCCATATACTACACTGGTCTCTTCATCCTGAGCTATAACATATATGTTCTTATGATTCTTGTTAAGAGCCTTAATACCATTGGTACCATCTGCTCCCATACCCGTAAGGACTACACATGTAATCTCATCATAATTACTTGATGTAAGTGATTCATACATCACATTAGCACACGGTCTTAAGCCTTCTATTGGTGGTTCTGTGCTTAACTTTATAACTGAGTCAGTTCCTTTCTTCTCAATTCGTATGTGCTTACCACCTGGTGCTATATATACCCAGCCTTTCTTTATTACATCACCATCTGCGGCTTCCTTAACATTAATATCACTCATCTCGTTAAGTCTTGCTGCAAGTGACGCTGTAAAACCTGCCGGCATATGCTGAACAAGAACTACCCCTGCATCAAGCTTTGCCGGAAGCATAGGTATAACCTGCTGCAATGATTTAGGGCCTCCTGTTGAACAAGCAAGTGCGACAATCTTCTTCTTTCCAGTCTTAACACTTGTAAACATACTTCCATCAACCTTCTTGGCTGGTGTATGTACAACTGTTCTTACTGGTGCTGGAGTAATACCTGTACTTCTTGTTCTTTCTGTACGGGCTATGACCGATGTTAAAGTTCTGCCGCTCTTTAAGTCTTTCTTTACCGGAGCTATTGTCTTTGACATTGATGTACGTCTTATAGATGCCTTGGAATTAGTTGCAATATTGAGCATCTCGAATATTCTATTCTTGAATTCAACGCTCTTAGTTTCAAGATAATTCTCAGGCTTAGTGACAAAATCAAATGCTCCATATTCAAGTGCCTGGATAGTTTCTTTAGCACCTTCCTTTGCAACAGTACTTACAACTATAACTGTCTGTTCTATATGATCCTTCTGCAATCTTTTTAAAAGCTCAAGACCATTAAGCTTAGGCATATTAATATCAAGAATGATAGCACTATACTCATATGGGTGCGACACTATCATATCAAGACCCTCAAGTCCATCTTTTGCGATAGCCACAACCTCGTATTCATCGCTTTCGTTTATTATATCAGATATAACTCTTCTCATGAGTGCAGAGTCATCTATTACCAGGATTTTTTTAGCCATTATAGCCCAACTCCTTTTTTAACATATTTCTTTGTTGTTCAAATACATATTTAACTATTTCTTCTCTGTCTGCTTCGCTGATGTTTATAAACTGAAGCCTGCTGTCAAACATAGTTTCATCTTTTGAATTCTTCTGTGAATCCACAACCTTTGCAAGTACGTCAGCTTCCTTATCGCCACTATTAAAATTCAGTGTGAATTTAACATAAACCAACTCATTTTTTTCAAGCTGTCTTAACGGCAGTTCATCAACCTTTATCGGCAACGCAAGGCTGTTTGGCAAGGTGTATTTTCCAAGGCTTGTAATGCCGTGTGCAAACATAATTTACAACACAATCGGTTTTTTGATTAACTTTGTAATGTTCTTTATACTTGTTCTTATATATATGTTTACGGGTTCAAATGTTCACCCGAATTTATGCGCATTGCTTATGCCTTTGATTTTGCTTTCTTCGGCACTTTTAGGCACAGGCTGCGGACTGATTGTTTCGTCTGTAACAACAAAATACCGTGACCTCGGTGTGCTTGTTTCATTCGGAGTAACATTGTGGATGTATATTACTCCTGTTGTTTATCCTGTTTCTCAGGTGTCGGATTCATTCCGTCCGCTTGCACTCTTAAATCCTGTTGCTCCGCTAATTGAAACATTCCGTTACGGATTCTTAGGCAGCGGAACATTTCCGTGGCAATATCTCATATTGAGCTTTGCTGTTACGGCAGTCGTTCTTCTGTTCGGAATAATCGTCTTTAATAGGGTAGAAAAGAATTTTATAGATACGGTATGATGTCATGACTGAAATGAATGAAAATTGCGTAATAAAAATTGAAAATCTTTCAAAAGAATACCGACTTGGTGCAATCGGTTCGGGAACTCTCCGTCATGATTTGCAGAGTTGGTATGCAAAAAAAAGAGGTAAAGAAGATCCGAATCAGAGAATCGGTGCCAAACAATACACAAAAGGCGACACATTTTTAGCACTTGACGGTGTGAACCTTGAGGTAAACCGTGGAGAACGCATAGGAATTATAGGCGCTAACGGTGCAGGCAAGTCAACAACACTCAACGCAATTGCAGGCGTGTGGCCTGTTGACTGCGGTCAGATTCTAATTGACGGCAAGGATATCTCCGCATTGCCCGAGCATAAAAGAGCGCCGTACCTCGGCAGAGTATTTCAGGACCCGATGACAGGCACGGTAGCCGATATGGAAATTATAGAAAACCTCGCAATTGCCGCAAGACGAGGCAAAAAAAGAGGACTTTCGTGGGGCGTAAAGGCTGACGAAAGATTCCGTTACCGTCAGATGCTTGCAGAGTTCGATCTCGGACTTGAGGACAGAATGTCATCAAAAGTAGGACTTCTCTCTGGCGGTCAGCGTCAGGCAATAACACTCCTTATGGCAACAATCAAAAAGCCAAAGCTTCTCCTGCTTGACGAGCATACAGCCGCCCTTGACCCGAAAACAGCCGCAAAGGTGCTTGAGCTTTCCGACAAAATCATTGCCGAAAACAACCTTACGGCACTTATGGTAACTCATAATATGCATGACGCAATTACTCACGGCGACCGTCTTATTATGATGAGTGACGGCAAAATTATCCTCGATATCTCAGGCGAAGAAAAGAAAAATCTTACGGTTGAACACCTCCTCGAGATGTTTGAAAAAGCAAGCGGTTCAAAGCTTGAAAACGACCGTATGCTTTTAAGTAAGGATAAATAATCAAAATCATATAATCTCAAACAAAATGCCCGACACCGCAGTCGGG
>OMGL01001943.1_pt1 | contig 11500 bp, 13 predicted proteins | sample 1645831 | NCBI WGS metagenome assembly OMGL01 (sample SAMN00849301, study PRJEB25192) | human gut metagenome | reverse complement strand
TAGAAGGCAATTTTGTGTGTATTAGGGAAGATGGGGTATGATGGCCGCTCATGTGTTTTTCCCTTGTTGTTTTTAACAGGGTGAGAAACTTGATTTCTCGAATTGGAAATGAGGCGTGGCGATTTTTGCCACGCCTTTATTTTTAGATAACGTCGAGAATTTCCTGAATAAACCGCATCTGCTCCAGGTTCTGCTTCACTCGGATGCTGATGTTGCCTTTCTGGTTACGAGAGCCTGCAAAGTAAAGACGCGCTTCGCCCTTCGTCGCTTCTTCCGTTTTGTTGATCGAGATAACCAGGTCAGCGATACGCACTTTTTCGATGTTATCCGCGGCGTGCATCATCGTGGCCACCTCAGACGCCCCACCCTCTCGGTTGGTCTGCGATGCGGTAATGCCAGCGGCGTTATGCTTGTCGAACACTGCACGGAGATCCGTATAAATGCTTTTCACATCAGCTCGTTCGTCGCCGCTGCGTCGAGTTGGCTTCATCAGGTCGGCGTAATCCACCACTACCATGTCAGGAATCATCCCGTTCGACTTCATGCCTTCAAGCAAGCGGTCGAGGTCTGCAGGTGACAGACTGCCAGACGGTCTCTCAACAACCCACAAGTTACCCACGCCGGTACTGGCGCCCAGGTCAGCCAGCTTCTTGTGAACGTCGTCGCGCTTCTCGATCAGCTTCGTCATTTCGGTTTGAGACAGACGCGCGTCAAAACGGTCAGACAAGATTGCCGTGTGAACTTCCAGCGAGACGTACAGGACGTTGAAGCCCTTTAAGGTCGCGTTAATTGAGAACTCACCCATCGCCGTCGATTTACCAGACTTAGCGAAGCCCATGAACAGCACCATCTCACGACGACCCCACCCTTTCTGGTACAGAAGTCGATCCAGCAGCGGAATGCCGGTGGTGATGCTGTTTGGCACGTAATCTTCAGACGCCTCATACTCACGCTGTTTTAAACGCTCAGCAGCTTCGCCCAGATAGTTGTAGATGCCTATGGTGTCACTCGCGCCCACCAGCTGCACCTTGGCCATCACTTCCATGGCGCGCTCGAAGTCGCCCTTCTCCTTCAGCTCTGCCGCTTTGATCAGTGCATCATCGAAAGCTATGCTCCGGGCAAACGTGGCCACTCGGTCAACCATGTATTTGGTGTCTGTCAATTTCTCACCCAACACACGCTTGAAGGCACTGACCACATCAGGGAACAGCTCTTCGCGGATCGTCTTATCTTTCTTCGCGCGCTTCAGCTGGTCGAGAATGGCCGTGCTGGATGGTGCGCTCTTGTACATGCGGAAGTAGGACGAAACCAGGTTAACCAAAATTGCGTTGGCCGCATTTTCAAACTGGCTCGGATCAACCAAATCACCGGCGCGCATCAGGAACTCCTGATCCTTGCAGTAGTAGGCTGTTAATCGGTTCTGGAAGTCATCATCAAACTCTTCTGACAATGGGCGTCCGGTATGGCAAATGGTGGTCATGACGCCACCTCTTTAATCATGTTCATGTGCTTTTCCATCGTTCTAAACAACTTGTTTACTAAGTTTACTAAGTGGGTGAAGGCAATCAATTCAGTGACCGTGCTTCCATGGTTTCGTTAGGGAAGCGCTGTAGTGCTATGTGTTCGGGCAGAAGCTCCATCAGCCAAACAGCGGAGTAGATGATCAGAACGCGACGGGATGGCTCACGATTTTCAATCTGCGTGAGAAGCCACTCAAAGTATTCTCGCTGGATTTCAGCGTTGCCCCCTTGCACGATTACCCCAGAAGAGCCAGAACCCCACAGAGAGCTATCCAGACGGGTTAGCGCGCGCTTCTTCAATCTGTCTTCGAAGATCTCAATCAGCTCTGGCTGCCAAAGATGTTGAGGGCGTGGCAGCTTGTCCCAGAGACGTGATGCGGCGATCGAGAGAACGGTGCCAATGAAGTAGCCGTAATTGACGCAGTAGCGATCGGCAAACTGGCGCGCTTTCCAAAGCGATGTTTTGTTGGCCGCTGACTGATCCTGAAACGGGACTCGTTTTAAACCGGTGTTGAAAGGCGCGCTCTGGAAGTCCTCACGACCGTGCGTGAGCATGATGTTGGCATACTGACGCTTGTACTCTTCGGTAAAGACAGCTGTAGCCTGGAGTGGGTGCATGTCGCGGTAATCAAACCACTTGGTCTCGAAGAGGTCAGCTTCGCCCTTGCAGCGGGAAAGCCCTATGTTCTTTGCGACCCACTCATCCATGACGGCCGAATCCCACTCTTCCATGAATCCGTACTGGTCGTCGTTGCCTAAGCACTGGTAAAAAAAATTGCTCATAAGTAGGTGGCTGGTTAGTTATCCGTGGCTGGATGATAGCTAGTTACCAATCTTTTTTAAAGCAGTGAATGTAGGGAGTCTGGTGGTGATAAGGCTGGGTAGTGTGGTTACAAGCAACCTGCTTCCGTATATTTTAATATACTGGTCTTATTATTTTATTGAGAAGCAGGCTTTATTTGTTGCCAACCCAGTTCGACTTCAGTTAACTTAAAAAACGAAACATGGCAGACCCGAAAGGTCTGTCTCTTGTGGTGAAACACATAAATATGAGGTCATAAATATGGCTATGCCTAGCTATTCCCCCTATTTCAAAACCGTCTACGACGAACAAGCTCCAGTTGGAAATTTAGGACGTGGAACTCACTATTCCATACTAAGTGCCGTCCAATGGAAATCTCCCCTCTATGCAAATCATGCTAAGCCTCAAATTCATACCTTCGCTCTACTCTGGGATGAAGATCACGACGAAAGAGTGATTAACGTTCTTGAGGTTGCTTACATGGCCAACCTTATGCCGGCAGTGAAGTATGTGGGCGAGCGGAAAGGCAGCTTGATGGTCGTGTTTGATAGTAGTATCAAGGCTTTAGGAAATACGGTACTCTCACCAATGTTCAAAGAATGGTTCCGAATTTGCCAGGCTGGATATGCAGATGATGTATGGCACTTTGAATACGGGTTCGATGACAACCCTGCCTTGACAGGCATCGTAAACGATAAGAGTGAAAAGGTTAATTTGTACATGGCAAACATTGCCAACCTTTGGCCATTAGGTCAGGCAGAGTACAAACCTGTTAACTTGATGGAACGACAAAAACCTATCGCCCCTCCAGTCTTCCCCAATGGAAGCAACTCGTTATTCAATAAGCAATAATAATAAGGAGCCTTTCGGCTCCTTTTTTAGCTCTTACCCATCAGCTTACGTTTTATTTCTTCGGTGCGGAATGAAACGTCACTCGCGTTCACCGCTTCAATGTTCAGCTTAATAGCCTCTTCAATTTCAGCCGGGGTTTTCTCCGATAGCTGGAAGATGGCCGCGCGGATCACGTCAGAACGTGTGAACTTGTCAAAGCGAGGAATGACGGCCAGCATATCAATCAGCTCGATGTACTCATCTTCCATTGACATGGTGCGAGACTGAATCTTGCTTTTTCCACGCGTAGGACGCCCCTGGGGCTTCACTGGGTTACGAAGAGGTGCAGCTGGTGTCGCTGGCTGTAATTGTTGTTTTTGCGTTTCTGGCGCTGCTTGTGGCGCTACACGCTTAGTCAAATCGCCCATACCTTTCGCCATTATTCACCCTCCAAGCTAAGCAGGTAATCAACCAGTTCGATAATTTCTGATTCAGCCTTAGTGTCGCGGTCAGAACCGGTCATTTCAAAGATGGTGCGGCCAGACTCTTCTGCATCGTCGTACACGTTACGAGTGTAGAGGTTTACTGGCACCGGCTCGATACCAAATGACTCGATCACACCTTTTGCGTTAATGATGCGCTGAGCCTGGTTTGGCAGGGATGGACATTGGTTCATCACCCCAATGATGCGAACCTTCTGGTTGGTATTGCGCACGTTATCCAGAACCGGGTCGAGGTTACGCAGTGATTTAATGTCACGGCGCTTCGGACGGAACGGAAGAAGAATGATGTCGGCCATCTGCATCGCCTGGCGCTGGATTTCGGAGTCGAAGCCACCGGCGTCAATAACCACGAAGTCGTGGCGCTGGCTGACCGCGTTGATGTGCTTAACCACGTCATGATCCACGAACTCAAATGGAATAAGAGCCAGGTCTTCGTTTTCGCGGCGCTCTTCAGCCCAGCCTGCGGTCGTCATCTGTCCATCAATATCGGTCAGGTGACATTTCTTCTGCTTTTTAAGTACCAGCGCACCGGCCACCTGCTGCGCAACCGTGGATTTGCCGGGGCCACCTTTGGTGCCGCCAATCACAATGATCTTAGCCATTGTTGTTTCCTTGTTATGCGAAATAATAATTATGCGAAAACAAGTTGTTTTCTTATGTGCCTATTAGCCTAATGCGGGGCGGCCACGGTGTAAAGGCCAGTTTGTAGGCAATGATCTGAATTTTGGGAATAAAAAACCCGCCGAAGCGGGTTAATTCAGGATTGGGGGGGGCAGAAGCCGATTGGTGGAGAAGTGTCGCGAGAGATAATCAGAACGATGAATTTCTGAACCTTCTGCTGAATTTCGTTCGGCGTCCATCCGCTAAGATCGACCAACATGCCTTTGTTCCATGGAAGGAAGCCTTTGGCGCCAACACCGAGTTCGCTCAAGCGATCTTCAAAGACTTGACCCTTGCCGTTATAAATGCGCACGTCGCATTGGTCATACAGGCGACCAGCCCAGATTTTGGCGCCTGGCACTGTTTGCTCTTCGTCGCAAACCAGGTGATCAAACCAATTGAGAATAAACATGTATGCGCGGCTGCTGAGACCTTGCTGCTGGAAAGCTCGCTCAACTTTAACGCCAGCGACTTGAGGGGCTTCCACCTCTTGGCCAGCGTCATCGGTGAAGAAGTAGGATCTGAGCGCAATTCTGCCGGCATCAACGTTTTTGGATTCATCAACGTAGCCAGAGCCGAGAAGATGCTTGATGATTTCTTCATCAGAGGCGTCTTCGTCTACCATTTTGGCGATGGTTTTGGTGATACGGGCTTTATCGTCGTCAGCAGCACCTACACATTCAATCGTTATGTAGGTATGAATCTCATCTTCAGGATCGACTAATTCCAGCTGAGAGAGCTTGTAGAGCGCATCATCAGTGATAAGATAGCCGAAACGAAGAAGGCAAGTTTCGCCCTCATGAGCAAACTTGCCTATGTTCTTATCGAATAACGATGACGCTATTAGTGTAGGAGCCATTTAGCAGTATCATTAGCAGAATTGGTGCTAAAGATACTATCATGCTTGCTCAAAAAGTCGCGAATAGAAGTTTCAATTGCCTCTGAGAAAGAGGAAATTTTATTAGCCATCTCAGGGAATTGCTTAGCTGGGTTCACCGTAAAGCAAATTTCGCCGTCGAGGAAACGAGCTTCAGCCAGCGGTTTTACCGTGGCGCGAGCAGTCTCTACATCGTGAGCAAAAGTAACGATGAATTTGAGGTCTTTAGGTGCCAACGCTTCATTGTTGAGTGTGCGCACCTGCAGCTTCGAATTACCGAAGATGTGAGTAGCGATGACACTCGTACAATCACGAATGGTTTGAATTGAGCGCTTCGCTTCTTTAATGTTCAGAGAGTTACGCATGTTTCCACCTTAGCCGAGTGCTATGCAGCGTGTTCGGCGACCCCCAACATGGGGATTTAGAGGCTACGAGAATGCTTCGTAGGTCTTGAATTTGGGTTGACGCTATCGTCAACTATTTTACGAATCTACGTCATTGCTCAAAAAAGATCAAGCAAGTGGTTGTCAGTTACCCAGCAAACAAAGGGGGTTTGCTGGGTTGTCGTTGCTTTTTTGAAGCTACTTAGACATCCAGAATTAACCCTTGGTGCGATGTTTAGACCAATGGCACAACGTCGCACCTTGAACGTTGTGGGAAAGGATCTCACGTTTTGTTTCCTGCGTTAGCTGGTCACTATGGCTAACGTAAATGGGGTTTGCTGCATCGCAGAACAGTACCCCTTGGGCTGGTGGCTTAATCACGCATCCAATCAGCAGAAAGCTGAGCATCAACGGTAGCATCATCCGAGCGTCGGACGGCATTGATAACGTCATTTTTCACATCCAGTGTGTGTTGCAGGCGCTTGTTGTCCTCACGCTCTGCTTTAATTTCCATTGACCGGCGAGCAGCCCGGCCACCGAAGTAATAGGCACCAGCAAGCACCATGATGACGGCCGCAGCCGTCAACAGGTACTGCTTGGCCTTAATGTAAAGGCCAAGAAGCATTACGCGATCCCCTTCTGGTGTTTGCGAACCTGAGACCAGGCGATGAATACAGCAATTGCTACCGTCGCAATACCGAACACGATGCGAATGGTGTCGCCGCTGGAGATATTGTCCTGAGCCTTATCCATCGCATGAGTGATTTGCGGTGCTACGTCCACCAGCTGCGCGACACCGATACCAGCAGTAATCGTCGCGCCAGCAGATTCCTTAGTGACAGGAACTGCTTTTACAGCTTTGACCACTCGCACCACACCGGCACGACGCAGACCCTCGTCGATCGCTTCCACTGAGTACCAGCTGTTTGCCGTCTTTAATGGACCCTTGCCGTTCTCATGGCGAATGATTGCTTCCACCAGTGGGCGCAAGGTGCTGTAGTCGTGGAGATCCACAATCATCTCGGAAGAGACGCCGACTGCTTTGGCCACCGCATTGATGTAAGCCTCAGTGTCGTTTTCATGTGGCGGCGCCCAGCGCTCAATCACTTCACGAACAGTGTCGATCGGCGAGCCATCCCGAGCTTTGCGCTTGTCGTGATAGGTAATGAGCGTTACTGCCAGAGCACGGATGCCCCAGGTAGCGTCCTTGAATGTGCAGAAACGCGGTTCTGCGGGGTTGTCCACCAGACCTTGCCACGGCGCGCCGCGGTCAAGATTGCCTGGGTTGTTGTTTCTGATACCTCTTGGAGTAGCCATCCTTAGCTTACCTCTTAGTTGCCGAAACCGTTTTTAACGCCATACGCCGCCAGCCCCAAAATGAGAGCGGCGGTTAGAATGGATGTGATCTTAGAAATGATGCCGCCGAAGAAGCCGCTTGAGATGCTGTCTAAACGCGTCAGTAGCTTTTCCAGATTTGAATGCTGGATGCTGTGCTGAGCGGCAGTCATGTCACCAAAATAGGCCCCTAGCTGGGCTTTCACTTCAGCGCCGATGTCATCACGGAGATCCTTTCGCAAGTTCCCCATGACCTCTCTGGCGACAATTTGGGCAATGCGCTCCACCTGTTCTGGCGTCACGCCTCCCATCTCATTTGACATTTTTTCCTCCATGAAAAGTCAAATCTCGATAGGCGCAAATAGTAGCAAAACGCAACAAGAAAGTAAGTAGTTAACAACCAAAGAAAAAGCGCCAATAGGCGCTTTAGGAGATTATTTAGGAAGGGGTTCGCATTGGATTTCTTTAAACACTCTGTCCGATACCCAATTCGCCTCGAAACTAACATCGAGATCTAGCTCTGGGTGAACGAATCGAGTGCCGTTTTGACTAACGCTTACAGCATCAATCTTGATCCACTTATAACGGGTAAAGCCTGTAAAGTTCGAACCATACTTGCCGTAGCAGCTTACCTGGTGCCTCTCGAACTTTTGCAGATCCGCGCACCCTACGACATTTAAAACCAAAGCGGCGATAAGGAGCTTTGAGCCTAGTTTGATCATGCCTCACCTGCCTTTTTGCACTGGTAGTCAGTGAACAGATCTTCTCGCTGCCAGCGGCCATAGAAGTGCAGGACTAAATCACTTTTTGCGTGAACGTAACGATGCCCAACGTGATTAACACGGCGCTCGTCAACCTTCACCCAATGCTCACCACCCGGCCAGGTTCCAGAGGTGTATTTCGCAACACAATCAACTTTCTCAATTTTTGAATCGGAAAGCTCGGCGCAGCCAGTTGTCGTGAGCGAGGCAAGAGCCAATGCAAGGAAGGATAAATTTAAATATTTCATGATAATGCACTCATTCGGTTTGAATGAGTGCATTATCCATCATTTGATACATCAGTATAGCTAAATACCTACGCCACCCTTAAAAAGTAACATCGATAGTTTTGCCCACGCTATTAATGAGGTAAGTTTGCAAAGTGCTGTTTTGGGCAATGTAGGCGCCATAGGTTGAGTTGTAGGTAAAGGTGTATCTCGCTCCCCCAACCACCAAACTGACTGAGCCTGACATGCCGCCAGAGACAATGAACCTTACGTAATTGTTGGCGTTCTCGAAATAGAACGCCGTCACCTCTCTGCCACTATAGTTCCCAACAACAGACCCTCCCTTACCTTGCAAGTACCCAAAAGCTAGAATCGGGTACGGCTGAGGTCCCCTCACACCAGGAGGCAAAATCCCAATTTGTGTTCTGGCCACCGCAACTTTTAGCCCTTTGCTTTTGCCAGCAAGAGCACTCATCCAGAAGGGTACGCCGACATTGATTGTCGGCCCTGCGGCCGACATCCAACGCTGAGCGGTTTCCCCAACTGCACTTGAGCCAATCCACCCAGAAGCAATTGTCATTACATAGCCTCCTTAAGTTCTTTGACCTCTGCGCGCAGCTCCTTCACTGCCTCAACCAACATGCCGATGACACCGTTGTAGTTCAGGCGAAGGCGCTCTTCCTGAGTGGCATGATCGATGTCTGATGTCACCAACTCTGGCTGAACTTCCTGCACCTGCTGAGCAACGAGACCAGCTGATTGATCATATCCGTCCATGTTCTGAATTTCGTAAAGCACACCGTCGATTTTCTCCAGCTTGTCCAGTGCGCTATCAATCTTCTTGATGTTGCGCTTGTTGCGACGGTCAGAACGGATATACACATCGTTAAAGTTACCATTGCCGCTGCACGTCCAAGTGCCATCACTACCCAGATACGCATACGCATCAGTACCATTGTCAGTACGCGATTTGTTGATCATGTAGATGCCGAACTGTGAGTTGCCCAAGCCACCCAAAACGTAATGGCGATCGGCGTGCTCCTGACGGACGATTGCTGCGGCAGAGCTGGTATTTAAAGCGCCATTACCTTGCAAAGCTGTGCCGGTTCGCATACTGATCCATGAACCACTAGCAGTAGGGACGTACACATTACTGCCTGAAACCACACCACTGTTTGCATTCAATGTGCCGCCTACAGTAACGATATGACCCATCGATACGTTGCCGGTGGTATTGTTCCAGTAAATCGGGCGTAACCCGTTCCAACTTCCGTCTGGATCACCTGAATTAGTTAAGAGGAAGTAAGTGTTACCCCCATCGCTTCGCATGAAAGATCCGATGTTTCCATATTTAATACGAAAGGCATTTGACTCTGTAGAAGATATGGCTCCGCTTACCGTGCCGCCAGTCCCAGGTAAAGCGCCAATTTCAGTAGCAGTAGGTTTGTCGCCAGCGTGATAAATCTTCTGATTCGAGTACATCAGTTCGCCAGTGTCTTTTAGCTGAAGATACTTACCCGATTTTGAGTTTGACAGAAAAACATCGGTTGAGCCTGAGCCAACTACTGCATTCGACTCACCACTGCCATTTAACGTAATTGTGCCGGCAGCACGAATGTTTCTGTTGGTGTACAGCTCACTGGCGTTAAGCTGCATGGTAGTGTTATGGATGTAGTTGTGAATCGTAACACCATCATCCGTGCCGCCATTGCCGATGTACCAACGTGCAGCGTTTTTTTCGTCACGCCCCATGAGGTAAACCGCCTGAGAAGCCGCCAAGCGTCTCAGTACAAGAGCGGCGCCATTTGCTGCAACGGTCACTTGGCCGGTTACAGTGCCTCCAGTATTAGGCAACGCCTTCACGTCACCAGCGCTGATCGCAATGTCAGATGTGCCATCAAAAGCCTTGCCTGCAATCTTACGAGACGTGACCAATTTGCTGGCGCTGGCCGCATTCGCGCTAATGCCCAAATAGCGGGTGTCGAAGTTGGAATAATCGCCTGGCAACACTCTGGCAGGTGTTGAGAACTCACCATTAGGTCTGAATGTGAAGTTTTTAGTGTTACCTGCTTGGTCAGTAATGCCCAACTCAAACACCATTGAATTAACCAGCCAGCCGAGAGAAGCTACATAGCTATTATCTCCAACGGTCACTTTCTGCTTCACCAGTGGGTGATACTCGCTTGCCCCACTCGAAGAAAACTCGTTAAAGAAAGGGGCTTTGGTTTTCCACTGATCCCGATAGGTAAATGACTCAGCATAATCAGCTGTTACTACACCACCAATGCTCAATCGACCCTGCTCGTCAATCTGAACTATATCGCTATTCCATGTTGCGCCATTGTCACGATTATCGACATCTAAGCGCAAACAGTTGCCGTCACCACGCCAGCGGAAACCAGCGCTTGACGCGCTACGATCAATCAAGGACAGCGTGGGCGCATAGCTGTTGATCGTGACACCTTGAGAGCCATCATTTGCAGAGCCATTCACAAATAGCGCCGCACCAGTCGAGTCAGCCACCGCGCCAGCTCCCGGCGCGTTCACGATGGCCCCTTTTGAGGCGCTAAGTGCTCCCGTCACAGATAGGCCTGAAGTGAGCCTTACATCACCCGCTACACTCAAACCATTTGCCATAGTCACTCTGCCGCTTGTAAGCGCTATAGAAATTGGGCGGAAGGCGTTATAGGTTCCATAATTGTCTTTCAGGTCGGTCAGCATCATGTACCAGTTAGCACCATCAATGCGCTGGAATAAGCCGTAGTTACTGCCAACCATACGGTATGAGTTAGCGGCTGTAGTTTGCACTTCTCCGCTATTCTTAATAGTGCCGGCAACGGCAACACCGCCAGTGAAGGATGGGGCGTCATTTGGAGCCAACCCTAAGCCGACCAATACTGCTTTTGTTAAAGCTGATTTAGTCCATAGGTTATCGGCATCGAGGCTCTTGGCCGATGCCGCAGCAGATGAGGCACTGGCGGCAGCATTGTTTTCAGAGGTTTTAGCAGCTGACGCTGATTTGCCTGCATTAGAGTTTGAACTCGCTGCGGCATTCTCAGACGCTTTAGCATTTGTCTCTGATTTCTTTGCGTTAGCTTCGGAGGTTGAGGCATTCGATTCCGAGGTGGCCGCATTCGATGCAGAGGTGGCCGCAGCTGTTTTAGAGCTGGCTGCGTTTGTTTCTGAAGATTTAGCGTTGGTAGCAGAGGTGGCCGCGGCCGATTTTGAGCTGGCAGCGCTGGTCTCAGATGCTTTTGCCGCAGTCGCGCTCGATGCAGCATTTATTTCCGAGGTACTGGCGTTAGCCTCTGAAGCCGCCGCAGCGGATTTAGAACCAGCTGCTTCATTTTCAGAAGCCTTCGCGTTTGCTTCGGACTTCTTCGCGTTGCTCTCGGATGTTTTAGAGTTAGTTGCGGAGGTGGCGGCACTCGTTGCCGACGTTGCTGCCGAACCTTTTGAGCTGGCTGCGCTGGTGGCGGATGCTGCCGCGTTCTTCTCTGAAGTTGCAGCCTTCCCAGCAGAGGAAGTTGCAGAGTCTTGGGAGGCTTTTGCGCTAGTTTCTGAGGTGGCTGCAGCGATTGCCGAACCACTTGCGGCAGTT
>OMGL01001939.1_pt1 | contig 11533 bp, 14 predicted proteins | sample 1645831 | NCBI WGS metagenome assembly OMGL01 (sample SAMN00849301, study PRJEB25192) | human gut metagenome | reverse complement strand
ATTAAAGTATCATATTTAGTTTCAATAGCAATTCTTTCTTCTTCATATTGATGATATCTTTGTTGTAAAAGATCAGATGCACCTTGTGCATCTAGTGTTTTTAATCTATTTAAAAACTCTTGTTGAGCATATTCTATTTCATAAGAGTTATTTGCTTGTGCTTCCAATTCAATTTGTTTTATTTTATTATATCTATCCTGAATAGCAGTCATTTCTTCACTAGTTAAAGCTCTACCTTCAGCAAATGCTTTTTTCTCTATATCATTTATTTCATTTCTAAGATTTTCACATTTTTGAAGTTCTTCTGTAGTCCTGTTATTCCACCATTCAGTTAATGCAGCTTCATTTTCATCTATTGTTCCATCAATAGAAAATGCTGAATTTAATCCATCTTGTAATGTTTTGTTTTTAGATTCTATAGCATTTTTTGCACCTTCTAATGCACTATCAACTCTACCTATTAAAGCTTTACCTTCAGATTCAGAAAATACTCCATCTAAGTTCATTTCATGTAATGACATACCAAATTCATGTACATCTGTTGTCATAGATTTTACTTTTTCCTGAAACTCACTTGATATTTTACTATTAAAATCTGAATATACTAAGCCTAACTCTTCAAGCTCTGCTCTAGACTTAGCAGTACCACTAGTAAGACTTAACATTGCTTTTTCCATGAAACTTAAATCTTCTGATGCTGTTGTTACTTTTGTATTCATAGCATCTTGATATTCATTATATGTATATATTCCAGCACCTAATACACCAATAGCACCTGCAACTAATGGTATATTACTACCTAATAAACTTAATGCTTTTGTAGCTCCACCTATTCCTTTTGTCATTATTGTTGTATATTTTTTTGATGAGCTTAATGTTTTAGATAATTCACCTATACTACCTACAGTTTTACCTATTCCACTTGTGAAACTACCTACAACTTTTAATGCTCCACCTGTAGCTGTTGCAAATAGACCCATTCTTATTATAGCTTGTTGAGTATCTTCGTCTAAACTTCCAAACCATTCTATTAATGCAGTTAAGTGTTCTATTAAATCATTCAAATGTGGAAGTAACTTTTCTCCTACTTGTATGCCTAATCCTTCTAAAGCACTTTTCATCTTTTCAATATTACCTTTTGCATTATCTTGCATAGTTTGTGCCATTTTATCAAGCGAACCATTAGAATTTTCTATTTTTGTTGAAAGCTCTTGTAATGATCCACCACTTTGCCCAACTAATTCTATAAATTGTGATAAATAGTTTTGTCCAGCTATATTCTTAGCATGGAATGCTTGTTGTTCCTGATCAAGTTCACCAAAAGCCTTATTTAATTGACCTAAAACATTCTCTAATCCTAAGAATTTACCTTCATTATCAAATACAGATATTCCTAATGCATCTAGTGAGTTAGCCGCTTCCTTTGGTGGCTTTGCTAATCTAGTTAATACTGTTTGTAATGCTCTACCACTTTCACTCAATTATGTTACCGTATAGACTCTTTATCCTATACTTCTTATAGTTTCCTATAAGTTCAGACTATATCTTTACCTTCAACATTACTTGTTAAGGTATCCCATTTTCGTGGATGGATTATTGCTTGCTATAACTCACCATCTAGTCGTTACACCTTCCAATTACTTTTACTAGCTTTCATTGGCTTGGCTCGGTATTACCATATTAAATATTATTATGCTTAAAATAACAATATTAACTTAGGTTTCACCGAATTTATGGTATCTCTTTAGAATAAGATTTCTCTTAAACTGGGCTAGTGAATTTAACCCTTATATCCGGCATTGGCTAATACCCCTAAAGCAGCAGACAATTCATTGGTTTCTATACCTAATGTCTTTGCCATACCACCTGTTTCAATAAATGCTTCCATTAAGGAATCTATATTTGTGTTAGTTAATGTAGATGTTTTTGCTACTTGGTCTAAGTATTTATCTAAGTAACCAACTTCTAGCCCAAGTGCTGACATAGAATCCATTTGTTATTAACCATAGGCTTTTTATCCTATGCTCTGGAGGTTTCCCTCATTTTAATCGGTATGTCAATTCACACCCAGTTTGGCATATATTTTTACCTTCAACATTACTTGGTAAGGTATTCGACACTCTTGCCAACATTATATTCTACATATGTAGTTTCAGTTGGTATGCTCTACGGTGTCGAAGGCTCTTTAATTCCTTCGATTACCTCGGTGTTATCGTATTTAATATAGTATATTAAACTTAGATTTCCACCGATTTTGCCGAATGTTTTTTGAAGTATATTTCTATACAACCGACCAATTCTATTTAGTCACCAAATCACTTGTTCTTGCGAGATCTAGATTTCCAGCCTCACTCAATCTTAAAACTGGCTCTAATGCAGTAAGCATAGTTTGAGTGTCCCATCCAGCTAGTGCCATATACCCTAGAGCATCTGCTGCTTGAGTAGCACTTTTAGAAGTTGACTTCCCCATCTCTTTAGCTTTTTCTTCTAATAACTTTAAATCATCACCAGTTGCACCTGAAATTGCCTGTACATTAGACATAGCTGACTCAAAGTCAACACTAACCTTAGTAGCATATCCTGCGAATGCTACAATTGGAGCAGATAGTCCTATCATAGCATTTCCAGCACTATTTATCTTTTGTCCTGCACTATCTAGCTTAGAACCTAAATTTTCTAATTTTTCACCTGCTTCAGCTAGTTCTTTTTTCATTTTATTTGTATCAAAGTTATTGATAGCATTATTAGTATTATTAATTTCTTCCGTCAACAATTCTAGCTGTGCTTCAGTTTCTTTTACACCATTTTCAGCATTCTTAAGTTGATTTCTATATGTATTTAACTGCTTTTCTGCTTTTTGTATTGATTCAGTATTTTCATCTTCACTAGCTTTAAGTTTTTCTAACTCTTGTGTTTTCTTAGTAATACCTTGTCTAGCAGTTTCCATTTGCTTTTTATATGCTTCTAGCTTTGATGTTTGAACAGTCATTTTCTGTTCTAATAAACTTAATTTCTTTTTAAGACTATCTAAGTTATTATCAAATCCTTTGCTACTTTTAGATGCTAAGTTATATTGAGTATCTAATGACTTAAGTTCTTTATTTAAAGCTCTAATCTGTGTTGTAGCACCTTTATCCTGTACTCCTAGCGTAACCAGTAATTCCTCATTAGCCATTTTAACACCTACTTTTATATAACTTTTAATACTTCCGTATTTTCTTTAAATGTATTTTCACTATTTTTTCCTTGATTTTTATATAAATCATTATGAATATTTATTTGAGATATAACTTTTCTTAAAGTTGAGCTCCAAAACTCTCGTTCTTGTCTATTTAAAATAGTTGTATACACATAATAAAGCCAATCTATATCTATTTCTTTACTTTCCTTTTTTGTTTTTGTTGAACTTTTTTTTTATTATTATTACCTACTTGTGGCATGGAAGCACTTACTAACTCTATTACATCTAACGTATGACTTAATAAAAGTCCAATAATATCAAATTCAAATAAATTTTCACCTATTGGAACTTCTGGATTATCCTTTGGTCTAATACTTGAAGCCATGAAATATAGCAATATTTTATCATCATATTTATTAATCAGATGAATAGCATTTAAAAAACCCATGCCCGATAATTCTTGAAATAAATTAATTGAATTCATGTCAAAACACATAATATATTTTTTATTTCCTAGAATAATCTCTTTGCTTTTCTTAGTTAAGTTTCCCATAAAATTATTCCTTTCTGAAATAAGCCAGCAAAATGCTGGCTATAATTAATTATTCTGTTGGTTTTTTAGCTTTAAATTGAACTTTTGTAAAGAACTCATTAAACTTTTTATTAACTTCACCAGTATCTGATGTTGTTGGTGGTAGTGTTGAAGAATCCATAACAAATTTTAAAACACCAGTTAAGTCTACATCAACCCCACTAGTAGACTTAGTCTTAATTTTACCTGTCATAGGAATAGCTTGACCTGATAAACTATCTCCAATAAAATTAAATGAATCTGTTTTAGTTTCACCATTTTCATTATCTTTAGTTAATTTACAGTTATAATATACAATTCTATCTTTTGAACCATCAGAATAATTTTTCTCAAATAAAATTGCTACTTGTGGAGCAACAGCAGTTGTTTTATATTCTAATTCACCAGTAGCATGACTTTGACCTGTTAATTCAGCTTCAATGGCTCTTGTTATATTAGAAAACTCTAAAGATAAATCAGCTCCAACTAATTCTTTTATATATATATTTCTTAAGTTGTCTGCATAATTTGAACCTTCTGCATATGTTTCAGTTATAGATAATGTTTCTAATCCTTTTATCGACTTTGGATCATTAAAAGCATTATTAGTTGTGTTGAATACAGCATAATGTGCATTTGATATTCCAGTTGCTTTTTTACTCATATTTTATACCTTCTTTCTTTAAAATCTTAATTATGTAAAACTATTGCAAAAGTAATTGCAGTACAAAAAAAGCCAGTATCATTTGCAACTGTAGATGCTACTGACTTTCTCATAAATCCTGCTTTTTGCATAGCTATAATTATATCTTTTTTATTTTTTTCTATATTAGATTTACAATATAGATTAATCATAACTATATATTTTGTTGCCTTTTCTTCATTATCTGCACTCCAAGATGGTGTGGCTGTATAATTATATACAATACACTCATTTTTATCAGATAATCTAGTTATAAAGTAGTTAGGTAGACTCATATCACTTAAAGCATTTTTCACTAATGTACTTATCATTTCATCGTTTCCCTAATTTCTTTTCTTATTTCTTCTTTTAGTTCTTTTAATACACCTTGTTCTAAATTTTCTATTGCATTTGTAAACCAAAATTGATACATATTAGTATATATAGAAGTAGGAAAGCCCATCATGAATTGATGATAACCATAATGGTGGAAATATAAGTGTTTCCATTCATCCCAAGGAGCAGAATCATTTTTTAATCCAATTTCAACAAAATAATTTCCATTTCTATATTCTCTTGAGTCTACTTTTCCTATATATTTATATCCATTATTAGAAAACTTACTTGCTTCATTTCTTAGTCCTGATTCAACTGTTTTAGCTACTTTATTTACAGATTCTTTAGCTTTTAAATTAGATAATTTATTTAATTTATTAGTTAATGAGTTCATTCCTTTTAAAGTTATAGCCATTATTCCCATCCTCCAATATTTATTTGGATATACTTATTTTCTTCTCTTATATTAGACATACTAGCTATCTTATACAGTTTATTATTGTATAAGACTTTATACTTGTTAGTATCTTCAACATCAAAGTTATTTAAGTGTTTAGGAAATCTAGCTGTAATAGTTTTTGTAATAGATGATCTATCTCCATCTTCAACATCCTTGTTATATGAAGTATTTTTTCTAATTCTACCTTTTGTAGTCCAAATAGTTGTCCAACTTTCAGTAGGTATATTATCATCATCTATACTCTTTTTTAATTCTTGTATTTCAAATCTACTCTTAAAATCGCCAGGATTGATTGTGTACATAATCTATAATAAATTAAATGAATGCATATTTAATATACTTTCAACTATTACATTTAAAGGAACTCCACTATTACTATCTAACATAAACTGCCTTCTATCATACATATCACTACACAAGCATAAAAGAGCTATAGTTAAATCTTCATATTTATCTAATTTTTCATCATCACTTATGCCTGTTCTATTCTTAATAAAGTGTTTACTTGAATCTAATAATAATTGAACTGTTTTATCTTTTTCTTCAGGTGCATTAATATAATCTTTAATCATTTCTAAAGTAATTTCAGATATTTTCATAAAATCATTCCTTTTTATAAAAATAGGACAGATATATTATCTGGCCTAAATATATTTATTAAGATTTCATTTTTAATCTAGCTATTTTATTTTCATCAGCTATCTTAGCATCTATTTCAACATATGCACATATACCTACTGCATATTGAGTTGCATATTTTTCCATTAACATTTGTATTTCCATTGATTTAGTCATCTTAACTGCATATCCTGAAGCATCCATATATAACATTACATTTTTACCTGCTGCTATATTTTTTGGCATACTATCTGATAAATAAACTGGTTTACCTAATATTGTATATCCAAATGGAGCAGTTACATCTGCATTTAATATAAATTGTCCATCAGCAGTTTTTAATTTTCTTAGAGCTTTTAATATATCTTTATGCATAATCCACATACAGTTCTTTTGATATGCTGAAGGTATAGCCATTTGTAAATCTACTAAATCTGTAGTATCAAGTTTATCTTGATTTGCAGCAACTACTTCATTAGTAGTATTTATAGCACCTTGTATTTTGCCTTCATTTGCGATTAGCATTTCTTTTTCTAAAAATTCAACTATTGTTTTTGCAACCTTATTTACTATAAATGATCTAACATCAAAATTAGCTCTATTTAATAGCGATTTAGACATTTTAACTAATACACCTATTATTTGGTTAGTTAGATTTATAGTTTCAAATTGTGCTGTACTCTCAGTTAACTCTGTAAACTCATTTACATATGAAGCAGCTATAGGAGTTGCAACACCATCTGCATTACTTGACGTAGCTTTGAATTTAGGTAATCTTAATTCACCTGCTACATGATATATATCTGCATGATCTAATAATGGACATAACTCTTTTACTGTATCTATTATGTCAGATGCTATTGTTACTGGTATTATTCCACCATTATTCCCTGCTGTTAAGTTTCTTATCTCTCCTGTTGCTACAGCATCTATAAATTGTCTTTCTTCTTTTTCAACTTCTTCCTGCTGTCTTTCTTCAGTAGTTTTTTCAGAGTTACCAGTTGCTCCAGTTATATTACTTTTATCAAAACTTCTTAATTCTTCTTCATTAGCTATTACTTGCTCTAATCCTCTGATTTCTGATTTTATTTCTTCAACTCTTGATTTTTCCTCTTCTGTAAATGATCTAGTTTCCTCTTTTGCTTTATTTAATATGTCTTCCATTTCATTTAATAATGAATTTTTCTTTTCATATAGTTTTTTCATGTCTTATCTCCTTGTTTTAATAAAATTTTCTATATCAAAAAGAGCAGACATATCTTGTTTTAAGATATTATCTGCTCTTCCTTCTATTATTTTATTAGATTTATGATTTTCTTCTTCTAATTCTATTGAAAATGCTCTAATTTCTGTATTAGTTTCATTTTCACTTCTATGCTCTACATTAACCATAGATCCAAAGTAAGCTGGAGTAGTTTTACTATCTAATAAACTTACTTCTATTAATCGTATTTCTTGTAATGTCCTTAATTTTAAACCATTATCCCAATTTCTAAAATTGTCTTTTATAGCTTGAAAACCATAGCTAAAACCACTAAATCCACCATTTTCATATGCTTTTCTAACTTCTTCATGATTTACAGTCGCATCTATTTTTAAACCTATATTATCTTCAGTTAATTTTAAATTTCCTTCATCTAGTGAACCTAAATTGATATTGTGATTATGATTTAATAAGAACTTTACATTAGAACCACTATTTAATGCTCTTGTAAAACATCTAGGTTCAACTCTTTCTACAAAGTTATCACCTTTTCTATCTTTAAGTACTCTTGATGGTTTATCTGTTATATTAACATATCCAGTTATATGTAAACTCCCATCATCAAGCAATCTTATTTCCATCTTCATTCACCTCCTTACTAGTTGAAAATAATGTACTATTACCAGATATTATTTCACCAGTGTTTGGAGTATAAAGTTCCTTAGTATCAGTATTATAAATTATATGACCTAAAGACATTTTTATTATATCCATACCTTCTATTGCATCTAAATTTTCTTGATATCTACATTCATTTGGTGTCATTATTCCACTTTCGATAGCAACTTTATAAGTTTCAAATCGTTCTTTTACATTACCTTTTAGTAGATCTCTTGTATCGAATGCAAAAAAGCATCCTTCTTCTTTTTCAGTTTCTAATAGCAATGTCTTGTTAAATGCATCTGCTAATTGTTCTAATAAAGGAATTATTGTGCTTTTTATAAAATTATTATATTGATCATTACTTGCAGTTCCATTCATAACACTTGCTGGTATTTTTAAAATAGACAATATATCTAAATCATTATTCTTTCTAGTATTTAGTATCTCTAGTTCAGTTGAAGTTTGACTTAATTCATGAAAATCTAACCCATCATTTAATATTATTGCTGAGCTCTTATTAACATTTCTATTATATAGACTAGACCATGCTTTTTTTAATGCATTCATTGCTTCTTCTCCAAGTTTGTGAGCTGATTTAACTACACCTCTTTTTATTCCTCCAGCTGCGATATTATCACTAGAGAAAGCTAATGTATTATAAGTTAACTCTAATAGATTACTATTTTCACTTAATAAGCCTTCTCCACTTAATCCATCTAAAGTATTTTGGGTAAATATAACAAATTCATAAGCATCATAATATTTCCCATTTACTAATATTTTTCCATCCTTAAAAATAGGATCATAATTAGGTAAAATACTTACTTTTTTTGCGTCGACATAGTGTAAAGATTTAATATTATTTCTATATTTATTTACATATAAATAAGCATTTCCATATAGTATAAAATCTCTTACTAGAGCGTGTTTTATATGAAAACTATTAAGAGTATCTCCACTCTCTTTATTTAATAGATTTAATCTATAATCATCTACACTCTCGACTTTTCCATCAATTTCTTTATAAAATTTTATTTCTAAACTAGATACTAAATCAGCTATAAAACTAATTCCACCTTTAAGACTGGGTATCTGTAAAGCTATATCTTTTGTAACTATATCTTTTGAATTTTCTTCTCCATTTAGAACTTTAGATAGTTCATCTTGTGGACCAATATTTTTAAACTCTCTCTTTTCTTTTTTAAAGAATCTGAAAAATTTCAATTTATCATCTCCTTTCTAGCAAGTTTGAACTGCCCACGATTCCTCTTCACCTATTACAACTACTTGTTGTAATAAATAAAGTGCATTTACCATTGACATTACCATGTCTATTTTCCCATTACTTTTCTTTTTATTAAGATATTTATTAAGATTTGTATCTTCTGTTTGAACACAGTTTGTAAAGTTAATTTCTAGTAATTTATTTTCATTGTAAACAAACTTTTTATTAAGAATATATTCCTTTAGCCATTTAATCGGACTATGTAATACACTTGAATGTTGTCTTACTTCTACTAGATCATAATGTTCTTTTAAATCTTCTCTTGTAGAGTTCATATCTCTCAAATCATATCCGATGGATACTATATTTACGCCATATTTATCTTCTATAGACATAATAAAATCCCTTACAAAGTTGTAAGAGATAGTATCTTCACCACAATCAAAGCAGTTTCCTAATTCAATTTCATTATTATAATTAACTTTCTCTTTAGTAGATTTCTCTGATACTCTTTCAGTTGGTATAAATGCCCATGATTTGGCTAGTATTTTATCATTATAATAGTCATAACTAACCATGGATACTGCTGTATTATCATCACTACTTGCTAAATCTATGCCTAAATATACATCTCTTCCAGTCCAATCTATTTCTTCATCTGATTTACACGCCTTTATTTGCTCAGAATTTATATAACCTTCTGTTCCTTGCGATTTATATTGAATATTATTATGTTTACAAAGATAATTTTCTCTTTTACTTTCATATTCAATTGCCATAGCTCTTTTTTTAATTATTGATTTAAATATATCATTATTATTAATTGAAACAGGATTAGATTGATATATAACATTATCATCAGTTCTCCAATTAACTCTTATTTCTTCGTCAGGTTCATATAATAATGCAAAGTATCTTCTATCATCTGTCATTCCATCTAATGTTTTCTTTGCTATATCTATCTCTGTAAGCATAACATTATTATCGTTTGGATATTGAGTACTAATTACAATACCTAACTTATCTTTTAGAGTTATTTGAGAAGATCTCATTGCCTCCAATGGATAATCAGGTAGCAATCCAGCTTCATCTATATTAAATACTGCTGCTAATTTACCATCTAGGCTATCATTACTGTATGCTAGAGGTGTATATTCACTCTCAGTAATATTACACTTAATAATATCATTATTTATTTTGAACTTTTTTTTCAATGCTGGACTACATTTTATAATTTTTCCTACTGCAAGTTTTAACTCGCAAGATAATTTATAATTTGGTGCAACACTAAAAAATCTACTAAATTCAGGTTCAATAATTAAACAAATAATAAATATTATACCTGCTGTAAAAGTTTTAAAGTTTTTTCTTGAAATCTCTAATAGTCCTGTTTCATAATATCTGCTATTATTTTCTCTATATCTTGTACATAAAACTGCTATTATAAAGAACCATTGGTAATCTTCTAAGCTATCATACATTGAAAGTCTTGTATCTGGATGTACCATAAGTTCAAGTATTGTACATATTAAATCAAAGTCTGATTCATCAATATAGGCTTCATCATCTAAACCATCTACAATATCTATCCAATGCTTAGCTTGTTTCTTTACATATCGACCTACTTTATTATCTTCGTTGTTAATACACCAAATGGCATATTTATAAGCCTTCGATTCTTTTATCATTTTCTATTTTTCAATGCCTTTAATAATGGATCTTCTTCTGCTTGTTTATTTTTCATATCGATAACAGAAAGTTTAGCACGATCAGCAGGACTTAAACCTAATCTAATACTATTACTTAAATACATAGCATGAAAATCTTTGTAAATATTGACTGAAGGATTTTTATAAAACTTCCCATTATCATCTGTAAGAACAGTTCCATGTTTTCTTATAAATTCATTAGCATCATTCATACTAATAATACAGAATACAGTAGACTTTATAATTTCAATATCTAAATCATTTAATATATCACTACTTTTTAGATGCTTTACTATAAACTTATACAAATCTTTTTCTCTTTTAGTAACTAAATCAGAGGGACATCTATAAACTAATTTACCAACACCTTTATATTTTTTTTCAGCTTCTTCTCTAGCTTGTTTCTCTGCTTTAGTTAGTTTTGAACTTCCACATAAAGCTACAGGTTTAGCTGGTCTACCAGCCATAAATTATCACCCCTTCCAACTAAATTATGTGAAAAAAGTCATTTTCCGAATTTTTTACGAAGAATGGAGGCCAGGTACTCGTGAAAAATATTATAAATCACACCCTATTTACCCCAGGGGGGATACCTATCCTATCTTCCCACATTCTCTTCATCTCTTTTAATTCTTCTTGAACTAATTTCTTATTATCTTTGTATAATTCATGAATTAATTTATGCTTTTCCTTGCTTAATCCAATTAAATTTTCTTTTTCATAAGCTAAAGCTTCATCTTCTAATATCTCAACTATATGATGTACATCTGTAGCTTTTACTATCTTTCCTTCTTTGTATAAAGTATATAAACATATATGATTACAATCCTCTAACACCTGCCATCTAGTAACTCTCCATTTATTGCCACCATATATATCGCTAT